>OLZV01000332.1_pt1 | contig 22020 bp, 10 predicted proteins | sample 1644531 | NCBI WGS metagenome assembly OLZV01 (sample SAMEA103958115, study PRJEB25191) | human gut metagenome | biome: human-associated habitat [ENVO:00009003]; feature: intestine environment [ENVO:2100002]; material: feces | place: Germany | collected 2013/2015
CGATGTGGAAGTCGCAGATCAGATCTACACAGGTAAGGAGCTCACTCCTGATGTGGAAGTAACACTTGGAGACAAGCTTCTGACAAATGGTGTGGATTACACAGTTACCTATGAGAAGAATGTCAATGTCGGCACGGCAAACGTTATAGTAAAGGGAACCGGCAATTATAAAGACACTATCACAAAGACCTTTAGAATAGCTGCAGCAGACATTTCAAGTGCAGTTGCGTATAAGATCAGTGATCAGACATATACCGGAAGTCCTATCACCCCGGCAGTGACAGTAAGCATGGCTGATGGAACAACACTGAAAGCCGGTGTTGACTATGAGGCTGAATACACAGGAAACACAGATGTTACGACAAAGGATGCACCTGCACAGGTGGTTATCACAGGAAAGGGCAACTATGTAGGAACCCTCAGAACAACATTTGCGATAGTACCTAAGTCACTTACAGGAGTCGCCATCAGCGGATACAGTGAGTCTGTGGCTTACACAGGTGCTGATGTGACATTTTCAGATATTATAGTTGCCGATGGAAGCGAGATCCTCACAGAGGGAATTGATTACAGGATCACATACACAGGCAACAAGGCAGTCACAACAGAGGATGGTACATACTTTACAGTAACAGGTACAGGCAATTACACCGGAAGCAAGGATGTACACTTTGTGATTACGGCAAAGGATCTCAGGGAATGTGATGTCGAGGAGATTGAAAGCCAGATATACACAGGAAAGGCCATAGAGCCGGAAGTAACGATAAGAAATGGTAATGTTCTTCTTGTGAGCGACGTTGACTATGATGTCACATATGAGTCGAATATAAATGAGACTACAGAGACAACAAAGGCTAAGGCTATAATCACAGGAAAGGGCAACTACACAGGAAAGGTAACGAAGGAATTCGTTATAGGAAGAGTATTTACAGATATATCAAAGGCTGAGATAGAGGCTATTCCGGATCAGACATATACGTTCGGACAGGCCATAACCCCTGAAGTCAAGGTAAGCTTTGGAGGAAAGGCACTCACACTTAACACCGACTATACAGTGACTTATACCGATAATATTGATGCGGGAACTGCAACTGTAAAGATCATAGGTACAGGTGATTACAACAAGTCAGTTACAAAGACATTTGTCATAAAGCCGGCAGATATATCAAAGGCGTCAGTAGTTCTCAAGGGAACATCATTCACCTACACAGGTGAGGCGATTACACCTGCAGTGACAAGACTTGGCGTTCCTAATGGTGGTGTGACAGAGAGTATCACAGATCTCTCTTCATTTGCTGTGGAATACAGTGACAATACAGATGCCGGAATGGCAAAGGTTACTGTAAGTGCAGGAAAGGATACGAACTACACCGGAACTGCATCAACCACATTTACTATCACAAGAAAGAGCATAAGCGGTGCGGTCGTGAGCGTGGCAGATGCTGAGTACACCGGATCAGAGGTTATACCGGATGTAAAGGTAACTCTGGGAGATAAGGTGCTGACAGCAGGCGTGGATTACACGGTATCGGCTGAAAACAATGTAGAGGCAGGAGAGGACGCTCTGTTAAAGATCACCGGATGCGGTAATTATGAGGGCGTACTGAGCCAGACATTTGAGATCAGTGCAAAGAGCATAGACGGCGGAAAGTGCAGCATACCGGCTCAGGTATATATAGGATCTGCGCTGACACCTGATGTAGTTCTTGAGGTTGGAGGAAAGACTCTGACCAAGGGTGGGGACTACACAGTTACATACGCAGACAACATAGATGTCACAACGGCTGAGAAGAAGGCATCAGCGATCATCAAGGCCATGGGCAACTACACAGGAAAGCTCACAGTTTACTTTGACATCACGGCAAAGACTCTTACAGCAGCCGATGTTGACAGCATTGATGCTCAGGAATACACCGGCGAGGCGATAGAGCCAGTGGTGGTCGTAAGAAACGGAGACACAGTTCTTGTTGCGGGAAGAGATTACGATGTAACATACAGCAACAATACAGACAAGACTACAGAGGCGAGAGCAGTAGTCAAAGGTAAGGGTAACTATCAGGGAACCGTTACAAAGCTGTTTGAGATATGCGGAGCAAGCATAGCACCGGCGGTTGTGACAGGAATACCTGAGAGCGCAGAATATACAGGTGACAGCATAACCTTTAAGGACATAACAGTTGTGATGAATGGAAAGACACTTGTATATGGAACAGATTACACAGTAAGTTATGAGAACAATGTCAATGCAACCACTGAGGACAGCATGGCATACGTTATCATAAAGGGTAACGACAACTACGGTGGACAGATAAGAACAGCCTTCAGCATAACCCCAAGAAGTCTTGAGAAGTGCAAGGTCGATGCCATCGGAGGACAGACATATACAGGCAGGGAGATCACCCCTGAGGTTACAGTAAGAGATGGATCAAAAGTACTCGAAAATGGAAGAGACTACACGGTATCTTACAGTGACAATATCGAGGTGGGCAAGAATGCCAAGGCAGTTATAGAAGGTAAGGGCAACTACACCGGACAGCTTACAGCAGAGTTCACCATCGCAAAGGAAGTGCTCGACATTTCAAATGCGGTGATAAGTGATATCGCAGATCAGTATTACAACTTCGGTGAGGAGCTCACACCTGCACTCAGTGTAAATCTTGGAGGAAGAAAGCTTACAGAGAATGTTGATTACAGCGTAACCTACACTGATAACATTGAGGCCGGTACGGCTACAGCTACAGTGAAGGGAATCGACCAGAATAAGGGCGAGGTAAGTAAGACATTCAAGATCCTTCCTATAGATATAACAACTGCAGAGATCGCACTTGTGAAGGATTCATATGGTTTCACAGGAGATGCGGTAACAGCAGATGTAGAATCGATAACAGTCACAAGAAATGGAGTTAAGAAGGTACTCACAGATCTCGCAGGATTTGAGATCACATGTACAGACAATGTAAATGTCGGTACGGCTACAGTTAAGATCGCCGCAGGCGAAGGCCAGAGCTATACAGGAAGCACAAGCACATCCTTCAGGATCGTTGCAGCTTCAATAGAGCAGGCAGAGGTCAGCGTTGACAGTGCAGTATATACGGGAAGCGCAATCACTCCTGTATGCAGAGTAGTTCTCGGAGGAAAGACTCTTGCAGAGGGCGTTGACTACAAGGTAACAGTTTCAGGCAATGTGAATGTTACTGACAATGCACTGGTTACTATAGAGGGAACCGGAAATTACACCGGAAAGCTCTCACAGAAGTTCAGCATAACTCCTAAGAGGATATCACAGGCTGAGGTAAAGGCCGATGATGCTGAATACACAGGAAGCGCAGTTACGACAACAGTCAGTGTAGTCCTTGATGGAAAGACTCTTGTTCAGGGAACTGACTATAAGCTCAGCTACAGCGACAATGTGAATGTCACATCTGACACAGCAAAGGCTGTTGTGACAGTGACAGGAACAGGCAACTACACAGGAACAGTCCAGGGAGAGTTCTCTATAACTCCTATGGATATATCAAAGCTTGACATACCGGAGATACCAGATCAGACATACGGCGGTCAGGCAGTAAAACCTGAACTGAGAATTGTAAATGGCAACAATGTTCTCTCAGAGGGCACTGATTACACAGTGGCATACGAGAACAACGATTCGGTTACAGACAAGGCCAGCGCTATTATCTCAGGTAGAGGAAGCTACAAGGGATCAGTGACCAGAACATTTGCTATAAAGGCATACAGCATAGACAATGCAGAGATAAGTGGAATCCAGGATGCGGTAGTATTTACAGGAGATGCCATTGAATTTGCAGATATAGCAGTTGTAGTAAACGGCAGGACACTTGTGAACGGTACGGACTACACAGTAAGCTACGAGAACAACCTGAACGTTACAGATGAGAAGAATCCTGCATATGTGATCATAAAGGGCACAGGAAACTACGGCGGACAGGTTAGAACAGCATTTGCCATAACAGCTAAGAATATCGGCAGATGCAGCATTGATCCGATTGGCGGACAGATATACACAGGTAAGGCGGTTGAGCCTGAGATCACAGTCAGAGATGGCGCAAGGATACTGGAGGCCGGAAAGGATTATGACATTACTTACAGCAACAACACAGAGGTGACAGACAGTGCTGAGGTCACCATAACAGGTAAGGGCAACTACAGAGGCAGCAACAGTGCGGTATTCACCATCGCACAGGAGGTTGTGGATATATCAAAGGCTGTAATGAGCAAGGTCGATGACCAGTATTACAACTTTGGAAATGCCATAAGACCAGAGGTTACACTTACATATGGCGGCAAGACACTGACACAGGATGTGGACTACGAGCTTGTATACATCGACAATATCAATGAAGGTACGGCGACGATACAGGCAAATGGTATCAACAAGAACACAGGCTCGGTGAGCACAACATTTGCCATAAAGCCAGTAGATATAACAACTGCTGAGGTTGTACTTGAGAATGACTCATTTGAGTACACGGGATCAGAGATCAGACCTGCAGTTAAGATGATAACAGTAAGCAGGGATGGCAAGGCGACGGCAGTGACATCTATGACAGCATTTGATGTGACATACACGGACAATACAAATGTCGGAACTGCTGGTGCGGTTATAAAGGCAGCACAGGGAAGCGGATTTACAGGATCTGTGACAAAGAAGTTTGAGATCACAGAGGTGGATATCGCACAGGCTGTAGTTGATGTGGAAGACCATGTGTACACAGGAAGTGCAGTAAAGCCTGCATATACAGTGACACTTGATGGCAAGAAACTCACTGCGGGAACAGATTTCAATGTGGTGTTCAGCAACAATGTAAATGTTGGAACAGCAGCCATCCTCACAGTGACCGGTACAGGAAACTACAAGGGAACAGTTGTCGCATACTTTGCGATAACTGCAAAGGATCTGAGCAAGGCAGATGTGAATGTCCAGTCATCAGTTTACACTGGAAAGCCACTTACACCGGCTGTGACAGTAACTCTCGATGATGAGATATTAAATGCAGACATTGATTATGTTGTTTCTTACAGCAACAATGTGAACGCTACGACAGCAAAGTCAAAGGCGACTGTGACCGTCAAGGGAACAGGAAACTATAAGGGCACTGTGACTGCTACATTCGACATTGAGCCAAAGGCGATCAATGAGGCGAAGATCAATGATATACTGGATCAGATGTACAGCGGCAGTGAGATCAGACCGGATGCAAAGGTGACACTCGATGGAGTACAGCTTGTTGCAGGAACGGACTACACTGTGACATATGAGAACAACATAGAGGTTTCAGATTCAGCCAAGCTTATCGTAACCGGTAAGGGCAATTACAAGGGAACTGTAGAGAAGAACTTCAGTATAAAGAGTCTCACTCTTGAGGACGCAGAGGTATCAGGTATACCAGCCGGCACAGAATACACAGGAAAGGCCATAACATTTGGCGAGATCGTTGTGACACTGGTCGGAAAGAAACTGTCCGAGGATGAGGATTACACAGTAGAGTATAAGAACAATGTAAACGTGACAGACAGTGCGGAGGTTGTGATAACAGGTATCGGCAATTACAGCGGAGAGCTGAGCAGAACATTCAAGATCACAGCTAAGGACATAAGCAAGTGTAGCGTCGATGCGATTGGCGGACAGGTACACACAGGAAAGGCTGTAACACCTGAGGTCACAGTGAGAGACGGAACACAGGTTCTCGTGTCTGGAACAGATTACAAGACAGAGTACAGCAACAACATAAATGAGACAACGGCCAGCTCGAAGGCTGAGATCAAGATCACAGGATCTGGTAACTACACAGGAAGCATAACAGTGAACTTCACGATATCTAAGAATCTTGTGGATATATCCAAGGCTGTGATAAGCAAGATCAGTGATCAGCTTTACAACTTCGGCCAGCCGCTCACACCGGATGTGACAGTTACATTTGGTGGAAAGACACTTGTATACGGCGAGGATTACGCACTCGTATATGTGGACAACATCGATGAGGGTGTGGCAACCGTAACAGTTAGAGGTATCAAGTCAAATACCGGATCTTTATCGGCTAAGTTTAACATCAATCCGGTCGATATAAGTGATGGACAGATAGCTCTTGATGCATCCGAGTATATGTATACAGGAACAGCAGTAAAACCGGTGATCAATTCATTTACAGTGAAGAGAGCTGGAAAGACAGTGACAGTTACTGATTTTGACAACCTTGAGATCAGCTACTCGTCAAATACAAATGTTGGAACAGGTAAGGTTACTATAAAGGCACTTGAGGGTGAAGGCTTCACAGGAAGTGTCAGCAAGACATTTGCAATAGTAGGTGCTTCAGTCGACAATGCTTCAGTAAAGGTTGGAAACGGAGTTTATACGGGTGAAGCTGTAACTCCGGATCACACAGTTACACTCGGAGGCAGGACACTTGTTGAGGGACGCGACTACAGAGCAGACTACAGCAACAATGTGAACGTGACAGACAGTGCAGTGCTCACCATCACAGGTATGGGTAACTACAGTGGAAGCACCACAGCAAGATTTAAGATAAGTGCCAGAAATCTTGCAGATGCAGACATTACGGTGGCATCGGCAAGATACACAGGAGATCCACTTACACCTGCAGTTACAGTTTCACTTGGCGGAACAGCTCTTGTGGAGGACAGAGACTTTACAGTTTCATACAGTGACAATGTGAATGTCACAACAGACACAGATAAGGCAGGCGTTACCATCACAGGTATAGGCAACTACACTGGAACGGCGGTTGAGAAATTCGATATCGCAGCTAGAGACATATCTCTTGCAGAGATAAAGGACATCGACAGACAGAATTATACCGGTAATGCGGTTACACCAAAGCTCACGGTTGTTGACGGACAGAGAGAGCTTGTGGCAGGCAGGGATTACACCGTAAGCTACAAGAACAATGTCGAGGTGACAACGGCAGCAGTTGCGGTGATAACAGGAAAGGGCAATTATTCAGGAACTGCCAGCAAGCTGTTTGCTATTGGCGGTGCTGATATTGCAGATGCAGATATAACAGGTATAAAAGACAGCGTAACCTACACAGGAAAGGCAATAACATTTGCCGGACTTAAGGTAACATACGGCGACGATGTACTTGTGGCAGGAAGAGACTACACTGTATCATACAGTGGAAATAAGAACGTGACGGACAAGGCAAGTGTTACCATCACAGGTATTGGCAACTACACAGGAAGTGTTACCAGATACTTTGCTATAACAAGAAGAAATCTTGCAGACTGTCATGTGAGCGAGATCGAGGGTCAGATTTACACAGGCAAGAAGATAGAGCCGGAGCTCACAATTACATATGGAGATCTGGTGCTTGTAGAGGGTGTTGACTACGAGATCGAGTACAGCAATAATATTGAGCCTACAGCAGGCGGACAGTCGGCAAAGGCAACAGTAACAGGTAAGAGAAGCTACACAGGAACTGTGGAGAGAGAATTTACCATTACAAAGGATCCTGTAAATATAAGCGGAGCCAAGATCAGTGCAATACCTGATCAGGAGTTTGCAAAGAAGAATATCACACCTGCGGTAAATGTTACATACGGTGGCAAGACGCTTGTACAGGGAACTGATTACAAGGTTTCATACATCAATAACTATAATGTTGGAACTGCCACAGTGACGATCACAGGATATGGAGACTACGTAAGTTCTAAGACGGCAACTTTCGAGATCGTCAAGAGAGACGTAACAGGTTATGTAGCAGAGCTTTCAAAGAGCAGCATGACATACACCGGAAAGGCACTCACTCCATCAGTTACAGCTATTAACAGCAGTGACGGAGCATTTGTGCTTGACGATGAAGATATCGCGGGCTTCATAGTGAGATATGCTTCAAATGTAAACGTTGGAACAGCAACGGTTACAGCTACAGCAGGAAGCCGGTCTAATTACACAGGAAGTGTGACAGCAACATTTGCCATAACAGCGGCATCAATCGATAATGCAGTAGTTGTGGCAGAGGATACGGAATACACAGGAAAGCCGGTAACTCCAGCCGTTACAGTGACAGTCAACGGTGTTGTGTTATCAGCAGCGGATTACACAGTGGCTTACAGTAACAACACTGAGGTCGGAACCGCAGAGGTAAGCATAACAGGAAAGGGCAACTACACCGGAGAGACAACAGGTACATTTGAGATAACAGCAAGAAGTATCAAGAACTGTACAGTTGAGTGCAGCACATCGATCGAGTACACAGGAAACCAGCTCATACCTGTTGTAAAGGTAAAGAATGGTGATGTGGAGCTGACAGAGGGAGTTGACTACATACTCAGCTTCGATATGAACACAGATGTGACAGGACGCGCAAAGGTGGTTGTGACCGGTAAGGGCAACTACAAGGATTCAGTGACAAGATACTTTGCAATTACAAAGAAGAGTATCGCTGGAGCTGAGATCAAGGGTATTACAGGAAAGGTATTCACAGGTAATGCAATAACACAGGATATTGAAGTTGAACTGGATGGACAGAAGCTCAGCCAGGGAACGGACTATACTGTGAAGTACGAGAACAATGTTCATGTAGGAACAGCAGTCATAACAATAACAGGTGCAGGCAACTACACAGATTCTGTAAAGAAGAGCTTTGTGATAAGCAAGGCAGATATAAGCAACACGGCTGTTATAAACGGAATTGAGTCCGAGGTTATATACAAGGGCACAGCATTTAAGTTTGATAATGTCACGATAACATGGGGAACAAATGTGCTGAAGGAAGGCAGAGATTACACGATCACATACCAGAACAACAGCGGAATCACCATGACGAGAACAAGTAAGGCTTCAGTCACTGTGAAGTTCATGGGCGACTACAAGGGAAGCGTTACAAAGCAGTTCAGGATCAAGGCATTTGACATATCAAAGGCAACCGTATCAGCGATAGCAGACAAGACCTACACAGGATCAGCGATCAAGCCGGCGGTTACAGTTAAGATCGGCAGAACAGTGATAAATCCAAAGGAGTACACGGTTGAGTACAGCAACAACGTGAAGCCGGGTGTTGCAAGTGTTACGATCACAGGACTTAACAACTTCTACGGAACAAAGAAGGTTACATTCAACATCCTTCCTGCAAAGGTGAAGAACCTTGCGGCAAGCGGTGAGACAACAACATCACTGAAGCTATCATGGAGCAGCAGTGCATATGCCCAGGGATATGAGGTGTACAGATATGATACAGGTAAGAAGACATATGTGAAGGTTGCAACAGTGACGGGCACAAGCAGCAATATCACAGGTCTGGCCGCGGGAACTGATTACAAGTTAGCGGTATCAGCATATGTGAAGTCGTCAGGCAAGACACTGTATAGCGAGAAGACAGTCATAAATGCAGCAACAAAGCCAGCTAAGGTTTCAAGTATTTCATTCAGCAGCAGGGCAGAGAAGTCGATAGCGCTCAAGTGGAATACAGTTAAGGGAGCTACAGGCTACAAGGTATACAGACTTGTATCAAAGGACAATTACAAATATCTTGGTTCGACATCAAAGACAGCTTATAATGTAAACGGTCTGACTGGAAGTACAGCTTACACATTCAAGGTAGTTGCATACAAGAAGGTCGGCAGCAAGGAGCTCGTTGGTGAGGATGCTACGGCAAGGATCATGACAACGCCATCGGCAGTCAAGAATCTTAAGATCAGTGCCAGAAGCAATGCATCGATAACGATGAAATGGAGCAAGGTAAACAACGCTGATGGATACATAGTTTACAGATACCGCGGCAACAGAGCAGTCAAGATCAAGACCATCACAAGCAAGTCAAAGGTCGTATTTGTAAGCTCAAAGCTCAGTGCCGGAACAACGTATAAGTACAGAGTTGTGGCATACAAGAAGGATGGAAAGGCAATCGTAGAGAATGCCGGAACATATGTATCAGGATTTACACTTCCTGCAACACCTGTTGTATCAGCGAAGGCCGGAGTCAAGCAGGCGAAAATTGCATGGAAGAGAGCCAAGGGAGCAACAGGTTACATCGTATACATGTCAACATCAAAGCGTGGCACGTATAAGGCTGTTGCAACTATAAGAAAGGCAGGAACTACTTCATACACCAAGAAAGGCCTGAAGAAAGGCAAGACATATTACTTCAAGGTGCGTGCATTTAACAAGTCAGGTAAGACAACATATAAGAGTTCATACTCAACAGTAAAGAAGATCGTTGTCAAATAGTGACTGACAGTTAGATAAGGGAAAGCCGGAAATAAAACTATAAAAAGCATCCAACCTGGTGAGCCTGGAAACAGGCTTATCTGGTGGATGCTTTTTTGTTATCTATGAGGCGGAGGAATCTGTCCGCTTGAGAGATGATAAAGTCCTTAAGTGCTTTATATGGAAATACATTCGTTGTATTATTGCCTACATCGGTGTCTATGGAGGTGAATGAGTCGAGATCATTCTGCAGTCTGCTCTGTGAGAAACATAGACATTTTTTTATGGTCATATCAGGTGATGAAACCTTCGGTATGATTGGTGAGAAATCCCTGATAAACAATGGATTTGTCACATTGTAATCACCGTAGAAAAACTGTTCTGAGAAGAAATCCCGGAATGGGATGCACCTTCCCTCCGGCTGCATGCTGAGCTCGTGCATTCGGACATGGTCTATGTCGCGTGTCACACAGGTGGGAGTGTTATCGCCTGCCTCAAACTGAAAATATTGCGGCCAGAATTCCTCCACATAGGCGGCGTCCATCATGAGATGGGCAAGTATGCCAAGGTCGGCAGGTGTCATAGCTTCCACTGGATATTCTGACAATATGTGATCGATGTCCGGATATTTTGTTATGAGATCGTTCTGCCATTCCGGCCTGAAATGTGTCAGGGCTTTGTCCATAACCGCATCTGGAAGAACGCAGCCCAGCAGGAAATCATTCAGCAGCTCCGGCTGGGATTCCTTTGAAATATGAAGTTTGTCTGCGATGTATCTGCCCTCGCACAGGTGTATTATGTATCCCGGCATTGCAGCCCTCCCATATAGAATATATTTGTCAATTTGTAAAAAAGTGTACCCCCGGAGCCCCCGGAATGTCAATAAAGACAATTTCATACAAACAGTTTACTTGACTTATAATTTGTTAGGCGGTAAAGTCATAGATGGATAAATGGGATATCCATATCAGAGTAAAAGGAGAAACGTGTTGAATAACGATTACAACAAAGAACAAAACGACAAGAATGACGACAACAAGAATAATGGCAACAAAGGCAAAAACAGGAATGTCATGGTTCTGCTTGTCATCTCGGTGATATTGACACTGCTGTGCTGGAGAGCATACGACAAGATCACAAATGGAACGAAAAAAGAGATCCCGTACAGCGGATTTGTGGAGATGCTGGATTCGGGAGAGGTGGACAATGCGGAGATATATGCCAAAAAGATCAAATTTACCTCAAAGGAGTCTGACGGCACTCTGGATAAGAACACCTATGTGACAGTGAGGATAAGCGACGATAAGCTGGCAGACAGACTTAAGACAGCCCATGAGAAGTATGCCACAACATACAAGGGCAAAGACGAGAGCGGTTCAGCCATGGTCGGAACGATACTCTCATATGTGGTCATGATAGCTGCATTCTATCTGTTCCTCTCGTTAGTGACAAGGCGGAGCGGAATGATGGGCTTTGGCAAATCAAACGCCAAGGTATATATGGAGAAGAAGACCGGAGTCACATTTGCAGATGTTGCAGGAGAGGATGAGGCAAAGGAATCCCTGACTGAGATGGTCGACTTCCTTCACAACCCTAAGAAGTATATGGCTATAGGTGCAAAGCTTCCAAAGGGAGCACTGCTGGTCGGCCCTCCGGGAACCGGAAAGACACTTCTGGCAAAGGCTGTTGCCGGAGAGGCAAACGTGCCATTTTTCTCCATGTCGGGATCAAGCTTCGTGGAGATGTACGTGGGAGTCGGAGCATCGAGAGTCAGAGACCTGTTCAAACAGGCATCTGAGATGGCTCCTTGTATAATATTCATAGACGAGATAGATGCCATAGGCCAGAGCAGAGACAGCGTGAGGGGCGGTGATTCGGAGAGAGAACAGACACTGAACCAGCTTCTTGCCGAGATGGATGGATTTGACACATCCAAGGGAATAGTGATACTGGCTGCGACCAACAGGCCGGAGACACTTGACAAGGCACTCCTGAGACCGGGAAGATTTGACAGAAGAGTAATAGTTGAGAAGCCGGATCTTCAGGGTAGAATAGACACGCTGAAGGTACACTCCAGAAATGTCAAGATGGATGAGACTGTGGATCTCCGTGAGCTTGCGCTTGCCACAGCAGGTGCGGTTGGAGCAGATCTCGCCAATATAATAAACGAGGCGGCGCTCACTGCGGTCAGATCCGGAAGGAGCATGGTTTCACAGGCTGATCTGATTGGTGCGGTGGAGCTTGTATTTGCAGGAAAAGAGAAGAAGGGCAAGCTGCTAGGCGACCAGGAGAAGAAGGTCGTTGCATATCATGAAGTTGGACATGCTCTTCTGGTTGCTCTCCAGAAGCACACTGAGCCTGTTCAGAGAATTACAATAGTTCCTAGAACGATGGGTTCTCTGGGATATGTATGGCAGGTGCCTGAGGAAGAGAAGTATATGGAGACCAAGGCTGAGCTTGAGGCGAACATTGTGACGACCCTCGGCGGAAGAGCTGCAGAGGAATTGAAATTCGAGTCAGTGACCACCGGCGCGGCAAATGATATAGAGCAGGCGACCAAGACAGTGAGAGCGATGATAACCATGTATGGAATGTCAGACAAGTTCGGACTCATGCAGCTTGAGACTGTTCAGGGAAAATATCTCGACAGAAATGCAGTGCTCCAGTGTTCAGACAAGACTGCTGCAAAGGTCGATGAGGAGATTAGGAATCAGCTCAAGAAGGCATATGATGAGGCCAAGAAGCTTCTCTCAGAGCACATGAATGCGTTGGATGCCATCGCACAGTATCTGATAGAGAAGGAGTCGATAACAGGCCAGGAGTTCATGGATATATTCAACAGAGTTGAAAATGCTGAACAAAATGTTGAACAGGATTAAAACAATAATAAGATCAAAAAAAGAGAAGCCGGGGCTGGCAAAAAGCTCCGGCTTCTCTTTTTTCTATATCTGCTTTAGATTATATCTGCTGAAGATCGTCCAGGGTCTTGCCGTATGCCGGTAAAAACTCGCACACGAAGTCGTTTACCTCAGGATAAGTCTCAGCCATCTGTGACACGGAATTCATGATCGTACCCATGGCACTGGAGAACTCGGTATTTCCCGATCCTGTCTCCTCCATGCATTTGATCAGGGCGGACAGCTTGTCAGCCGCCTTGACGAGCTTCCAGAGATATACATCGTTCTCGTCATCGGCATCCTTAAAAAATATCGGTTCATAGGCTGGTCTGAGATCGCCCGGCAACTTGTCAAGAAGTGTGTGGCATGCGATATCTTCCACATCCTTGAAGGCTGTCTTGATATCATCGTTGTAGTATTTCACCGGGGTCGGCATGTCACCGGTGATGATCTCCGATGCATCGTGATAGAGACCTATGAGTGCAGCTCTCTCGGCGTTCAGAGTCTTGCCATAGCGTACATTGCCGATGGTTGCCAGTGCGTGGGCTATCATGCTCACCTCCAGGCAGTGCTCACACAGATTCTCCTCGCGGTTGTTCCTCATGAGTGCCCATCTGTCAATATATTTCATTCGTGATATAAGTGCAAAAAAGTTGTATTCCATCATAAAATCCTCGTTACATCTGTTTATCGTTGTGGAAAAAGTTATATACCGCAGTGGCTGCAGTCTTGTTCATTCCCTGCGGGATCTCGAGATCAGCAATGCTGGCGGCACGGATCTTGTCTATGTCCTTGAAGTATGCCAGAAGAGCCTTTCTCCTTGCCGGACCGATGCCCTCAATATCGTCCAGAACTGAGTGAATCTGGGATTTGCTTCTGAGACTTCTGTGGTACTCGATTGCAAATCTGTGGGCCTCATCCTGAAGTCGTGTTATCATGTTGAAGGCCTGTGTATTTGCAGGGAAATCAATCTCCTTGTTGTTGTAATAGAGTCCTCTGGTTCTGTGGTGGTCATCCTTTACCATTCCGCATACCGGGATGTTGAGACCAAGCTCGTCAAGAACCTCCAGAGCTATGTTGACCTGACCCCGGCCGCCATCCATCATGAGTACATCAGGGTAGATATTAAACCGCTCGTCTGTGAACCTTCTTGTGAGTACCTCCCTCATGCTTGCGTAGTCATCCGGCCCGTCTATGGTCCTGAGCTTGAACTTTCTGTAGTCATTCTTCTTGGCGCGTCCGTTTTCAAATACCACCATGGATGCCACGGAGTGATAGCCGCTTATATGCGATATATCAAATGCTTCAAGGCGTCTTGCGGATGAAACTCCGATAAGCTGTGCCAGCTCATTTGCCGCACCCTCAGTGCGCTCCTTTTCACGCTTGAGCTTGTCGGCATCCTGGTTCATGACCAGAAAAGCATTGTCCTTTGCCAGCTTGAGAAGCTTCTGCTTGTCTCCCTTCTGGGGAACAATGATGTGTACCTGACTTCCCCGGCGGGCGCTCAGATATTCCTCGATGACCTTGTAGTCCTCAATCTGCTGCTCGATAATGATCTCCTTTGGCAGATATGGAGTGGAAGCGTAGTATTGCTTGAGAAAAGACTCCATGATCGTGCTGTAAGCCTCAGCATTTACGCCGCTCATGTGGTAGTGTTCCCTGCCGATCATCTTGCCGGATCTTATGAAGAATATGGATATGACACACTCATTTCCAAGATCGGTGGCCATGGCGATCACATCCCTGTCGTCTGCGCTTGTGTCACCGACTCTCTGGGTGGACTCAATGTGATGGATGCTCTTTATCAGATCCCTGATCTCGGCGGCCTGTTCAAATTCCATATCCTCGGCCAGCTCCTTCATCTGCTTTTCGAGATCCCTGATCACATGACCGTGGTTGCCGTTCAGAAAGCTTATGGCATCCTGGACATTTTTGTTGTAATCCTCCTTGGAGATATATCCCTGACAGGGCGCCATGCACTGCTTTATCTGGTGATACAGGCAGGGCCTTTCAAGGCCCATATCCCTTGGCAGAACCTTGTTGCAGCTCCTGATGTGATACAGCTTTTTCAGCAGCTCTATGATATCCTTCACCGCTTTGGAATTGGTGTATGGGCCGAAATATTTGGAGTGATCCCGTTTCATCTGATGGCTGTACAGTATGCGCGGGTAATCCTCCTCCACAGTAATGCGGATATAGGGATAACCCTTGTCATCCGTGAGCATGGTGTTGTAATGCGGTCTGTGCTCCTTTATAAGGTTGCACTCTAGAACGAGAGCCTCGATCTCTGAACCGCAGACAATATATTCAAACCATGCAATATGGGATACCATCTTCTGAATCTTCGGGGATTTCTTGTAGCTGGTCTGGAAATACTGATGTACTCTGTTGTACAGATCTATGGCTTTTCCTACATATATAATATGATCCCCCGAATCGTGCATGAGATATACTCCTGGGACATGGGGGAGCTTCTTAAGTTCTTCTTCAAAATCAAACATGTCATTCACCTCAAAAATCTTAGATAAGTATATCACTATACTTACTATCATGTCATTCTTTCATCAGAAAATTTGAAAAATAAAAAAGGATTTTGAGAAAAAACGGAGAATAATAAAAATGTGTGGTAAGAAATATTGATCATGTGATAGGAGAGATTCTATGACGATACGGGAACAGCAGGAAAAAAGGGAGCACGAAGTGCTCAGCAGATATGCGGCGTTCAGTGATCAGTCCACAGGACGTGACAGACCGGAGGAGCAGTGCGACCTCAGAACGGTCTACCAGAGAGACAGGGACAGGATACTCCACTGCAAGGCGTTCAGGAGACTTAAGCATAAGACTCAGGTATTTCTGTCGCCGGGTGATGATCACTACAGGACCAGACTGACCCATACTCTGGAGGTGTCGCAGATAGCAAGGACGATAGCCAGATCACTCAGGCTTAACGAGGATCTGACGGAGGCGATAGCGCTGGGACATGACCTGGGACATACGCCATTTGGACATGTCGGTGAGCGGACACTTGCGGCCTGCGCGGGCAATAATTTCAGCCACAATGTTCAGAGCGTAAGGGTTGTGGAACGTCTTGAGAACCGTGGTGAGGGACTTAATCTCACCTGGGAGGTTCGGGACGGAATGCTAAACCATAAGACATCATGCACTCCGCATACGCTGGAGGGACAGTGTGTGAGACTGGCAGACAAGATAGCGTACGTCAATCATGATATAGATGATGCGATAAGGGGTAACATATTGAAGGAGGAGGATCTTCCGACCAATATCACCGACATTCTCGGGAAGAATACCCGCACCAGACTGAACTGTCTCATACATGATGTGATAAATACGAGTCAGGACAAGGATTATGTCGGTATGTCGGCGGAGATCGGGGATGCTCTGGGGAAGCTGAGAACATACATGTTCAGATATCTCTACACTAACCCGATAGCCAAGAGCGAGGAGCTCAAGGCCGACAAGATGCTGAGGATATTGTATGAATACTTCATTGAGGACGCCAGCAGGCTGACAAATGAATGTGTTGAGATGATATATATGGGAGAGGATCCCCAGACAGTCGTGTGCGACTACATAGCTGGTATGACAGACAATTATGCGATAGAGACATTTAAGAGTATATATATACCGAAGTCCTGGAAGGTCTGAGCATACCTGACAAACAGGAGGAATCGAATTGTATTATTCGGATGACGTGATAAATGAAGTCTTGTCAAGAAATGATATAGTGGATGTTATCGGAAGCTACGCAAGCCTTAAGAAGAAGGGCGCGAATTACGAGGCATGCTGTCCGTTCCACCATGAGAAGACTCCGTCATTTAAGGTCAACAGGGAAAAACAGATGTATCACTGCTTCGGCTGCGGAGTCGGTGGCAACGTGTTTACATTTGTCATGGAATATGAGAACCTCAATTTCCCGGAGGCGGTGGAGAGGCTTGCGGAGAGGGCTGGAGTACAGCTCCCTGAGAAGTCCATGAACGCCCAGGAGAGGTCGAGGGAGCAGTATAAGATAACGCTCAGGGAGATGAACAAGACTGCGGCTGCATATTTTCATTATATATTGAAGCACAGCCAGCATGGTGAGAAGGCTTATGAGTATTTTCACGAGACAAGAGGTCTCTCTGATGAGACGATAAATAAATTTGCGCTTGGATATTCAGATATATACAGGGATGATCTGTACAGGTATCTGAAGAGCAAGGGATATACAGATGATCAGATGAAGGGCTCGGGACTTGTTGAGATCAGCGAGAAGGAAGGCGGTGTGGACAAGTTCTGGAACAGAGCCATGATCCCGATACTGGATATAAACGGCAAGGTCATCGCATTTGGCGGACGAGTCATGGGCGATGGAAAACCGAAATATATAAATACCAGTGATACTGCGGTGTTCGACAAGAGCCATACGCTGTTTGCCATGAACATAGCAAGGCGGAGCAGGAGAAAAGGATTTATATGCTGTGAGGGATATATGGATGTCATCTCCATGCATCAGGCAGGATTTGACAATGCCGTGGCATCCCTTGGAACGGCATTTACATTTGGACATGCTGGGATAATAAAGAGATATGCCGATGAGGTTTATCTGGCGTACGACAGTGACGGCGCAGGCGTGGAGGCGACGAAGAAGGTCATAGCAATTCTCCGGGAGGTCGGAGTCGGCGCAAGGGTCATCAATATGAGACCGTACAAGGATCCCGATGAGTTCATACAGAACCTTGGAAGCGAGGCATTTGAGGAGAGGATAAAGAAAGCTGAGAGCGGAATGATGTTCCTTGCAAGGATATATTCTGAGGAATATGACCAGAGCGATCCGGGTGAGCTGACCAAGTTCCAGAACCAGATAGCGAGGGAACTGGCATATATTGAGGACGACCTGGAGAGAAATAATTATGTCGATGCCATAGCGAGGAAATATGTGATCGACAAGGATGCCCTTGCCGCGAAGGTACATGCCTACGGTGTTGCGGGCACGGCAAAGCCGGAGATAGTGGAGCGGGAGACCCGCAGACTCCAGGAACAGCAGGGCTATGAAGAGTTCCCGGGAGACCAGAGCGCGGGAGCTCCGGGAAGACCTGAGACAAAGGATAATAAGACCGCCAAGCTGCTGCTCACATGGCTTGTGAACCGGCCGGAGCTGTTTGCCAGACTTGACGGCGTGGTGAGTGAGGCGGACTTTGAGCCGGGAATATACCGGACCGTAGCGGACAAGCTGTACTCACAGTACAGGGAGAAGCACAAGGTTGAGCCCGCTGTGGTGGTGAACACATTCCAGGATGTGGAGGAACAGAGACTGGTGGCAGGCATGCTCCAGACAGATCTGGCGATAGACATGACCGAGGAGGAGGTTGGCAATGCCATAACCGAGGTCGTGAAAAAGATAAAGCTTGCCAGCATAAAAAAGCAGCTTGAGAACGAGAATGACATGATGAAGGTTCAGCAGCTCATCAAGGACAGGAAAAAGATAGAAAAGTTTAAAGTTATTTTATAAGAAATAAACAATACATTATGTGGAGGAAAGATATGAGTACAATGGATGCGATCAATTCAAATGAAGACAAGTATATGATCAAGGTGAGTGAGGACGATGCGATCAACGCAAAGTTCAACACAAAGCTTCAGGAATTGCTTGACATAGCTCACAGCAAGAAGAACGTTATAGAGGACACAGAGCTCATCAAGCATTTTAACGATCTCAAGGAGGTTGCCCTTGATCTGGATACCATGCAGAAGATCTTCAATTTCCTTGAAAAGAACGGTGTGGACATACTTCAGATAACAGATGACGATGAGGAGGAGCCAACACTTGACGAGGACGTGATCGCTGAGGGCGAGGATGTTGAGAAGATAGATTTCACAGATACAGGTGATATATCAAGCACAACACAGGATCCTGTCAAGATGTACCTGAAGGATATAGGAAAGGTGCCTCTGCTCAGCGCGGAGGAGGAGATAGAGCTTGCCAAGAGAATGGAGGCAGGCGATGAGATGGCAAAGAAGAAGCTTGCTGAGTCCAACCTCAGACTTGTTGTAAGTATAGCCAAGAGATATGTTGGACGTGGAATGTTATTCCTCGATCTAATACAGGAGGGTAACCTCGGTCTGCTCAAGGCCGTGGAGAAGTTTGATTACAGAAAGGGTTACAAGTTCTCAACATATGCGACATGGTGGATCAGACAGGCCATCACAAGGGCCATCGCAGATCAGGCGAGAACCATAAGAATCCCGGTTCATATGGTTGAGACCATCAACAAGGTTACCAGAGTGAGCAGAGATCTGCTTCAGAAGCTCGGCAGAGAGCCGCTTCCAGAGGAAGTCGGAGAGGTTATGGGACTTCCAAAGGAGAGAGTTCAGGAGATCATGAAGATCGCACAGGAGCCTGTATCACTGGAGACTCCTATCGGTGAGGAGGAGGACAGCCATCTTGGAGATTTCATACAGGATGAGAGTATCCCTACACCTGTTGAGGCGACAAACCAGACACTGCTGCACGAGCAGCTCGACGAGGTAGTCAGCACACTTACAGAGAGAGAGCAGAGAGTTATAAAGCTCAGATTTGGATGGGATGACGGAAGACCAAGAACCCTTGAGGAAGTCGGCAAGGAGTTCAATGTCACAAGAGAGCGTATCAGACAGATCGAGGCAAAGGCGCTCAGAAAGCTGAGACATCCTAACAGAAGCAGAAAGCTCAAGGATTTCCTGTATAACTAGCAGAGAGGACCGCGCGATCTGGCATGGATGGTGCGAGGATAATAATTATGAAAGATATAGAATTGTCACTTCGTATGAAGATTGTTGCCGACATGGTAAAGCCCGGCGGCAGAGTGTGTGATATTGGATGCGACCATGCATTTGTGTCCATATACCTTGTGGCAAATGGCATATCGGACCGGGTCATAGCATCAGATGTTAGAACCGGTCCGTGTGCTATAGCCAGGGATAATATAGCCAGATGGAATATGATAGACCGTATTGATCTGAGACTCGGAAACGGACTTGCAACCATATCTCCGGGTGAGGTGGATTCCATCATAATAGCCGGCATGGGAGGAATCCTCATAACGGATATACTTGAAGCCGGCATGGATGTGGTACAGTCAGCCGGTCAGCTCGTGCTGCAGCCCCAGTCGGAGACAGAGCATTTGAGAAGGTACATCGCAGAGAATGGCTGGAAGATCACAGAGGAAAAAATGCTGATAGATGCTGGCAAATACTACGTTGTACTGAACGTGGATGTGACAGCACAGGATATTGGTAATAAGTCAGCCATGGATGAAGTATATTATAAATACGGATATTACCTCATACATAATCATGACAAGATCCTCGGAGAGTATCTGAGGGATAAGCTTGATTCGACCGGAAAAGTCCTTGATGGACTGAAGAAGGCGGATACGGTCAATGCCAGACGGCGTGCCGGTGAGCTCACGCATGAAAAGGAATGCATGGAAGAGGCATTGAGACTTATATCGGATATGGAGTAGATATTTATATGGGTGATGAGCAGAGAAGTATAACATCATTAAAGACAACTGCAAAGGAGTGGGCGAGGAAAGTCGGTATCGATTCGATCGACAGGCTGAACGAGATGATCGATTCAGGAAAGGGACTGGAGCTCATACTGGTATGCGAGGCTATGCAGAGTAACTGCATGTATGAGATAGCCAGAAAAGTTTCCGAACAGAAGCGTAGGATAATACTGATATCCGGGCCGAGCTCGGCGGGCAAGACAACACTTTCCCACAGACTCAGTATCCAGCTTCGTGCCATGGGACTCAGACCACATGCGATAGCTGCGGATAACTATTTTGTGAACCGTGAAGACAATCCGAAGGATGAGAATGGCAACTATGATTTCGAGTGCCTGGAGGCCATGGATCTTGAAACACTTAATAGGGATATGACAAGGCTGTTGGACGGTGAAGAGATAGAGCTTCCGGTTTTCAACTTCAAGACCGGAGTGAGGGAATATCATGGGGACCTTCTCAAAATAGGTGAAAATGATGTTATCATTATGGAAGGAATCCATTCGCTTAACCCGAAGATGACATACGGACTGGCGGATGAAGACAAGTACAAGATATACATAAGTCCCCTTAATCAGTTGTACGTTGAAGGTGAGGACGGCGAGCCGGCAAAGGTTTCAACCATAGACAGCAGACTGCTCAGGAGAATAGTCAGAGACAGCAGGACCAGAGGGAACGATGTGGAGAAGACACTTTCCATGTGGAGCTCAGTCAGAAGGGGAGAGGAGAAATATATCTTCCCATATGAGAGCGAGGCTGATGAGATGTTTAACTCGGGACTGTTGTACGAATATACCGCCATACGGCGTGAGGCGAGACCATTGCTGCTCGGGGTAGATGAGACTTCAGAGCATTACCAGGATGCGGCGAGACTTCTGCGTCTGATAGATATGTTCCACGACATAGACACAGAATACATACCAGCAAATTCCATACTCAGAGAATTTATAGGTGGCGGATGCTTCAGGATATGATGAAGGTTCACACAAGGATAAAGAATAACCAACAATACAAAAATACGGCACAGAGGCAAAACAAATGTCTCCGTGCCGTATTTTTTGTTCAAAATATAAGAAAAATACTATGAAAGGGAATGAGTTGGACTGTAAGCCGGGTTATGTCGAGAGTGATCATCTATCTAGGATTTATGTTACCATAAAACTCAAGCAACCTACCTGGAATGCAGCGGGCAACTGTATCATTCCACAAGCTCCTTTGCAGAAGCTATATTTGGTCTTGCTTCGGATGGGGTTTACAGAGCCTGTCATGTTACCATGGCAGCGGTGAGCTCTTACCTCGCCTTTCCACCCTTACCATACGAATATGGCGGTATATTTCTGTTGCACTGGCCTGGGAGTCGCCTCCACCGGACGTTATCCGGCATCCTGCCCTG
>OLZV01000338.1_pt1 | contig 21738 bp, 18 predicted proteins | sample 1644531 | NCBI WGS metagenome assembly OLZV01 (sample SAMEA103958115, study PRJEB25191) | human gut metagenome | biome: human-associated habitat [ENVO:00009003]; feature: intestine environment [ENVO:2100002]; material: feces | place: Germany | collected 2013/2015
CTTGCAGAACCGTATTTACGGAGGTCAAGATAGAAACCGTAATCTTCCTCTTTCAGTCCAAGTTCATTGATCCTTGCAAGTAATTTTTCGTAATCATCCTCTCTCTGGCTTCCTCCGATGATCTCACCGATGCCAGGAACCAGACAGTCTACTGCTGCAACTGTTTTTCCGTCCGGATTCAGCTTCATGTAGAAAGCTTTGATTTCCTTTGGATAATCAGTTACAAATACCGGGCGTTTGAATACCTGCTCGGTCAGATAACGCTCATGCTCGGTCTGAAGATCGCAGCCCCAGGATACTTTGTAATCAAATTTATCGTTGTTCTTCTCTAAGATCTCAACTGCTTCTGTATAAGTCACACGCGCGAAATCAGAGTTTGCAACATGCTGTAATCTCTCTAACAGCCCTTTATCGATAAAGCTGTTGAAGAATGCCATCTCTTCCGGCGCATTCTCTAACACATAGTTGATGACATATTTTAACATGCTCTCAGCTAAAATCATGTCATCCTCTAAATCTGCAAATGCGATCTCCGGCTCGATCATCCAGAACTCTGCTGCATGTCTTGTCGTGTTGGAGTTTTCTGCACGGAAAGTAGGTCCAAAGGTATAGATGTTCTTAAATGCCATCGCATAAGTCTCACCATTCAGCTGTCCGCTTACAGTAAGATTAGTCGGTTTATTGAAGAAGTCTTTGCTGTAATCTACTTTTCCATCCTCTGTCATTGGAAGATCGTTCATGTCAAGTGTGGTTACCTGAAACATCTCGCCGGCGCCCTCACAATCGCTTCCGGTGATCAGTGGTGTGTGCACATACACGAAATCCCTCTCCTGGAAAAATTTATGGATTGCATAAGCGCAGAGGGAACGCACACGGAATACAGCCTCAAAAGTATTAGTTCTCGGTCTTAAATGAGAGATGGTTCTCAGATACTCAAAGCTGTGTTTTTTCTTCTGCAGTGGATAATCCGGTGTAGAAGGACCTTCTACTTCCACTTTTTCAGCCTGAATCTCAAATGGCTGTTTTGTACCCGGAGTTGCAACTAATTTACCGGTAACGATAATCGCTGCTCCGACATTTAATTTTTCTACCTCTTCAAAATTTTCCAGAACATCGGAATAAACAACCTGGACCGGCTCAAAAAAAGTTCCGTCGTTTACCACGATAAATCCAAAGTTTTTGGAGTTACGGATGTTTCTCACCCAGCCACCGATCGCGATGGTCTGATCCATATACTCATCCTGTCTGCGGAATAAATCTCTTACATTTACTAATTCCATTTTTCTACTCTCCCTTTCTCTCATCAACGTCTGTCGACTCTTTTATGATCTCATACCTCTGTTTCGGTATCGTTTTCTTATTCTTCTGTGCTGTCTGCGGATTCTGTACTTTCCACAGACTCTGTCGTTTCTTCTACTGCGTTCTCCGTAACCTCTGCTGTCTCTGCCAATTTATCTAAAACTAATCCTGCAAGATAAATCACACGGATCTGATTCTTTCCGTAAACATAATCGCCATAACCATAGTTACTATATAACGTATCAGCATCACCGAAACCGCCGCTGCTTACGATCGTGCTTACATAATCTTCAAACTCCGTATCGTCAATCTGGATATCTTCTTTTTCTGCAATGGCTTTTACGATCAGTTCTAACCTGATACTGCTCTCCACACTGTCAGACCATTCCTGCTCGATGCTCTCTTCTGTATAGCCGTAAGAGCTGAGTACCGTTTCCATCTGGCTCTCATCCCCGGAGCAATAACGGTCAATGAAATTGGCACGGATCGCTTCGATCACATCAGATCTGTAATCTGCCGGCATATCAACGGTACAATTTTCTAACAGATAATCCTCCAAAGCGGAGTAAATATCATTTTTATGAGTGCTCTCTGCGCTGGACTCCAGATACTGGCGTACCTGCTTGTACACTCCATCCACGGAATCCACGCCAAACTGTTCCAATGCGAATTCATCATCCATCGTATCCATGGTCACTTCCTTCTGGATAGAATTGACCGTAAATGTAAATACAACTTCTTTTCCGGCAAGATCCGGGTTATTCGGGTACTCATCCGGGAACGTCACATTGGAATCGATCACATCGCCTACTGATGCACCGATCAGTCCGTCTGTAAATCCATCAATGTAACCGGAACCGCTTGCGGAAGAATTGTTGGACACATCAATATTCTGATCCTCTGCTGTTCCGCCGCTGAACGCCTCACCGTCTAATTTTCCGACATAGTCTACGTTTACAATGTCGCCCTCTTCCACTGTTGTCTTGTCCGGATCAGCCGTATAAAAAGGTCCGCCCTGTGTAAAAATCTTTTCCACATAATCAAGCACATCCTGATCTGTGACGTCATAATCTCCTGAAATCGTAACCGGGATTGCACTGTAGTCACACAATGTCACATAATCCGATCCCTTCAGATCATATTGTGCAAGCGGAACTGCCGGCACCTCTTCTGTGCTTTCGGTGTTCTCTACTGCTTCCGTTGCCTCAACTGATTCACCTTTGCTGCCGCATCCTGTCATGCTGATCGCTGTGGATACACACAATAAAAGTGCTAACACTCTCTTTTTCATTTAATCTTACCTTTCTTTTCCTCATTTCCTTTTCCGGCTTTTCTGCCGGAAATCCAAAAGACGGAGTCTGCCGTCTAACTTTTATAACATATCACAATTTTCCCTAAAATAAAAGGTATTTCCCCAAAATCACATTGCTTTTTCCAAAAATCAATGCTACAATAAAACACGAATTTGAAATTAGGGAGGATTTTCGTTGTGAGTCCAGTAACAATTGTATTATTAGTTATTTTAGCAGTGCTTATTGCTGCAACAATTGCTTTATATTTCCTCGGAAAGAAAGCTCAGAAGAGAAAAGACGAGCAGGATGCACAGCTTGCTGCAACTGCACAGACTGTTACCATGTTGATTATTGATAAGAAGAGAATGCGTCTGAACCAGTCCGGTCTGCCACAGGCAGTCATTGACCAGACACCAAAGCTTATGCGCCGTTCCAAGCTTCCGATCGTAAAGGCTAAGGTCGGACCAAAGGTTATGACTCTGATCGCTGATGATGCATGTTTTGATATGATCCCTGTGAAAAAAGAAGTCAAAGCTACAGTAAGTGGTATTTATATCACGAAAGTTACCGGTGTCCGCGGTCCATTAGAGAAACCGGAAGGCAAAGTAAGCTGGCGAACCAAGTTAAAGAGAAAAGCTGAGAGCGCCAACAAAGAACTTCAGAAAGAGAAAAAATCCATGAATGAAGAAAAGGCCGCTAAGAAATCTAAGACAAAATAAGAATGAATGGGAAAGGCTTCCAGCCCGAATGGGTTGGAAGCCTTTTTTCACTTCTTCCTTATTTCTTCAATACAAATGAAGCTTTATTATCTGTCGAACTATCTTTTCCGATAAATATTTCGAATTCTCCTGCTTCGCTCTCATAGATTCCATTCTCCGTCAAAAAAAGAAGCTGTTGTTCTGTTATGGTAAAAACTACCTTCTTTTCCTCTCCCGGACGAAGCGTAACCTTCTTAAAATCTTTCAATTCTCTGACCGGACGCACTACAGAAGCCGCAATATCATGGATATAAAGCTGCAGGGTTTCTGTTCCCGTGCAGTTTCCTGTATTTTTTACAGTTACCTCCGCTTCGATCTGTCCCGATGTATCCATCCATGTCCGATTCAAATGAATATCTGATACCTCAAATGTTGTGTAACTCAGACCGTATCCAAATGGATACAATGGCTCATTTGGAATATCCAGATATTTCGAGCGGAATCTGTCTTTATCTTTTCCTTCTACATGTGGGCGTCCTGTTGAATATTCATTATAATGTACCGGTACCTGTCCTACACAGTATGGAAAACTCATCGGCAGTTTTCCGCTTGGATTATATTTTCCAAATAAAGTGTCCGCAATTGCCCTCGCTCCTTCTGTTCCAGGCAGCCACACCTGAAGGATGGCTTTTGCCTTTTTGTTTATTTCACGTATGTCTAACGGGCGTCCTGAAAATAAAACCACTACAATATTTTGATTGACTTCCGCAATTCTATCAAGCAATGCTTCCTGTACCTCAGGGATTCTGATATTTGCGTTACTGGTTGCTTCACCCGACTGTAAACGGTCTTCTCCTATTGCAAGTACTACGATATCTGCCTCTTCTGCTGCCTGTACCGCCTCTTGCAGCATATATTCCTCCTGCTCCTTAGTATAGGATTGCTGCTGTTGTTCTCCAAATCCTTCCAGACATACATCCGCCCCTAACATTGGTGATCCCTGGCAAAATATACTGTTTTCTGAAACGTACTGTTCCTGTACTGCCTCATGCAGCGTCATAACATCTTTTGCATCTGCGATAAATGACCAGGCACCAAACAGGTTTCTGTTATCTACATACGGACCAATAAAGGCAATCTTTTTCTGTTGCTCTAAAGGCAGGATATGATCCTCATTTTTCAACAAAACAAAAGATTTTTTTGCAGCTTCCCTAGCCAGTTTCCGGTGCTCCTCACATAAAATATATTCCTGTTCTTTTTTCTGATCTGCATCTTTATATGGATTCTCAAAGAGCCCCAGCTTATTTTTAAGCCGCAGAATACGAAGACATGCCTCATCTATAAGTTCTTCTCTTATTTTTCCATCCCTGACCATCTGACACAGATTTTCACTGTAAATTCCTGTCATCATGTCAATATCTACGCCTGCTTCCACTGCACGCACTGCTGCTTCTTCTCTGTCTGCACAATATCCGTGGTAAATGGTCTCCTCGATGGCTGCCCAGTCTGATATAAGTACACCATCGAACTTCATCTGCTCTCTTAAAATGTCCCGCATCAACTTTTTATTTCCGGTTGCCGGGATTCCGTTAACTGTATTAAAAGATGTCATAACAAGAGCTGCACCTGCATCTATTCCCGCCTGATACGATGGCAGATAGAACTCTCTGAATGTATGTTCTGAAAGTTCTACCGTATTATAATCTCTCCCTGCTGTCGGTGCACCATATCCTGCAAAATGTTTGACACATGCTGCAATTGCATAGTTATCTTTCAGGCTGTTTCCCTGAAATCCACGCACCATTGCTGCACAGAATAAACTGTTCAGGTAAGGATCTTCTCCCGTTGATTCCATGACACGTCCCCACCTTGCATCTCTTACCAGATCTGTCATAGGTGCAAATGTCACATGAAGACCGCTGACCGAAGCCTCCTTTGCTGCCACAGATGCACACTGTTCTGACAATTCCGGTTCAAAGGAAGCTCCCTGCGCAAGCGGAATTGGAAACACCGTCTTATAACCATTTATGACATCTAGCATAAACAGTAATGGAATATGGTGCGGATGCTTTTCCATATAGTTTTTTTGTATACTTTTCAGGGTTTCAGCGCCCATGGATCCGATGACTGATCCTGCAAGATTTACATTGTCTTCTGTAAATCCCTTATCCGCCATAGGACCTGTGACAACGATTTCACCATTAAAAAATCCTCCTGTCACCTGACTCATCTGATTTACTTTTTCTTCCAGAGACATGTCTCTCAAAAGTTCTGTTAATTTCTGTTCTGTCATACGTGTGTTCCCTCTCCAAATTTCCTTCTATATTCCAGTGGTGTCAATCCTGTATTCTCCTTAAACATTTTTGTAAAATAGGAAAAATTACTATATCCAATATGTAATGAAACCGTATTGATTGGAAGACTGCTGCCACACAAAAGTTTTTTTGCTTCGTCTACCCTTTTCTGCAATATATAATTGCTTATAGATACTCCCTTTTCTTTTTTGAACATCCGAGACATATAGTCTGTATTCAAATAGACTAATTCTGCCAGTTCATCTCTGTGTATCTCTTCCCTGAAATGACTGTCAATATAGGTACATATCTGATCTGCGACAGAGTCTTCTTTTGTGATATATAATTTATATCCAACCGCTTTCCGCATCAGATTTTCTACATACTCCATCATTTCGTTAAATCCATTTACAGCACCAAGCATGTAATTCTCACTCTCTTTATCTGAAAAAAGTGCATTGGCATAAATCCCCATCTCTGACAGCCATACATACACCATCTGTGTAACGTCCGTCCTTAATGACAGCAAAAACTGCCTTGTGATCATCTCATTCTTCCTGACTGTCTCCAGATAACTGCGTATGCTTGCTATGACTGCTTCCACTTCCTCCCCTGCCAAAAGGGTTTTCCATGTATCCAGCTCCGGATTTTTATAGACTGTTCCACTTGGCTGGAACTCATACAGATATATAACCTCATTCCATACCGACAGACTGCTTTCACGCATCTTCTGCAAATCGTCAGCCTGTGCGGTCACTTCAGAAAATCCACTCCAATTTCCCGCTCCACACCAAAAATAGGAATGTACATGATCTGTCATCCATTGCACAAAATGATTGAGCAGATCTTTTTCCCTTATTTTTTCTCCTTCTTCCGGCATTTTACCCGTTGACAGAACCACCCAGTATCGACATTCGTTTTCACAAAATACGGTGTCCACTCTGGCATAAAAGGAATTAAATAACTCCGTCAACACATTTTGCATGACAAATTCGATGGTGGAAGGTTCCCACTTTTGTGTCTCTTCCGCTTTATGATCCATATAAAAGCAGATCAGTTTAAAATATATCAATCCATCCTGATACAAATCCATCCTTTTTGCGGATTCGCAGAACTGGTTTTGTGTCATGTTACCGCTCAATAAATTTCTCCAGATATCCTTTTGCAGGATTGTCCGGTCTTTTTCCCACTGCTCACTCGCTTCTGTAAGTTTTTCGATATGTTTTTCCTGAAGCACTGCCTGTTCTGCTTTTTTTAATGCTTCTTCCAGTTTTTCAAAATCAATTGGTTTTAGCAGATATTCAACGCTTTCCAGCTGTATCGCACGTCTTGCATAGTCAAATTCCGCATAACTGGTCAAAAAAATAACCTGTATCCTGAAATTCTGCTCCCTCACCCATTGCACCAGATCAAATCCTGTTGCAGCAGGCATCACAATATCACTGATAATAATGTCCATTTTAACAGCTGTTATAATTTCCTGCGCCTGTTTCATTGTAAATGCTGTATAAATCTCAGTAATACCTGTCCGCTCCCAGCAGATATTTTTCTTTATACTTTCAATCACATAACGTTCATCATCCACCAGCAATAATTTCATTCCTGTGTATCGCTCCTTCCGATTTTATATGGAACATGAATATCCACAACGGCACCACCTAATGGACTATTGCTGAAATGGATCTCTCCCTGATCCCCATAATAATACTGAAACCGCCTCATACAGTTCCAAATACCGATATGTTTTCCATTGTCAGAAATGTTTTGTCCATTTTGTAGTTTACATAATATTTCGTCCGGAAATCCCTTTCCCGTATCCGAGATAAAAATATTAACGTATTTTTCATCGTCCCTGTCCTCAGGATATACCGTAACTGAGATCAGCATTTTTTCATCTGCCATCAATGCCTGTTTTGCAGCATTTTCAACATAAACCTGTATTAAGAATGGAAATATCTCCGCATCTGCCACTTCATCATGAACTTCAATATAATAGGTAAACTTATCCGGATACCTCAGCAGCAGGATTTTTAAATAATCTTCACAATGCTTTGATTCCGCTAAAACCGGAACTCTGTCCGTTGTATTCCGAAAAATATATGAAAGATAATCCGAAGTGATTTTTGTCATTGCCCTTGCGTGTTCATAATCGCCAAAGTCGATCATGCTGTAAATAAAGTTCAGGCAATTCAAATAAAAATGCGGCCGGATCTGCATTTTCAGATAATCCATCTCAATTTTCTGTTTCTCTAATTCCCGTTCATATAGCGTGATCTTCAATTTACGGATCTGATGGATCATTGTACGGAATTTTCCATCAATCTGCTCTAATTCAAGCAGATTTCCTTCCGTCATGTTCAGCATATATCCACCCTCATCATATTGCTGAAGGTTTTGTGTGAACACTTTAAGCGGTTTCATAATATTGGAATACACATGAAATAGCAATATCCCACTCATAATAAGAATCATAAAGATCAATACTGTCATTCCGAGCAGACTTCCCGCCATCAGGCTTAAGACACCGCCTAAAGAAATCCCGATCCTGATCTCAAAGGGTGCTCTGGATAATCCCTGACGGATCGTATAAGTATTTTTGGTATTCATACTTTGCGGCTCTGATATGATTCCGCTCTGGTCTAACATACCTATACAGACCTCATCCTGATCGACAAGGCTTACATATCCATGCTTTCCCAACGAAAGCTTTGAGAATGGTTCTAAGATACTTTTTACATTTACAATGCATCCTAAGGCAATTCCATTTTTTTGTGCAATTTTACAGATATATACCTCATTATCACACTCCAAAACATCCCACTTCCGCTTCACTGCATATGTCTTTTCATCTAATTTGTCTATCTGTTCACGGATAGATGCTGCAATATCAGGTGACATTGTGTAATTTCCGTCCGAAGACAGTGAAAGCTGATATAATTTATCCGTATCATGTGTGTATAAAAAAATCCTGTATTCCGTTCCATATTCCCATGCCGAAGAAAAATATTCTTCTCTGAGTTTTCCGATTGCGTACTCCGTATAATCCCCATTTTTCATCAGATTTACATTTCCCCAGAACGTGGAATTTGTCTCATTGGTATCCATGATCGTAGAAAAAAGATTCCGGCTGATCCTCAAAAAACGATTGTCGAGCTCCTGTGCATACAACTGTGCCATCTGGCTCATCTGTTCGTAAATCTGCCCACTTGTTTTGTTTAAAACATAAGTGCATCCTCCCAGAATAATTACTAGAATGACTGTCATTAAAATTAATATTTGCTTACTCTGTTGTGCTAAAGATTTCTTTTTTCGTCTTTTTAAATTCATCTTTTTCCCAAACGCCATGATATTCCTTTAACCTTTTACTGCCCCTAGCGTAATACCCTCTGCGAAATATTTCTGTAAAAACGGATAAATGATAAATAATGGAAGCATTGCTATAAAAGCAATTGCCATCCTTATGGACGTTGTCGGAAGTTTTGCAACTTCTGCCCCTATATTTCCGGCAACCTTACCGCTTGCAAGATACTGGATATCAGTGATCATCTGATTCAAAAGATTCTGGATACTATATAATTTCTGTCCCTGATTTCCTGATAAATAGTATAAACCATTTGTCCAGTCATTCCAATATGCCAGTGCCGAAAATAATCCCATGGTTACAAGGATAGGTTTACCAAGTGGAAACGTAATCTGAAAAAAGATTTTTGTATGTCCTGCGCCATCAATTTTTGCCGCTTCATACAATGCTTCCGGAATACTTGTCATAAAATAGCTCCGTATCATCAGCACATTGTTCGCACTCAGCAACAAATTAGGAATTATCAGTGCCCATATTGTATTTTTTATATGAAAATAATTTACATACATCAGATATGTAGGTACTAAACCGCCATTAAATAACATTGTAAAAAATACAAAAAAAGTAATCTGCCTTCTATAAGGCAATGTCTTCACAGACAGCGGATATGCCAGTAATGCTGAAAACATCAGATTAAAAAAGGTACCTACTACTGTAATAAGAATTGTAACGCCATACGCACGGAGTATTTTCTCTCCCTGTCTGATAATATACTGATATGCATAAAAGCTTATTTTTTCCGGGAAAAAGGAATATCCATTCCGGATCAACACTGTTTCATCCGTGATGGATGAAATAAATACCAGCAAAAATGGTAAAATAATGGTCAATGTCATCACTATCAGTATCAGATTGATCCAAAACTGGTATCTCTTTGTTTTTTTTGAATTTGTCATAATGGACTCTCCTCCTAAAACAATGCTCTGTCTTTATCTACACGTCTAACGATCCAGTTACTTAACATGACAATGACAAAACCTACTAATGACTGGTATACACCCGCTGCGGATGACATACTGATATTTCCCTGTTCGATCAACGCACGATATACATACGTATCAATTACGTTTGTTGTTGGGAACAACACACCGGAGTTCATCGGAACCTGATAAAATAATCCAAAATCAGAATAGAAGATTCTTCCAATGCTCAATAATAACAGCGTAATGATTGTCGGTACCAGGCATGGCAATGTGATTTTTGTGATTTCCTGCCACTTTGTGGCTCCATCCAGTCTTGCTGCCTCATAATAAGTCGGATCAATACCGATCAGAGATGCAATATAAATCAGACATCCGTATCCCACTCCTTTCCAGCAGTTTGCAATGATAAGAATCGCCGGCCAGTATTTTGGTTTCTGATACCACTGGATCGGATCTATATGCAGTAATGGCAGGATCGTATTGTTTACAAGACCATTTTCGGCACTTAAAAGTGCATACACAATATAGCTCAGAATGACCATCGACATCAAAAATGGCAATAATATAGCACTCTGGTATATTTTTTTCATTTTTGTGTTCTTAACTTCACAGATTAAAATTGCGATTGCAATTCCAACGACCATATTGACAAGAATAAACGCTATATTATATAGCAATGTATTTCTTGTAATAATCCAGGCATCTTTTGACGAGAACAAAAATTTAAAATTATCCAGTCCTGCCCACGGGCTTGCCAAAATTCCTTTTGAAAAATTCAACTTTTTGAAAGCAAGTATAATACCTGTCATCGGAAGATAATTATTGATCAGCAGATATAATAATCCCGGAAGCATCATCAGATAGAGCGGCAGATATTCCTTAACTTTGTTCTTTTTCTTCTTCATAAGTTTCTCCTTTTATGAAAAAAGTCCCACGCTTTATCTGTGGGACTTCCCTTCTGAACCTAATTATTTTGCTGCAAGAAAAGCATCTAACTGTTCCTGTTTTGCCTGGATCACTTCATTGATTCCCGCATCATCTAATGCTTCTAACAATTCCGGAATAAGTTCATCTGGATCTCCGGAACCGCTGTAAAGTGCTCCGCTGTATTGTTTTACAATATTGGAAAGAGCTGCGATCTCACTTGAACAATTACTGCTGTCAAATAAAAATCCTACTGCTTTGGAGCTCTTTGCAGAACCGTTAAATTCTTCCATTTTTTCCCATAATTGCGGATCTGAACCAGTCCATTTATAAGCAATAAACTGATTTGGCAATTCCCATCCAAGGTTTAAGTTATAGCCTGCATTATCAGAAGTGATTCCTTCCGGGAAATTGATAATGCCATTATCAGCATCTTCTATCACATAGTCTTTATCCTGTTCACCCCAGTTTAAAAGATTCATGATCTCTGAACTTCCGTAGATATAATCCAGTACTTCCATTGTTTTCTCCGGATTTTCTGAATTCTGGGCAATTGAGAATGTAACACCATTATAGGATGAGCTATTTATGATCGGTTCATTATAAAATGGCACGATCTCAAAATCATAGCCGGTGGAGCTTTCAAATTCTACCGGTGTTCCAGGATGATAAGAAAAAAACAGTGAAAATAAATTTCCAGCCTTGCATACTGTTCTCCAGTTCTCTGTGTTGGTTCCTGCATCCTGGCTGATATATCCCTTCTGATACCAATCATGCAGCATGGTAGTTGTATCTTTAAACCAGTCTGTCGCAAAGAAGTTTTCTAATTTTGTGCTGTTCGTCTGATCCATGAGTACACCAAGATAATTGTTATCTGACAGAGTATCTCCACGGAATAATCTTGTAGCCGGTGCATCATTCTCACTGCTCGAATATAACATTGTCATATCCGGCTCTCCCGCTTTTACTGTCTCAAAAACACTTTCCAGATCTTTTGGTTCTTTAATCTGTGTTGTATCAATATTGTACTTTTCCACCAGATCTTTTCTCATAAATATGGCAGGAATACTTCCTCGTTCAATCTGATTTGGCACGCCATATACAAAGCCTTCGATCTGATTGATCTTAGCTATATCCTCTCCATAAATCTGTTTGATGTTTGTTCCATATTTATCAATCAGTTCAGACATGTCTACAATCTGTCCTGCATTCATATACTGCACTGCATTGGTTGCCTGGGTATAAAAGACATCAATTTTTTCATCCCCTGATAACATAAGCTGTAACTGCTGGCTTGCACTTGCCCACGGCAGCACAACAATATCAAGATTCGCATTAAGTTCCGGTTCAAGAATCTCATTGATTTTTTGTTCGATTCTTTCTTCATCCGGCTGTGTGCTTCCATTCAGAACCATGGTAACTGTATATGGTTCATCCCCATTACCGTTATTTTTAGCTGAATCCTTTGATCCTCCTGCTTCTGAATTTCCGCATGCTGTCATGGACACAACCATAGACAAAGTAAGCATAGCTGCTAGAATTCTTTTTTTCATACATTTTCTCCTCTCTGTGACAGTGTAATTTATGTCCACCTCTCTTCTGGTGTATCTTTATATTAATCATTTTCTTTCATCATCTCTATAACTGAACTGACTCGTCAATATCACTCTTTTGACTCTTTTAAATTACTGCCGGTGCGGAATAATACTCTTCTCCTGTGTCCAGACATATGGCGGCGAGTCTTCCACCCGGATAAAATGCCCCACAAACGATATATACCCATCTACACCATCCTTGTAAAACTCATTTATTCAAATTGATTTTGTTAAAATTGATTTGAATAAAAAATATGCACTGCGAACATTCTATTTTTATGAATAAGAGCCATCCGCTGTGGATGGCTCAATACAAACTTATATTCTAAAATCCTTCGTATCCTTCGACATGATATTCATGGAAATACTGCATTCTGCCAGATGTTCATAATTGACTTCCAGCTTATAATCGACCTTGATGTCAATGCTGTCTTCTGTCTCATCCATAAAGTGAATCCAATGTAAGCAGCAAAACATCCTCATCCGCCAATTCTGTCTTTTTCATAGAATTCTTTTAAGGATGCTAACTCTCTTTCTCTGCCAATAAACATAGAAATCACATTTCTGCAAATTTAGTTTATTTTTATTCAAATTGATTTTGTTAAAATTGATTTGAATAAAATATAACCTATCATATGATATCTCGCAATCCTCTTTTAGTTTTCCCTGACAGCATGGTACAATAATTCAGCTTCGTCAAAAGAAGATGGACTATAATACACATCAATTCCATCACTAGCTTTTTCTAAAATGTAATACTCAAAAATAACCGTATCATCTTCATACACCTGTGCCGGGTATTCCAGATATACTTTGTTTTCCTCTTCATTTTTTACATTTGTTTCATTTGCCAGAAATCTATAGGTATCCTCCGATTCATAATCAGAAATATCAATGCCATCCTCTGTCGCTTCAATCATTAATCGACCTATTCCATAATCGGAAGTATAATGATACGTTCCGATCATTGCTGATAATTCTTCAAATCCTGCATCAGATTCTGAATTTGTGCCCTTTAAATCATCTCCAAGATCAAAATCAGACGGATACACATATTCATCAACATCCAAACTTTCATGATCAAATATATGATTGTCTGATTTGTTGCTGTCTGTGCAGGCTGCAACCAACATCATTACTGCAAACACCAAACCGATTGTGAATGCCATTTTACAATTTTTCATAATACACTACCTCAACTTCACGATTATCATATCATGTGCAAAAACGGCACATGATTAACATTCATCGTTCGCCGAATGCATAAATGCATTCTTCTCACTTGCACTCCTTATATCCTAAAATCCTTCGTATCTTTCGACATGATATTCATGGAAATGCTGCACTCTGCCAGATGTTCATAATTCACTTCCAGCTTATAATCGACTTTGATGTCAATATTATCTTCTGTCTCATTCACTTTGACATCCGTTGCATTGATTCCCACCAAAAGATTTCCGAATGGTGTGTTGTAGTAAGACATATTTTTCTTGTTTTTCTCAAACATCATATGTACGTTGGTGACACCTTTTTTCGTGACATCCAGAAAATCATCATTCACTTTGATAACGCTTTTCGTCACGCCGTCAAAGCCTTCCTGCACTTCATCATACAAAATATAGTGCTTTCCATTTTTCTTATAGTAGTTTCCGGTTGTGATAATCTCCACCGGACCGTTATCCTGATCTTCTGCAAACTGTAAACCACTGATTTTCACAAGTACATCTTTTGTCATTTATGTAAACCTCTTTTCTGTTTTGCGTCATTGTCTTTTCAAGCCATATATTAGCGTGTTTCTTATAATTTAGCAAGCGTAAGCTTTTTGAAACATTGCTTTCTTATAAGTATGCTGCTTTATTTTAGTTTTCAGCCAGCTTCTCCAGATACGGATTCAGCCACGAAAAATATTTCATTCTAACCTGATAGTCTCCTTCTGCCAGCACCTTCTCATACTCTTCTGTGGTCAGTACTTCACGCAGCTTTTCTCCTGCTTCCTTATCGACCACCTCATACATGCTGTCTGAAAAACACATGTTTGGATACATCACGCACCACCAGTTATGTCCGTTTCCTTCTCCGATCACAATACGGAGTGCCTCGTAATCTCCCGCCGGAAATGTGTAGCTTCCATAGTTTTTTACCGGAAACGAAGTGTGTTCCAGCTCCGCTGTCACATCATAGTCATAACCGTTTTCTGCGATCGTCTCTGCTGCGGCTTCCTCAATTTCGCCAAGGCTCTGGCGCACAACCAGCTCACATTCTTCCAGATTTTCCACAGCTGTCAGTTTTTCCTGCATAAAACTTCCCACCGCATCACGCACTGCTAGTTTTAGGTTCTGGTCTGCCTCGCTGTCGCTGTTCGCCAGCACATGAAACCGCAGCACTTTGTCCGAAATCGCCTGCTGCAGTCTGGCCTGTCTTGTATACAAAATACCGCATCCCAATGCAGCGCACATCAGACTTCCAACTCCTATGTATCCGATCCATTTTCTTGCCATAATTCAAATCTCCTTTTCACTTGCCAAAAATCAGATAAATGTAGATAATATTCATATTTATCAGGCTGTGTCGTTGCTTGCGAAACTCGCTCATAGAATATGTTATATTGCGAAAAATAAACAGAAATATAGTACCGCTGCGAGTGACACATAGCGGGAGTGTGTCTTGAATATTTTTGTTCATTTTTCGCAATCTTCATAACCTAAATTCGAGTTTCGCTCATCGACCTTCTATCCTCAATGATTCCCGAAAACTTTGCATTTATTCCGATTTCCAGTTTATTTTTACCAGATACTGGATTTTGATGTCTTTCTCATAAGCGGCAGGAGTGTTTTGATACTTAAAATACCATGTGCGGTTATCGGCGCCGAGATTCCGGTAACTGTTTGTGATGTCGATTTCTTTCTCAAGTGCATGTGAGGCGGTCGCATCCTCCATCCGGGTGTTGAGAAGCTGCTCTTTTTCACTTGCGGAAACTGTGCCGCTTAAGATTTCGCCTTCTCCGGTCACGGTCACTGTGACAATCTGCTCTGTCAGACCTCCGGCACCGATTTTTTCTGTTTCTTTGACTCGGCAGGAAGCTGTATTCACTTTCACATAAAGTTCCGGTGCAAGTTGTAAGGTGTAATCATCCGCAAAGTTCTGTGTGAAGAATGCTTCACGCGCGGTATCCGTATCGACAAGCCCCGCCGCTCTTCCACGTTTCCAGACTTCGTAGGCTGTAATCTGCGGTTTCTCGGTATCATCCTCCACTGCCCCGGACTGCTCCCCCTCTATATCCACAAAAGGAATATAAAGTGTCTCCAAGTGATTAACCCGCTCCTCATAGAGCATGCCAAGCGTCGGATACGCTTTCTGGTCAATGCCCGATGTGTTTTCCAGCAGTTCTTCCAGATAATTTCCAAGCAGCACATCAAGTTCTCCCTCTGTCTGCGCCAGACGGTCACAGCTTTCCGTCGTCATCACATAAGCGTTCCACGGAACCTCTTTTTCCTGCTCCAACATGGATAGCATATCTTCCACTTCCGCCTCTTTTTCCAGAAAAGACCTCTCAATGAGCACCACTTTCAAATGATTGTAATCCACCTCTTTGTTTCCTGCATACTCATGATTCAGCCACACATTTTGGAAATCGTCCTGATCTCTGATATTCAAAAGAACCGGGAATGCCTTATCCTCAAGTTCTGCGACATTACACCCCTGTAAGAAAAGACATCCAAACAAAAAACATACCAGCACCAGCACACGCACTTTTTTATTATGTTTTTTTCTCTCTCCGGTCAGACACAGCAGTACCGGCACGCCAACGACAAAAGGTGTTCCAATCTTCCACAGCAGGAATGTCACGCAGTCCAAAAACTGCTGATTTCTGTAAAACAGCACTGTCACGCCATACACCAGAAGAAGCAGAATGAGATACGGCAGCATTCTTTTTTTCCCTTCCAGATAACCGCCGCAGTCACGGATCACTTTTTCAGCCAGATTTCCACTGTAAAAAACCATGCTGTTTAGCATCGCATACAGCGTAAAAAACCAGATTCTGAACATAAAAGCATCCGTCCTCTTCAAAAATCCGCCCGTCACCTGCACGCGGCTCATCATTGTGACTGCCGGAAATTTCATCTGTGCCAATGCGTCCACGCCGAACAGCCCAAGCAGGATCAGATATAACACTGCAAATACGCCACCGGAAAATCCGACAGCTTTTTCCGCCGCGCTGATATGTTTTTTGTCATCCGACACGTATTCTTTCAAAAAAAGTACGATCGACACCATGGAATAACAGAAAAGCACATAATAGCTGCCGCTTAACACTTCTTTTCCATCCGCCACAAAAACCGGGCTCCAGTAGGCTGGCTTCACCTCCCTGCACGCCGCAAATAACATCAGAAACAGCGGTATCATCAGAAACCAGAACAGCATCTCGTACACTCTCGCCCTGCCCTCGATCCCGCCCGCCATTCCATAAAATGCGAGCAGTAATATCAACAACAGCACCAGATAAAAGCTGACGTTTTCCACAAGACCATTTAACATCAGCGTGGAAAACAGATACGCCGTGTACGAAGCCATGAGGATAAAATACAGAAAATATCCGCCCCAGAGCACATAACCGCATACTTTTCCACACTTCTGCTTCAAAAAGTCGGGATAACTTGTTTTCATGCCTTTCAACAGATATCTCAATAATTTCAAGTACAAAAACGTGGACAAAATCCCCGCCAGAATGCAAAAAATCCCGTCGCGCCCTGCCGTATCTGCAAGCATTGTCGGCAGCAGCAGCGTCCCCATTCCAAGAAAGTCATACGTCAGAAGGCGGAACACCTGTCTGCCTGAAATTTGATTGTTTTCTGAGAACATACTTCCCCCTATCTCTTCTAACATCTGCGCATTTTTTCATCAGATTTCCATTTATCTTAAGATAAAAACTTTTCTCAACCTATCTCTTCTTTGAAAACATCAGCTTTGTCCGTTCTTTCGGATTTGCATAAATCGGACGTTTGCGCAGTTTCCGGAAAGGCTGCCGCCAGATAAAATCCCGCTCATCCTCATAGTCATTCAGATCTGCACCCACGAATGGCATGAGATATGGAATACCAAAGCTTGTCAGATGCGACAGATGTGTGAGTACCGCAAGCAGTCCGAGGAGCATGCCAAAGTAGCCGAGCCACGCACAGACCGCAATAAAAAAGAATTTCAGGATACGGAAGGCCGTGGCAAATTCTTCGTTCGGTATTGCAAAGGAACATAGCGCCGTAAAAGAGATGACGATCACCACGATCGGGCTGACCAGATTTGCCTCGACTGCCGCCTGTCCGATGATCAGACCACCCACGATCCCGATGGTATTTCCCATCGCACCGGGAAGCCGCACGCCCGCCTCCCGCAAAAGTTCAAACGACAATTCCATGATAAGCACTTCCACGACTGCCGGAAAGGGGACACCCTGCCTCGCCTCGGCAAACGACAAAAGTAGTGTGGTCGGGAGTATCTGTGTATGAAAATTAGTCACCGCAAGATAAAATCCCGGCAGCGTCATTGCAAAAAAGGATGCCAGATACCGCAGGATCCGCCCGAAAGTCGCAATCTCAAAACGGCTGTAATAATCGTCACTGGTGCGGATAAATGAATTGTAGTCCGTCGGCAGTATCAGTCCGATCGGCGAATTATCGCACATCACGATTACTCTGCCCTCTAATACCGCCATAGCCGCCCGGTCAGGACGCTGCGTTGTCTGAAACTGTGGAAATGGCGAATACCATTTTTTCTCTGCCAGCTGTTCTAACATTCCGCTGTCTAATATCCCATCGATCGTGAAATCCTGCAGCCTCTTTTCAATTTCTTTTACAAGTCCCGGGTTTGCAAGATCCTCCACATACACAAGGTAGACGTTCGTGTTCGATCTAATCCCGGCCTTCAGTCCCCTCACTTTCACACGGGGCGAGCGGATTCTTTTCCGGATCAGCGCCGCATTCTGCTTCACAGAATCGCAGAAACCTTCGTTGGAGCCACGGATTACTTTTTCCGAATCTACCTCTGTGATCCCCATATTCGGATAACCGTCATCCGGTATTTTCACTGCCTGGTCAAAACCGTCCACAAAAAGAATCGCCTCCCCGGTGAGCAGACCGCTCACAGCCTCCTCAATGGTCGGAAAATATGTTGCATCCGAAATTCCAAGCGCATTTTCCTGCAGTGTACAAAGAATCTCATCCCTTGTCAGTCCATTTAAGTATTTTAAAGTCTCTCCGAGTGCAGACGTTCCCATGTCCACGGACACTTCTATAAAGGTCAGATAACAGGCGGTATCCTGATTCCTGCCAAGCTTCATCTGCTTCTTTTTAATATCCGCACAGTCATGAAAATAAAATTCCATTTTCTCTATATTTTGCGTTAAATCCGTCGATACAGGACATTTATTATTCTCCGACATTTGCAAGACGTTTCCTTTCTATTTGTTTCTTCTATTAAAAAGCTGTCTGCAAAACTCTTAAATATAATAAATAATAAATTTTGTTCATCTTTCATAATCTTCACAGTAAAAATCAGAGTTTTGCTACTTAATAGTTTTAAAAAAATACGAAAGAGGATAAGCAAAATGCTTATCCTCTTTCTAGTCTGTACGTTTTTCCATTTTTTATGCAGTTTTCCAGTCCTTTGGGCGGTCACTTCTTATTCCTGCTCCTGGATCATAGCTTTAACTGCGACTGCCTGATTCTTCACATGCTGATGCATTGTCTCTGTCACCTGCATTTTATTTTTGCGGACTAATCCCTCCACGATGTCTTTGTGCTCCTTCATGAGCGTCGGATAATTATTCTCATCCTTCAGATATTCTACACGATAACGGTACATCTGCTCACGGAGATTATTGAGCATGTTCACAAGCTTCGGGTTTCCGGTTGACTGATAAATAATATCGTGAAACTTCACATCCGCCTCTGCGATTTTTTTCACATTATCCGTCTTAGTGGATTCCTCAAACTCATGCATGGTCGCAACCAGTTCCTCTAACTGCTCCTCAGAAATCTGTTCGCATGCGATTTTAGCTGCAAGCTCGTCCAACGCTTCACGGATCTGAAGGACATCTTCCATATCCTTCTCCGTCATCTTGGCAACCTCTGCGCCTTTTCTTGGAATCGTAACAGCAAGCCCCTCCTGCTCAAGCATACGGATCGCCTCACGGATTGGTGTACGGCTGACGCCAAGTTTTGCTGCAAGCTGCAGTTCCATCAACCGCTCGCCCGGTTTCAGTTCCCCTTTCAAAATAGCCTCTCTTAACGTGTTAAACACAACATCTCTCAGCGGAAGATACGCATCCATATTCAATGTTAAATCTTCTGTCATCTTTGATACCATGCCTTTCTACTTACGCGCGTTATTATAAATACTCGTTAAATATACCTGTTTTGCAAGACCGGAGGCTTTCATCGCCTCGTATGCCTCTACTGCCACTGCTTCCTTGTCAAAAAGACCGAAAACCGTCGGACCACTGCCACTCATCATGGCATTCACAGCGCCATGCTCCATCATGTGATCTTTGATGTCTGCGATCACAGGATAAGCCGGGATTGTCACTGTCTCTAAGACATTTCCCATATCTGCCGCGATTTTATATAAATCTTTCTCTCTGATATCTGCCACAAGCCGGTCAATATCCGGGTGTACCATATCAGAGTCTAACTTCAGATTCTCATAGACGAACTTAGTAGAAACACTGATCTGCGGTTTTGCGATCAAAACAGGACATTTCACCATCGGCGGAAGCTTCGAAAGCTTCTCTCCTATGCCCTCTGCCAAAGCCGTTCCACGCATAATGCAGTACGGAACATCTGCACCGATCTTCACACCGCGCTCCATCAGTTCTTCCCTTGTCAGTCCCAGATCAAAAATCTGGTTCATACCATATAACACTGCCGCTGCGTCCGTGCTTCCCCCTGCCATCCCGGCAGCTACCGGAATGTACTTGTGCAGCCATACATGAACGCCATCTTTTATTGCAAACTCATCCTGCAAAAGCTTTGCCGCTTTATAGACAAGATTGTTCTCATTCGTCGGCAGAAAAGAAAGATTCGTTTCCATCGTGATCTCACCGGAAGTATTCTTCGAGATCTCCAGCCGGTCAAACAAATGAATGGTCTGCATCACCATGCGGACCTCATGATAACCATCCTCTCTTTTTCGTACCACATCCAGCCCAAGATTGATCTTAGCCAGCGCCTTTACTGAAATATCCTTCATCGGTTAGTTTCTCCTTACCAAAATCGTCGCTAACACACATTGATTGTACTTAAAATAAAACTTGTTTTTTTTATGTTTTTTGTATACAATTAGTATCTTATCATTTTATGTCCAAAAGGTCAATCGGCACTAAACTTTTTTCTTTGCCAGTCCGATATAATTAACAGAACCATGGAAGGTTAATAACTATTCATTCAGGTGGCTGAACATTTTGTTTTCTGTAAAAACAAATGCATCCAGCTTCGCCAGACAAGGAGGATCATATGGCAATCAATTCCATTAACACTGTGACTGCTGCCGCAGCAGCATCTACACAGACAACAACAAAAACAGCAGAAAAGACATCCGAGACAACGAAAAAGGCGTCTTCTTCCAAGACAGCTTCCGGTGTCATTTATGAGAAGAGTTCTGACTCCAGGACAGACAAGGCTTCCAATAAAACAACAAGCAAGGCCGACAACGCAGCGATCGTTGCAAAGTTAAAAGCTGACGCAGAGCAGCGCACTGCACAGCTCCGCAGCATCGTTGAGCAGATGATGACCAAGCAGGGTGTTGCAATCGGCACCGCAGATGATATGTGGAAATTCCTTGCAAAGGGTGATTTTACCGTATCAGCTGATGTGAAAGCACAGGCACAGGCAGATTCAGAAAAGGATACGATGTCAGAGATCACTGTTGTAGATATGGAACAGATGGTAGGAAGCGTAGCTTCTTATACGGTGGAGTTGTCTGGTACAACAAAACAGATTTATAACTGTCTGGACTGGATCACAGAAAATGATGAAAAAATGTCTGTCGGAGATGTAAATATTCAGTTTGATAAGAGCACAGGAAAATTATCAGGTACAATCGTTGTAAACTTCTATGCGATGCTTGGTAATGGTGTTGCTTACAAAGAACCGGATACGACAGGGTTTGCCTATGGTGTAAACAACGTATTTGGTGCGGTTAAGTAAGAAGAAAAAGAAAGGTGGTGTTATTATGTGCTTACATGAGTTACGACAGAATGATCAAGGTTTCTCTTTGATTGAGGTGATATTGGCAGTGGCGATACTGGCACTGGTAACGCTGCCTATTATTAACTACTTTACTTATTCCGGACTTCGTACAG
>OLZV01000343.1_pt1 | contig 21457 bp, 18 predicted proteins | sample 1644531 | NCBI WGS metagenome assembly OLZV01 (sample SAMEA103958115, study PRJEB25191) | human gut metagenome | biome: human-associated habitat [ENVO:00009003]; feature: intestine environment [ENVO:2100002]; material: feces | place: Germany | collected 2013/2015
TAGGCGGCCATTGACAGCACTTCGCTCAACGGGTTGCTCAGCCATTCTTCGTTGATCAGATTGATACCGCCAAAGCGCATGGCGGCACTGACAACCCCCATCAATGCGCCTCCGGCTATGAATCCGGATGCCAGCAAAGTTCCCTTCTCGCCACGTTCGGCGTTCACCGCCTCGTCTTTGCTGCGGGTAGTGACATACCAGTTCACCGCTCCGCCTACCAGCAACGGCAGGTTCAATTCCAGTGGAATGAACATACCCAGCGCAAAAGCCAGTGCGGGTACTTTGAAGTAGGTCAGCACCAATGCCAGTACGGCGCCTATTCCGTAAAGCAGCCAGGGAGCGCCTACACCGTTCATCAACGGGTCTATTACGGCTGCCATCGCGTTGGCCTGCGGAGCTGCCAATGCGCCGGTGGAGAAGCCGTAGGTCTTGTTCAGGATCATGATGACGCCGCCCACAGTTGCTGCCGATACCAGTGTGCCGAGGAATTTCCATGTCTCCTGTTTGGCAGGAGTACTTCCCAACCAGTAACCGATCTTCAAGTCAGTGATAAAACCTCCCGCCATGGATAGTGCCGTACATACCACACCACCCATAACTAACGCAGCGACCATTCCCGAAGGACCTCGCAATCCAACGGCTACCATGACTACAGAAGCCAGAATCAATGTCATCAGTGTCATTCCCGATACTGGGTTAGTGCCGACTATGGCGATAGCGTTGGCGGCTACGGTGGTGAACAGGAATGCAATGCCGGCTACGAGCAGGATGGCTACAATGCTGTGTAATACATTTCCATGCATCACATCAAAAAAGAAGAACAGTAAGATCAGCAGGATGGTGAAGATGGACCCGAAGGCGATCACTTTCATGGAAAGGTCTTTTTGCGTGCGGATGACGTTTGCTTCCACCTTCTTGCCGCCCATCTCTTTGGCGGCCAGTCCCACAGCACTCTTTATAATGCCCCATGAGCGCACGATACCGATCACACCGGCCATGGCGATACCACCGATACCGATACTTTTGGCATATTCCTTGAATATAAGTTCGGGTGACATTTCGCTGATGGTTTGTGTCAAGGCCGGATTCCATGCATTCAGCACTTGGTCGCCGAACAACAGGGCCATACCTGGAACAATAACCAGCCATACCACCAATGAACCGGCACAAATGATAGCCGCGTATTTCAAGCCGACAATATAGCCTAAGCCTAATACTGCCGCACCGGTGTTTATTTTCATCACCAGTTTGGCTTTTTCGGCAACCATCTCACCCCAGCCGCATACGCGGGTGGTGAAGTTTTCATTCCACCAGCCGAATGTAGCTACAATGAAATCGTACAGACCTCCTATTAGTCCTGCAAAAAGCAATGGCTTTGCCTGGCTTCCGCCTTTCTCGCCGGAAACAAGCACTTGCGTACTGGCAGTGGCTTCGGGGAAGGGATATTCGCCATGTTTGTCGCTGACGAAATATTTACGGAAGGGGATGAGGAACAGGATCCCCAAAATACCTCCCAGCAGTGAGCTGACAAACATCTGAAAGAAGTTGACTGTCATTTCGGGGTATTTGTCCTGCAATATATAAAGGGCGGGCAATGTGAAGATGGCTCCTGCCACTATGACTCCCGAACAGGCACCGATGGATTGGATGATGACATTCTCACCTAACGCGTTTTTACGCTTGGCGGCTCCCGATACACCTACGGCGATGATGGCGATAGGGATGGCGGCTTCAAAAACCTGTCCCACTTTTAATCCCAGGTAAGCTGCGGCCGCCGAGAATAATACCGCCATGGCGATACCCCATAGCACAGACCATAGGTTTACTTCGGGATATTTTTTGTTTGGTGACATGATGGGGTGATATTGTTCCCCCGGTTTCAGAGGTCGGAACGCGTTATCGGGCAATCCAACCGATTTTTCTTCTTCTTGTTTCATGTTTCTCTATGTTGTTATTTTTGAAATTTATCATAATAAATGCCCAAAAATAGTGAAAAAATAGAGAAACATCCTCATGATTTGATTAGAATATCTGAAATTTCAATCCAAATGATAGTCTCAGATAGTCATCGGGTTTCAAATAACTGTTGTTGAACGCACTGACAACGTATAAATCGCATGTGCTGATTTCGTAGAATGCGGTGATGCTTTTAGAGAACTTCCGGTACTTTTCGGGCACATCGAAACGGACGCGTTGTCCCAGAAAGATATGGGTGCGGATACGGGAAGTCTTTGCCCAGCCAGATACTCCACGGGATATAATTCTGTTTCAAGGTCATGGTCATCTTGAAATGTTTGGATGAGTAGCGGGGGATGAAGCCCAAAAGAAGATCGGTTTCCCATTGGCCTCTTTTTCCATAATCCCAGCCTATGCCCCAGGATAACAGGCCCATTCCACCGGCGTACTGTAATTTGGTGTGGGTGGGGATCAAAGCTTCCCACGCACGCCTGTAACGGTGTACGCGCTTGTCGTATTTATGGTGCCGGTTTGGCATTTGGGTTACAATATCTTCCTCTTGGTTTTGAACGGAAGGAGAGGAGACAAGTATGCTGTCTTTGGATAAGATGGAGTAAAGTGTATTATTTTCTTGGGCTTGTGCCGTAAAAGGCAATAGTGGCCACAATAGGTTCAGAAATATCTTTTTAAAATTCAACTGTTTCATAATCGTAGGTTCCATCTTCTTTAATGGTGAATAATAAGTAGATGCGTTTGTCTATGCAGGGGCATTGGAAATACAGAACTCCGTCGTTGAATAGATCATCTACTGCGAATTTGTGTTCATGGCCGTAAAGACAGAACTGGACTTTGGGGAACTGGTTGACGTATAGTTGGAAGATTTTTGCTACATTGTTGTTGAATACAAATTCAAAAGGTTTTACGTGCATTGCGAATACCGTTTTTTCTATTTCAGGCGACAGGTTGTTCAGTTCATTTTCTATAAAGTTGAAATCGGGAACCGGTTCCGAATAATCATATTCCATCGCATTGGTATTGAGGCAGATAAAGCGTACATTTCCGGCTGTGAAGGCGAAGTTGGGATCTCCATAAATGGCCCTGTATGCGTCTTCACCTGTACCCAGACAGTCGTGATTGCCTAAAAGGCATACGTAGGGCATCTGGAATTTGTTAAATATGTCCCGCATCCATATGAATTCTTTTGTGACGCCGAAATCGGACTGGTCTCCTCCGTGAATGACAAAGTCTATGTCACCACGGGCATTGAGGGCTTTTACAACATCCTCGGTAGAGTTGTACCATCGTTGGGTATCACTGATCATGGCAAAGCGGATTGTTTTTTTGCCTTGCATTTTGTTTTCTATCAACTGGATGTTTTTGTTGTTCAGTTCTCTTTCTCCTGTAATATGTACATCGTATGGATGGGTTTCCAGCATGTCACAGCCACTGAAACAGAGGGCCAGCAGGACAAAGAATAATAGCTTGTTTGTCATTGTTCTCTTAAATTTGCTGCAAAGTACGTTATTTTAATCAGAATAAGAGTGGCTTATTATTGGGGAAAAATGTTCTTTTTTTCTTATTTTTTTGTTTTTACTTGCATACAGGCAGGCGGGGCAGTGTTTTCCGGATATAAAAAGAGGATGTATCAAACTCGAATCTTCTTTTGTTTTGATACATCCTCTCTCTTATGATGTGAGAATTCTATTCGGCAGCTGTGCCTTTCGGGGTCATATCACCTTCTATATAAAGACGTGTCATTTCATTTTTCCCGTTTGTGCGGATAGTGATTGATTTCTTGAAATGTCCCGGAAATTTGCCGGCTCCATTATAAGTCACTGTTATCTGTCCGCTTTCACCCGGTTTGATGGGCTCTTTAGGATATTGGGGAACAGTACATCCGCAAGATGCGATCGCTTGATGAATGACCAAGGGACCGTCTCCCGAATTTTTGAATTTGAAAACACAGGTAACTTTCGGGCTTGACTCGGGAAATGAACCGAAATTATGTGTTGTTTTCTCAAAGGTTATTTCTGCTTCTCCTTGAGATTGCCATACGGCTGCGTATGTGGTTAACCCTATAATCAACAATAATGTTGAAAGCAAAATTTTCTTCATTAGTTCCACTGTTTAAAAATTATCGGGGCTAAATTACTGTTTTTTTTATAAAAGGTCTTTAACTGTTAGTGAAATAAATGGTAAATTAACACCTTTAAAAATAAGGGACAAAGATAATCAACCCTATGAGGGCGGCAAAGATAGCGCAAATCAGTACGGCTCCTGCCGCTATGTCCTTTACGTCTCCGGCCACAGGATGGTAGTCCGGGGATACCAGGTTTACCAGGCGTTCTATGGCTGTGTTGAATGCTTCGGCAGCCAGTACCATTGCAAAGCACAGGAGGATGACAAGCCATTCGGTGCGTGTTATTTCCAACCGGATGCCTGCAATGGTTACGGCGATGATGGCTGTGCAATGTATCCAGGCATTGTGTTCCTTACTTAAAAAACTACATACGCCTTTCCAGGCGTATGTAAAGCTTTTTAGTCGTTTATGCAGTTCATTCATTTTTTTTAAGCTTGGGATGGGTTTATCCTCTGTTTACCTGTTTTACTCCTTTTACTGTCTTTATCTTTTTTACTAATGATTCCAGCTTTGAAGTGTCATCTACCATTACGGTCATCATGCCGCTGAACAGCCCGTCGTGCGAGTCGATGCTGATGGAACGGAGCAGGATATCGTTTTCCTTATTGATAATGGAGGTGATATTTGTCACAATTCCTATATCATCATGACCGACGATGCGCAGCGTGATGGGGTATTGTTTGCCGTGGCTTTTTCCAGCCCAACGCGCCTTTACGATACGGTAGGCAAAACGTGATTGCAATTCTCGTGCGTTAGGGCAGTCGGTACGGTGTATTTTGATTCCTCCGCTGATGGTTACAAACCCGAATACATCATCGCCATAGATAGGGTTACAGCATTTGGCTAATTTGAAGTCCAGTCCTTTCAAATTCTGATCAATGACCAGCACGTCCTCTTTGAAGGTCTTGTCATCCTGTGCTGTCTGCATGCTGAAATTCTCGGCGCTGCGATAGACAATATCTTCCCGGTTTTCCGTTTCCTTTTTCTTCAGTTCCAGGTATTTTTCGATGATGTCGTTCGCATCTCTTGTCTCGTTGGCTATGTCCTGGTAGAACTCGGTTACGGTTTTGTATCCCAGCTTTTTTATCAGGCGCATCATCACTGCTTCGTCGTATTCCAGCTTGCGGTTCTTGAATTTACGTTCTATGGTCTCTTTGGCGAACTCTGTCTGGCGGGCTTCTATCTCTTTGATGGCCTGGCGTATTTTGGTTCTTGCCTTCGAAGTGGTGACGATGTTCAGCCAGTCGCGTTTGGGTGTCTGGGTGTTTGAAGTCATGACTTCTACCTGGTCACCGCTGTTCAGCGTTTGCTTTAATTGTGCGTTCTTTCCGTTCACCTTTGCTCCGATACACTTGGAACCCAGTTTGCTATGGATGGCGAAGGCAAAGTCCAGTACGGTCGCTCCTTTCGGCATCTTGTACAAGTCACCTTTGGGGGTGAATACGAATACTTCGTCTTCGTATAATTCCAGTTTGAACTGGTCCATCACTTCCAGGTCACTGTCGGCGTTCTCCAGTGTTTCCCGGATGGAGGTCAGCCATTCATCTAAACCGCTTTCTCCTTTTACGCCTTTGTAACGCCAGTGGGCTGCCAGACCACGTTCTGCTATCTCGTCCATGCGTTCGGTGCGTATCTGTACTTCCACCCATTTGCCTTCAGGCCCCATTACAGTGGTGTGTAAGGATTCGTATCCGTTACTTTTGGGTACGGAGAGCCAGTCGCGCAGACGTTTGGGATTGGGCATATACATATCGGTCACAATGGAATATACCTGCCAGCATTCTTGTTTTTCCTTGTCGACGGGAGAGTCCAGAATGATTCGGATGGCAAACAAGTCATACACTCCTTCGAAGGGACATTTCTGTTTCTTCATTTTCTGATAGATGGAATGGATGGACTTGGTACGCCCTTTCATGTGGAACTTTAATCCTGCTTCTTCCAGCTTGTGCTGTATCGGTTCGATAAAGGCGGCTATGTATTTGTCACGGGAGGCTTTCGTTTCGTTCAGTTTGTCCTTTATATGATAATATACGTCGTGTTCGGTATATTTCAAGGAAAGGTCTTCCAGTTCCGATTTCAGTTTGTATAGCCCCAGCTTATGTGCCAGCGGTGCGTACAGATAGGCAGCTTCGTTGGCTACTTGGGTGCGTGCTTCTATATTGGGAGTCTCCTTTATCTGTCTCATCAGGTTCACGCGGTCTGCAATGATGATCAGAATAACACGCATGTCTTCGGCAAAGGAGAGTAGCAGGTTGCGGAAATTTTCCGATTCTATGGTAGGGCTTTTGGAGTATAGCTCATTGATTTTCACAAGACCGCGTATGATCCCCGCTACATCCTCTCCATATTCCTGTTGTACAGATGCTAAGGTGCATAAATGGTTCTTTACCGATTCGTGCAGCATGATCCCCAGGATGGAAGCCCGTTTCATCCCAATTTCTTCGGCCACGATGACGGCGGTCTGCATATCTTTGATGATAGGATTCATTCCGAAACAATTTCGTGGCAGGTTACCTTCGGCAACTGCTTTTATGAGGTGTATTTTTAACTTATGGCAATCACCCTTCTGCAAGGTGTCGCCGGATAATTGCAGCAATCGTTTATAGAGGGCGAACAGTTGCTCACGCTCTTTGGCTGTGAAAAATGCTTTTTCTTCCATAACACGTGAAATCTTTTCGAGGGTAAAGGTAGTTTTTTTCTTTATTTATTAGGTAGTGTTCTCGCATTTTTTTGTATTTTTGGGCAATTAATAGTGAAAGAATAAGGTAACAATTTATTTAAACCATATAAAATCATGTACTTATGTTAACACCTGAAGACAAAGACTTATTAGTGAAAAAAGGAATTTCCGAGCAGCAGATTGCAGAACAACTGGCTTGCTTTGAAAAGGGTTTCCCATTTTTGAAGCTGGATGCGGCCGCTTCTGTTGAAAAGGGAATCATGGCTCCCGCCGAAAATGAAATGAAAAATTATTTGGAAGCATGGGATACATATAAGGAAGGTGAGAAAACCATCGTGAAGTTTGTACCCGCCTCTGGTGCTGCCAGCCGCATGTTCAAGAATTTGTTCGAATTCCTGGGGGCTGATTATAATACTCCGAAGACTGATTTCGAAAAGAAATTTTTCGACCATATTCATAGCTTCGCATTCTACAATGACTTGAATGCGGCTTGTATGGATAATACAGGAAAGGATATTGATGCTTTGATGGCCGGGAAGGAGTATAAACCTATAGTAGCCAATCTGCTGGAAGCTGCCGGCTTGAACTATGGGGCATTACCGAAGGGGTTGTTGAAATTCCATCGGTATGCGGATGGTGTGCGTACACCGCTGGAAGAACATTTGGTGGAGGGTGCGTTGTATGCGGCAGGCAAGACCGGAAAAGTGAATGTGCATTTCACCGTTTCTACGGAACATCGTGAATTGTTCACAAAGCTGGTGGAAGAGAAGGTTGCCGTTTATGCAAAGAAATACGGGGTGGAATATGATGTGTCGTTTTCTGAACAGAAGCCGAGTACGGATACGGTTGCTGCCGATATGGAGAACAAACCTTTCCGCGATAAAGGCAAACTGTTGTTCCGTCCGGGAGGGCATGGCGCGCTGATTGAGAATCTGAATGACCTGGATGCCGATGTTATCTTTATCAAGAATATAGATAATGTGGTTCCCGATCGCTTGAAAGAGGATACTGTTACGTATAAAAAGCTGATTGCGGGGGTACTGGTTACTCTGCAGAAGCAGGTATTTGAATATTTGGAATTACTGGATGGCGGTAAATATACACATGCGCAGCTGGAAGAGATCATTCGTTTCTTACAGCAGACTTTATGTTGCCGCAAACCGGATATCAAGGATCTGGAAGATGCCGATTTGGTTATTTATCTGCGTAAGAAGTTAAACCGTCCGATGCGTGTATGCGGTATGGTGAAGAATGTGGGTGAACCGGGAGGCGGCCCGTTCCTGGCTTATAATGCGGATGGTACTGTTTCATTGCAAATTTTGGAAAGTTCTCAGATTGACATGAATGATCCGGTCAAGAAAGAGATGTTCGAGAAGGGTACTCACTTTAATCCGGTGGATTTGGTGTGTGCGGTACGAGATTATAAAGGAAACAAATTCGACTTGGTGAAGTATGTGGATAAGGCTACAGGTTTTATCTCTTATAAATCAAAGAACGGTAGAGAACTGAAAGCATTGGAACTTCCGGGCTTGTGGAATGGTGCGATGAGTGACTGGAACACTGTTTTCGTTGAAGTGCCGTTGAGTACCTTTAATCCGGTGAAGACTGTGAATGATTTGTTGCGTGAACAGCATCAATAACCCCTTTTTATTGTAGATTACATGGATTTATACAGATCGGAAGATTTGTGTAAATCCGTGTAGTTTTTTTGTGAAATTAATTTATATACCCTTGATTACTAACCTATAATTAAAAAGAATGAACCTGCTGACCTTTATTGCCCCACTGGCTGTGGCGGCAACTTTTATGATGCCGGCCGATGCTGCAAATCACAAAGAATTACCGGCATTGGGAAATACTCATATTCAAGTATTCGACAAAACCCCTGTTTGTTTTCGTCCCGATTCTTTCCCTAATTATACTCCTGCCAATGCTGACGGAGTGATCCGTCTGGTAAACGGGCGTATTATTTTAAAGAAAATAACCTTGCCCGATTACAAAAGAGATGTGGATGTTACCCTGAAAGTAACTGTAGCTTCCAATGGTGACCGTTGGGATAAATCTGGCTCTTGTTTTGTGCTTCCCAAAGAATCGGTGATCAATCTGATGAATATAGCCGAAGGCAAGAGGGCGTTTCCTGCGGTAGACAGTGCCAAATATGAAAAAATGATTGGTATTGTTCCGGGTAAGGATTATGTGCCTACCCTTGAACTGATGCGTTTTATGACCCCGTTCGGTGTGGGGTATTATAGTTCGGATAATGATTCTTTGAGCAGCAAGAGACGTCCTGTATATATCCCGAAATGGGAAAAGAGTGTGACTTGGGTGCAGGATATTACCGATCTTTATCCGGCATTGGAGAGAGAGGCATACGTGGGAATTTATATTGATACATGGACTGCCGAGGGGTATGTGGCCAGCATGGAATTGGACGTGAAGGAGAGTAAGATCACTTGCGACGTGATGCCGGAGCGCCGTGTGAAGCCTTTGATGAATACGGTGTATTATATCGGACAGACTTATCCGGATATTTTCTCACGCAAAGATGTGGTGATGGATTTTGATATGTCGAAAGCTGCCAAGAATGTTCGTTTGAAGTATATTGTTACAGGTCACGGGGGGCATAGTGGCGGAGATGAGTTTGTGGAGAAACGAAACATTGTGTCTGTTGATGGCAAGGAGGTGTTGAATTTCATTCCTTGGCGTGACGACTGTGCTTCTTTCCGCCGTTTTAACCCAGCTACGGGAGTATGGCTGATACCACGAGTTGCCGCATATATAGGTGATAAGGGTTATACGACAAAAGAGATTGAAGAACCTTTGGCTTCTTCAGATTTATCCCGTTCCAATTGGTGTCCGGGTAGCGATGTGATGCCTGAGGAGGCTGTTATTGGTGACTTGTCGGCCGGTAAACATTCTTTTAAGGTAAGTATCCCTGAGGCACAACAGGTAGATGGCAATAAATTGAATCATTGGCTGGTTTCAGCTTATTTGGTTTGGGAGGAATAACTTTTCCCAATTATTAATAGCTGCTGGAGCAGTTTGAATCTTTCCGAATATGAATGGTGAATTTCTTTCGGAAGGATTCAAATCCTCTTTGCGGTAAATAATGAACATTATTTGTTTTTTCTTTTCATGCTGCGGATGATTTCTTTGTCCTCCGTGCTTACCCGATAAGATTCTATGATTTTTTGTAGTGCCTTATTGTAAGTAAAGTCATCTAAATGATTTTCCTTCAGATAGTTCACCGTCTTTTGAGGAAATTTGACATAACATACGGATAAAGCCCATGCTACAGCCATCTTCACATAATATCCTTCGTGACTGATCCGGTCCATCCATTGCAATACGTTGTTTATATACTCTTCGTCAATATAATGAGCCATTGCCATTACTACTCCGAAACGTATCTCATATTCTTTGTCGGATTTCATCCAGTTTTCCAAAAATAGCCAGACCCTTTTCTTGTTCTTGTCAACAAACCGTTGTTTGCCGTAAAAGTCAAAAGTGTCACAAACAGACCAACTGTTGATGATGGTAACAAACCGGGCAACCAGTGAAAGATATGCTTCTATGTCTTTCATTCTCAGATTGCTTATTACCATACCTTGCAACATACGTTCTTCCATATAATAAGTATCCGCAGTCTGTAGATAACTCTCCCAGTCATCTTTGGCAATTTGTGCTCCTAACCGCCTTAGGGCAGGGATGCGGATACCCAATACATTTTCTATTCCCGGATGCAGCGATTCGGTGAACTTTTTATTTCCATTTTCTGCCAGTTGCAGCAAATTTTCTTTTATGGTCAATCCATTGATACGATATTCGTCCATTTTGTTTTTGTAAGATAGGGTTAGATTTTCAGTCCCATGATATAATCGTTCATATAATATCCGTTGCCTATATGGAAATCTCCTTCTGCAACTTTTTCCATTCCTAAATGTTGGTAGAATTGTAAAGCCTTATTGTTACGGTTTACATTCAAGTGCATTTCGCAAGGTCCGGGATGGATTTCTTTAATTGCTTTGACGGCCTGCTCAAATAGTGCTTTGCCCAACCGGCAACCTTGAAAAAGGGGAAGTACATAGATTTTCTGCAGATGAAATAAATGTTCTCCTTCGGGCTGTATGGAAACATATCCGGCAGCTTCTCCATCTTTGTAAGCTATGTAATAGATGTGCCCTTCCTCTTCCATTTGTTTACGCAGGTTTTTCGGAGAGTACATCCAGTCCATCATGTAATCCAATTGTTCTTTTGAAAGAATTTCCCGGTAGGTAGCCGGAAACACGATCTGAGCCATCTCGTTAATCAACTGAATATCATTGGTTGTCGCTTTTTGTATGGTAAACATGATCTTTATATCTTTTTAGGGTTATAACGAGAAACAAAGATAAACTTTTTACAACAAAAAAAAGGGAACTTCCTTTCTTTTACTTGTTTAAATATTAATTTATGCAAAATAGTAGAACTATGTAATACAAGGTACTTGTATAATACATATATTTGTGCCAAACAAAGTATTATAAATTATGAATGTAGACAATGTACGATCTCAGATGCGCAAAGGAATGCTGGAATACTGCATTTTATTGTTGTTGCACAAAGAGCCGTCATATGCTTCGGATATCATTCAAAGATTGAAAGAAGCCCGGCTCATTGTAGTAGAAGGGACGCTTTATCCGCTGCTTACCCGGCTGAAAAACGATGACCTGCTCTCATACGAATGGGTAGAGTCTACTCAGGGACCACCTCGTAAATATTATAATCTCACTCCTCAGGGTGAAATATTCCTTAGCGGATTGGAGACTGCTTGGGAGGAGTTGACGAATACAGTGAATCATTTAAAAAACAATTAAAAACAGGATACAATGAAAAAGACTTTAACCATAAATTTAGGAGGTACCGTTTATTATATAGACGAAGACGCTTACCATTTGTTGGATAACTATTTAACTAACCTGCGTATTCACTTCTGTCGTGAGGAGGGAGCGGAAGAAATTGTACATGATATAGAATTACGTATCTCTGAGCTGTTTACCGACCGTTTGAATGAAGGTAAACAGGTTATTACCATTGAAGATGTGGAAGAAATCATAGCCCGGATGGGTAAACCCGAAGATCTTTCCGATGAAGAAAGTGGAGAAGCATCGGGTTCGGAAAAACAAAAAGGAACCACTATGCGCCGCTTGTTTCGTGATCCGGACAATAAGGTACTAGGTGGAGTGGCTTCCGGACTGGCTGCTTATATGGGATGGGATGTTACTTGGGTACGTATCATTCTATTGGTTCTTGGCTTCTTTGTTCATGGGGTGATATTGGCTTATATCATAGCGTGGATTATTATTCCTATGGCGCATACCGCCCCCGAGAAACTCGCCATGAAGGGGGCTGCTATTAATGTGGAGAATATAGGCAAGACTGTAACAGACGGATTTGAAAAAGTGAATGATTATGTACGCTCAGATCGTCCTAGAAGTATCTTGCAAAAGATAGGGGAGGGGATTGTGTCTGTGGCAGGGTTCCTTATCAAGTTCCTGCTTGTTTTCATTGCTATTTGCTGTGCGCCTGTATTGTTTGTATTATTGATTGTCTTTTTTGCATTGCTGATGGCGGCCACAGGGCTGATTGCTGCATTGCCGGCAGTGCTTTATGAGGTGCTGCCTGCAGTTAATTGGGCTACGGTGGGTAGCTCTCCGGGGTTGACTGTCGCTATGTCCGTTGCAGGTATTCTGGTTATCGGTATTCCTATTATAGGACTGATACACATGCTGATGCGTCATTTTGGAGGTTGGCAACCCATGTCCATTGTAACCAAAATTATATTTATCGTATTGTGGCTCATCGCTTTGGGAGTGGGTGTTTTCTTTGTACTGAATGATCCAAATATTGCTTCAATGATATCGTATAGTTTATAAAATACACTATCTTTGCAGATGGAAAGTTGGGAATCAAGAGGTGTCTTGTTCTCAACTCTCCGTTTTTTGTAAGGAATATCAAACATATATAAATACTATGACTAAGAAGATTTTATTGCTGGGTTCTGGCGAATTAGGTAAGGAATTCGTCATTGCGGCAAAACGTAAAGGGCAGTATGTTATTGCTTGCGACTCTTACGCAGGTGCTCCGGCCATGCAGGTGGCTGATGAATTTGAAGTGTTCAGTATGCTTGACGGTGATGCATTGGATGCTGTGGTAGCCAAACACAAGCCGGATATAATTGTGCCTGAAATTGAAGCTATCCGTACCGAACGTCTGTATCATTTGGAACAGGAAGGTATCCAAGTAGTGCCGAGTGCCCGTGCTGTGAATTTCACGATGAACCGTAAGGCTATTCGTGATTTGGCAGCTAAGGAATTAGGATTAAAGACAGCCAAGTATTTCTATGCCAAGTCTTTGGAAGAATTGCAGGAGGCCGCAAAAGAGATTGGTTTTCCCTGTGTGGTGAAACCTTTGATGTCTTCATCCGGTAAAGGCCAGTCTTTGGTCAAGAGCGCGGATGAGTTGGAACAGGCATGGCATTATGGGTGTGAAGGCAGTCGTGGAGATATTAAAGAATTGATCATTGAGGAATTTATTAAGTTCGATAGTGAGATAACTTTGCTCACCGTCACTCAGAAAAACGGTCCTACTTTGTTCTGTCCGCCTATCGGACATGTACAGAAAGGAGGAGATTATAGAGAAAGTTTCCAACCGGCACATATTGATCCCGAACATTTGAAGGAAGCGCAACGTATGGCTGATAAGGTAACGGCAGCTCTGACTGGTGCGGGAATCTGGGGAGTTGAATTTTTCTTGAGTCATGAAAACGGAGTTTATTTCTCCGAACTTTCTCCCCGTCCGCATGATACCGGAATGGTGACTTTGGCAGGTACTCAGAATTTAAATGAGTTTGAGTTGCATCTGCGTGCGGTGTTAGGCCTTCCTATCCCTGAAATTACACAAGAACGCATAGGGGCCAGTGCAGTGATTCTTTCTCCTATTGCCAGCAAGGAAGCTCCCCGTTATCGTGGTGAGGAAGAAGTTTGTAAGGAGACAAATACTTATCTCCGTATTTTTGGTAAACCTTATACAAAATTGAATCGCCGTATGGGGGTTGTGGTTTGTTATGCTCCTAATGGCAGTGACTTGGACGCTTTGCGTGACAAATGCAAGGCTGTTGCTGCAAAGGTAGAGGTGTATTAATATCTTGTATTGATGGATATAAAATAAAGGTCCGGGCTTTCCCAAGTCCGGACTTTTTGTTGTTCCGAAGGTATGCTTCCCTGGAACAAGGTTTTATAGTCTCTCTTTTGTGACTAACATTACAGAGAAATAATAATAGAGAGAACTCCACATCAATGGTTACGGTATAATAAGATAAATTCTTTTTGGCAAAATTGCAACATTTAATAATCTCAGACAATACCTACAAATAATGATTTTGATAGATACCTTTTCTACTTTCGTTTATTATAGCTATAAATAGGGATGTCTGACTGTCCAGAATACCTATATCATGGATTGCACAGACAGATGGCAAACCTTATCTTTGCATTGTAAATAAGTCATATAAAAATTACGTAAACCACAAGTTAGTTATTAGTTAGTAGTCTCCCTGCGAAGTGATTCGCGGGGAGTGCTTCTTTTATGGGGTAATTTCCTTTTTTTATAGTGTTTCAGGTTCTTTGTCCAAGTTGGTTTCTATTTGTTTCGGAAAGGATAGCTTTTCATTGATGGATGAGGGCTATCCGTTTGCGTAGCTATGCATTCCTCCTAACAGAAAATTCACTCCGAAGTAAGTAATCAGTACTGTTATAAAAGCAGTTATACAGAAAACATGAAAAAACATGGTGCGATGAAACCATGGCAGTGATCTCGGATGCAGTGCCAAGGCATATACCAGCATGGTGATTAAGGCCCATACTTCTTTAGGATCCCATCCCCAATAGCGTCCCCATGATACGTTTGCCCATACAGCACCAATGAAAATACCGATAGCGAGTAAGAAAATTGCCGGATAAAGAATTATTTGGCTTATTATCTGCAATCGTTCTATTTGTTCTTTGCATTCTTTCTGTGATTGGTGGAGTATGACCGCTGTTACACCATTCAGCATGATAAATGCCAGCAGCGAATAAGCGATCATGATAACTACTACGTGGATACTCAATAATGGAGATTGCAGAACCGGCATCAGTTGTGTGATTTGTGGGTTTGATTCTCCCAGCATGGATACCATCAGCGTAAGTCCGCAAAGCAGGAAACCGAAAGGGAGCAACATTGCGAATTTACGTTGTAGCAGAAAAGTGAGCAATAGCGTACACCATGCCATGAACTGCATGGTTTCGAAGCCGTTGGACAATGGCAGATGATTGCTCACATAACCACGCAGGCAGATAGCAGCCGACAAATAGGTAAAAACAATCCATAGCAAAATATTCAATATTATGATTGCCTTCCGGCTTGTTCTCTTTTGCGATGCCATGCAATGGCAATAATAGATAAAACATATCAGGCCGATGCAAATACATGCCATGGCGACAGATTTGCTATAATCAAATTGATTATATATTTTCTCAGCCTTGAATTTATTATCTGCAGGAAGCAGTCCGTCACACTCTTTCTGCTGGTATTTCTTGATTTTTTCTAATAACAGGCAGGCATCATTGTACTTTTTCATCACAATCATTTCGTTTACATAACTCATAGATTTACGAATGAATACCCATTTGTCATTATCCATATCTTGAGGTAATTGGTCGCTTTGCGAATACCATTCCAATGTCTTTCCGGCTATATTGCGACAAGGGAATATTTTCATCATGGCACCGGTACATACTAAATTGATGATATTGAATTTCTCATCAGCTTCTTCTATGCCTCGTTTGTCAGTCACCTGTTCTCCTGAACGGATATGGTTCATCATTTTTTCCAGCTTGTATTCATTAATGGTACTGATATAGTCTTTCAGCCTGGCGTAATTCCCTTCTATTTCCAGTAATTTACGGGCTTCATTACTCTTGATTCGTATAATTGGTTCATTTTTCCAACTGTCATAATAAAACAGCCATCCGGTAAGTACTTCTTCTGGTGTCAGTCCTTTATATGAGGAACTACCGTAAAGTTTGACTGTAAAATCACGGGCAAAGGTTTGTAAAGGACAGATACGGTTGTTGTATAAAATATATAAATCTCCAAAATGTTCGGCTACTTCGCGCGGAAGCACCTTGGGGGATGGACTGTTTGCTTTGAGAAAATTACTGTTGAGACTGAATGCGAATAAAAGCAAGATGACTGTCAAGCTTCTGTGTAGCAAAGGGCTTTTCAGCAGTTGGCGGAACCGACTTTGCGGGCTGAAGAAAAAGAAAACGGTGGAAAGTAGCAATAAAGTATATCCTGCATAAGTGATTCCTATACCATAAGGATCATGAGATACACTAAATACGCTTCCTTCATTATCTTCACTGTAGCCTGATTGATAAAAGCGATAGTGCTGGTATGAAAATATATGATTCATGGAAACCTTCCCCTGTATCTGGCGGTGGCAGTCTTTGTCTGCTACTGAAATATGACTGATAAAGTCCATTGGAGCCAAGGTTCCTTTGTAATAAATAATTTCAAATTGGTTTAGTGTGATGCTGAAAGGTAGCTGGTGGGAAATTCCTTTGGAATCGGTGAAAGAGGTCTGTTGTTCTCCTTGGCGGACACGCATAGTGCCTTGTTCTCCATATATCCATGTGGTGAATGCCCCTGCCAATATAAAGAGAAGAGAAAGATGAAGCAAAAAAATAACAGGCTGACGATGCAGTTTGCTTTTTATGATGTATAATAAGGAAGTAATTGCGGTTACTCCCCATAAAATGACAAAAGGTACGGAACTGTAGATATACTCGTTTACAAAGTCCGTACCATATATTTTTTCCAATATAGTAGCTATAGTAAGAATCAGAAGTAATATGCCTAGCAGACTGAAGGCAGTTCGTTTTAATAATTTCATGTAGTTATAATTTTCTGAAAGATAACCAGAAGGTGAATCTTGAATTTGTCTCATCCCCCTGAATGTCCTGTCATATTATTGGTGATAGGATTCAGGAGGGAGACAATCTGTTTCATTGCTTAAATGGCATCAATAAATTTGACGATGGCGTCACGATCTTCTTTACTGAGTTCGCGGAACTTGTCAATGCTCCAGCGTGCGTCACTATTTGAAGCTCCATGCCACATAATGGCTTCAATGACATTACGTGCACGACAGTCATGCAAACGGTCGCTGTGTCCGGCACAGATTAAGGAAAGTCCGCGTCCCCAAAGAGGAGTGGTACGGCACCATCCCGTGCGGATATTGTTCTTCATTTCCAGGCGGTGTTGAACCATATCTGAATATGGCCAGATAGTTTGGTGTGGATAGCGTGGCAGACGGCTGTCACCATCTTTGAAGTATCCGTTCGGATCGGGATAATTATCGTCTCCTGTAGTCCATGACGGACGATGGCAGGTAGCACAGCCTATTTCACGGAATAATTTGTGACCTCTCTGAACTGTTTCGTCATCCAGATTCCGTGCGGCAGGAACTGCCAGTCCTCTGTGCCATATCATGAAGTTTCTTGTTTTGTGGAAAGAGCTTGGTAGAAGAAAAACGTTCCTCAATTGCGTCGTAGCGGGCCTCGTATTGCTTAATGTACGGGCCAATTTCTACCGGAAGTTCCTTATTCATCAGATAGTTGTATATATCTTGTTCTACATTACCGGTCTGTTTCCATTCAGGGAAATAGTTATAAAAATCTTTTTGTACATCCGGGTCTTTGGAGGCTGTTTTGGCATACGTGTCAGTCATGTAGTGATAACGGCGGTCACTACGGGTAACATTGGTGATGTTCCAGATTGCATTGGCACCGGGACCATCCTGTATGGAAGATCTGGTCAAAGCGTAAGTATAACGTTTGGGATATTGTTTACCTGTAAGTCCCTTATAGAGTGAAGTCCACTCTCCGTTTGCGAAGATGGCTGGATTCAATTTTACACCTGCTTTTTCCTGACGTGCATATTCTGCTTTCAACGAATCATCGGGAATGGCATCTAGTAATCCGGTTCCGTAGATACCAATGGTAGATTCCAGCAAAACTACTACATCAGAGTAGTTGACAGGGGTGACAACTTGATTATAAGTAGCCTCCAAAGGTACGTAGTATGCATCTTGAGGAATAGTCACTTCCGGATAGATCAGACTGTATGTTTCTCCGTCAGGAAATTTATTTCCCCATTCGTCTGTGTAAGGCAGCCAGTCTATTTTTATCTTATCTTCATCTATTGGTGCTTTGAAAGGGGCTACAGCTTTGGTTTGAGGCATTCCCGTTAAAGAACTTAGGTAGTTATCCTTTCCATCGGTCACAACAAGTAGATATCCATTTCCCCAGTCATCAGCACGATAACGGTCTACCCGTTTGCCATGACCGTATCCGGGGTGGCAGTTCATACATGAATTGCGGATATAAAGCGGTCCCAAACCATTGAAAGGTTTGGAATTCTGCGTATAAGAACGTTCAAAGAAATATTCCCCATATTTGAATTTGTCGGTCATACCTGCATTTTCCGTTGCAGGAGTAGGATCTTCATAAGCAGAAGCGGAATTGTTGAAGGTTGTACCCAATTCTCCGCCTGCATAGGTCTCTACATTTACGTTGATATCAGGATTGACTTCCGGAGATTTGTTTTCCGGATTGTCATCGTCATTACAGGCTGTTAGCGAGAGCATTGTAAGGCCGCATAGAGCAGCAAGCCAGTGTATTTTAAATAACTTATTCATATAAGAATGTTTAAAGTTAGTTACTTTTCAAATTTATATACCAAAGAATCTACATAAGGTTGTCCTCCCCCGGTCTTTTTCACTATCATGTCTGTTGTAGAGGGGACATCCGGCAGCACAAAGCCGGTGCTTGGAGCGAATGTAAAATCACCATCTACAGCAAAAGATAGTACAATAGACCTTTTCCGGACACCCTCTTGCAGATCCTTTGTGGTCATTGGGGTAAACAGTTCTTTTTAATTGTTTCTTAAAGCTGTTTTAACATCAGACAATATGGCATCAAGATCCTGACAAGCTTTAATTGCTTCACCTGCACTTGGATCTTTAATATTGTTTACAAATGGAGCTGCCATGGCATTGATTTTGGTCAGAGCATTGTTTATGGCATTTACAACTTTTGTATCCAGTTCTTTATCTACTCCAGCAATATAGTTGTGTAGTGAGTTGGTTTCGTCACGTTCATTTTCTATACCGCCCATGTAAGCATTCTGAATACTGATGATGTTGTCATAAAAGTCTAGAATGGACTTGTGACTGTATGGTGATTCTATATAAGCAGGGTCTTCTCCGCTATAAGGTTTTCCTATTTTAGAAGTTCCTACTTCATCTGCGATAGTCTTGCAGCCGTCAATGATAGCTTGCATGGCCAATGTCCAGCTGGCGTATGTACTACCTGCTTTTCCTGCATTCAGCATATTCTCACCATAAGAATATTCACCACTGTTTACAGTGTAAGGCAGTTCTAACTCATTTGCGACTTTAGCGACACGGTCGGCATTGACAGCACTTTCGCCTCTCCATGAAAGTTCCAGCTGCCAGCAACGGTTACGCAAATCACCAGCTACAGCTACGGCGTAAGTCAGATGTAAGTCACTGATTTTAGAAACTGATTTGGGGCTACCATCTTCGAAAAGGATGTATTCAATACCATGAAATCCTAATAAAGAATTACCCAATTTCTCGCCGGCATAAATATCTCCGTCTTCACCACCCATTGCTTCTACCTGTTCCGTATTTTTCAGTGCGGTCTGTAATCCGTCCAAGTCCAAAGGCCATGAGTCAATATGCGGGTCGATACCGAAATCGGTAGCTGCCCCATACAGGAAAGCTTCACTCTTTTCCCACCATGCACGTGCTTCAAGGAAGGTTTCGCAGGTAGCTTTTACATTTGCATCAGTCTTGCTGCTTTTTAATGCTTGTAAATCTTTTACTAGCTGTTCGGTTTCATCAGCCAGGTTCTTGTAAGTAACATATACCGTGTGATCAAGATACTGTTTTGCGATTGCTTCGAATTTTGCATCTGTTTCAGACGTACCGGTATCCGGAGTCGGATCATCGTTATCACTGCATGCGCTGAAACTGCAAGTCATCATTGTTGCTACAGCAACAAGTAAGGGGATTTTTAACAAACTTTTCATACCTATTTAATTTTAAAAAATGAATAATCGGGTTTATTTAATGAAAAATCCTGCATAAGCTATGCCCAATGAAAAAGAGGGTTCGTTATTATACTGGCTTTTCAAGAAGCGTTTTGAGTATTCGGCTTTTACTACGATGTCTTTCATAGGATAGTAGTTCAAACCGACGGCCATGCGTTGTTTTTTAGTCCATTCATATTTGCTGAAACCTTTAGCAGCCTTATGATATGAGTCATAGTATTCATATCGTCCAAATACATATAGTTTTTTACCATTGTCTCTCATTTTCTTTACTTGAGAAAAAATATCATATCCTGCCTCGATTCCGGCGGCAATGGCTGTCTTGCCCACGGCTGTGTGAGGATAAGGGGACTGTGTGCTATTGTCTTGGCTTTTGTTGTGAGTGGAGATCAGATCAGCGTCTCCCAGATGGCCATAATCAAAATTGCCGCGTACTACCCAGTTATGATCATTATAATCAAAGTCGAATGCACCTATGACCACTGTTCCTTTCACATCTTTATATTTGGTGGATTTTTCATCTTTAATAATGTCGTTTTGGAAACTGTTACCTATATAGCCGCTTATTCCCATACGCAATCCTTTGACAGAGTAATTGTCGATACGTGCCGCTCCTGCCAGATTGTTGGCTACTTTAAATTCATAGGCTGATGCAGAACCATCATGAATCCATCCGCTATGATTGAACATATTAGCATTCAATGCGGGAATAACCATTGCCTCATAACGCCAGTCACCTATACGCCCCCATACACTAAGACCGGTTTCATGCCATGTGCAAGGCATTATTGTGTTTTCACCTTCAGGACGATATACTGTAAAGAACTGAGTGGGAAGATGGGCGTTGTTTATTTGTCCTATCGGCACGATGATGTGCCCTGCGCGGATATTGAAGCCCGAGCAAAAAGATTTCTGAATCCAGAACTGCTCCAAAGCCACTTCACCCCCACGTTCTATTTCTTTTTCAAATTCTCCGGCTTCTTCGTCTTCTACTTCTATAGCCGATTCTGTTCCTCCGTGTTCAAACTCTATTTCACTACCCATGCTCCATCCTTTTCCGAAATCGTAGCCAATCATGATTACTACATGAGGTAAGTCTACGCGTCCGTGTCCGTCAGAGTCTTTGTAACTGTCTGCTTTAGAATAGCGGTACATATTGTCACTATAAAAGTTACGTGTGTACACTGCTTCTCCGTAACCTCCCAATGTTAGCCGGGATTTTTTTTTAGGTTCTTCCTCCGTAGTTTTCTCTGTGTTATCCTTATCTATACTTATTGCTTTTTCTGCATAACTGTTTGCAAGACAGGCCGACAAGCATAATGAGAACAATAAAACCTTTCTTTTCATTTTTGCTTTAATTTTTATAATTTTAAATCGGTGCAAAGTTATGGGAGGTTAAAAGGGTGGGCAATACCTAAAAATGGGTATTATTTTATGAAAATTGGTAATGAGTAGGTATT
>OLZV01000346.1_pt1 | contig 21317 bp, 16 predicted proteins | sample 1644531 | NCBI WGS metagenome assembly OLZV01 (sample SAMEA103958115, study PRJEB25191) | human gut metagenome | biome: human-associated habitat [ENVO:00009003]; feature: intestine environment [ENVO:2100002]; material: feces | place: Germany | collected 2013/2015
CAAGCTATAAAAAATTGTTCAAGCTTCTGATCGACCGTGATATGAAAAAGAAAGAACTCGCCGAAAAAGCCGGCATCAGCATTGCCACCATAACTAAGATGGGCAAAGATGGCGCGGTAGTCTCCAGTGATGTGCTCGTAAAGATATGCACTGCTCTTGAATGTAAGATGGACGATATTATGGAGATCGTGCAGGAGTAATTAGGCGGTATACAAAGGATAGAAAGCGAAAAGGTTTCGGTGGGAGTTATGAATTATATTGATTTGTTCGCTGGAGCAGGCGGGTTATCCGAAGGGTTTACTTCTATTGGATTCAATCCGGTTGCTCACGTTGAAATGAATCGCGAGGCGTGCGAAACACTTAAAACGCGCGCCGTATATTACTATCTTAAGGATAATGGCAAGTTGGATGAGTACAAAAAATACCTTCTCGGAGAACTCTCCAAAGAAAAACTGTACTCAACGGTTCCTGAAGTTGTTCTTAAATCAGTTATACACCAAACAATGAGTGAAGAAAATATGCCTGTATTGTTTAATCTGATAGATGACCTGAAAAAAGAGCAACATGTAGAGCAGATTGATTTGATTGTGGGAGGCCCCCCGTGCCAGGCGTATTCACTTGTTGGACGCGCTGTAAAAAGCGATAACATGGTTGGGGATCCGCGAAATTATCTTTATAGACTATACATCGAGGTTCTGAAAAAATATACACCAACGATGTTTGTTTTTGAAAATGTTCCTGGTTTACTTACTGCAAATGGCGGCCAATACTTCGAAGATATGAAAAACGCATTCAAAGATGCGGGGTATACTATTGATCATTCTATACTTAATGCCAAAAACTTTAATGTTTTGCAGGATAGACGAAGAGTTATATTGATCGGCTGGAAAAAGGAGTTGAAATACCAATATCCCGTTTTTGAGGAAAAAGCATCCACACATAAAGTTGCTGATTTGCTTTCTGATCTTCCATCTATTCAATCTGGAGAAGAAAATAATAATTATGCCGGTTCTAAATTTAGTGCCTATTTGGAAGCAACCGGTATAAGAAAAGCTGATGATATTTTAACCTGGCATGTTGCCAGACCGCATATTGATCGTGACCGTGAGATTTACAGAAAAGTTATAACAGCGTGGTTTGAGGATAAAAAACGAATAAAATACACCGATCTTCCCAAGGAACTCTGTACACATCAAAATCGAACTGCATTTTTGGACAGATTCAAAGTGGTTGCCTCTGATATGCCGACTTGCCACACAATGATGGCTCATATATCCAAAGATGGTCACTACTTCATTCATCCTGATATTAAACAGGCAAGATCGATTACTGTAAGGGAAGCGGCACGTATACAATCTTTTCCGGATGATTTTTATTTCGAGGGATCCAGAACTGCGGCATTTACGCAAATTGGTAATGCGGTTCCCCCTCTGATGGCCAAAGGAATTGCGATAAAAATTAAAGAAATGTTGGGAAAATAAAATGAGTAAGGATATATCTATAAACGAATTCTACTCGAGCTTTTGTGAAGAAATTGCATTGGCTCAGGATGTAGAAACGTATGGTTGGGAACCTCAAGACTTCTTTACAGCTGTAATGTTGGGCTATTTGGAAGACGCCGGAGAAATTGAAGATCCCATAATCTGTCCTTTCAGAGGGTATGGATTACAATTGAACGCTTATCATATTTCCGAGTCGTATGACGAGGTTGATATTTTTGTTAGCGTGTACAAAGAAAGCCCGGTACTTTCTTCTGTCTCCAGAACTGATATTGACGCAGCAGTAAAAAGAGGTATTCAATTGTATAGAAGGGCTACCAGTGATCTGTATACAGCTTTTGAGAAAGACAGCGATACATATGAGTTTGCAATCACACTGCACAACGAAAAGGCTAAAATTAAAAAAGCAAGAGTTATTGCCTTAACAAACGGAACAGTTAAAACTATTCCGTTTGAAAGAATTGATTTGGCAGGTGTTGAGGTTTCATTCTCAGTTTGGGATGTTGACAGACTTTATCGTTGTACTACATCGGGAAAAATGAGAGAGACGATAGAAATCGATTTTCTTTCGTCGTATGGTGTGACAATTCCGTGCATTGAGAATGCAACGTCAGACGTATACAGCGTTTATCTGGCAATATTAAACGGCGAATTTCTTGCTAAAATATATGAAGAGCATGGTCCCCGTTTGCTCGAAAGAAATGTTAGATCTTTTTTGCAGGTAAAAGGTGCCGTCAATAAAGGCATCAGAGATACCCTGCGTGATGAACCGGAAATGTTTCTTGCATACAACAACGGCATTTCTGTCACAGCTGAAAGTGTGGAAGTAGTAAGAGATGAGAACGGAAGACCGTCGATAAAGAAAATACGTGATATGCAAATTGTTAATGGAGGACAAACTACTGCCTCTATATACAATGCTTGGAAAGATAAAAAGCTTGATGTTGACCTGAGCAGGGTGTTTGTTCAAATGAAGCTGTCTGTCATTAGTACTTCTTCTGCTATGGATGAAATAGTTCCTAAGATTTCAGCGTTTGCGAATACTCAGAACAAAATACAAATGGCTGACTTCTCGGCAAACGATCCCTTCCATCGCAGGATCGAGGAGCTGTCACGTATTACCTGGACTCCTGTACAAGGCGGCCAAAAGCCCCAGAATTGGTTTTACGAAAGAGCTCGCGGTCAGTATGCAGATATGTTGTCTAAAGAGACAACCACCCTCAGGAGAAAAGCATACAAAGAAACGCACCCACTGTTCACAAAAACAGACCTGGCAAAGTATGAGAATACATGGGATCAAATGCCATATTTCGTAAGCGAGGGTGCTCAGAAAAACTTTAAGAAATTCACCATTAGACTGGCGGAACGAGGCAATTTCGTCCCTGATGCCAAATACTACGAGAGGTTAATTGCTAAGGCAATTCTGTTCCGTAGAACTGAAAAGTTGGTTCAACAACAGCAGTATGGTGGTTACCGTGCAAACATTGTCACATACACAATTGCGTACCTCTCTTATGTTACAGGTCAACGAATCGATCTTGATTCTATATGGAGGAATCAGTCTTTGACACCTGCTCTGGAAGAGAATATCGTTGAAGTATCAAAGTTTGTTCAGCATATGATTGTTACTCCTCCGGGCGGAGCCAATGTTGGTGAGTGGTGCAAAAAGCAACAATGCTGGAATGCAATTAAAGAATACTCTTATCAAATAACGGATAGCTTGCGCGCTGAGCTCGTAGATATGTCGGCAAGCCAATCTGCTGTTATTTCTTCATCAAGCAAAGCTTCTGCATCGTCATTGAATATTACTACAGAAGAAGAGCGCACACTTATAGATAAAGCATCAGCTATAGCTGCAGCAGAATGGTACGCGCTTTCCAAGTGGGCAAAGGAGACGGACAACTTCCAGGGCTGGCAAAGAAGCATAGTTTTTTCCGTTGCCCAATTGATTGCAAGAAATCACAAACCCTCTTATAAGCAAGCTGTACAGGCTCTCAAGGTATACGAAGAGGCTGTTCAGAAAGGGTTCAATAAACTGTAAAAGGAGATAAATCATGCTTTCGTGGAATGAATACATCGAAGAATTGCTGTCTACGCCCACAGTGCTGGATAATATGTCTTTACGAAACAACGGTAATGCTATAGCTGTTTCTCCTATTGTAAAAGCAAGTATTCAGATGTTGGAAAGCATGATTGAAACCGAGGGACGCCATAATGTTTTTGTGTTTCCAGAAATCAAAGAATTATTATATGAGTTTGTTATTTCGAAAACAGTTTTTAATGTTGCTGCTGGAAAGATCAATATTGCATATGATCTGTGCACGTTCAAGCCTGGACAGAAGTTGAAATACAAAAACTGCATTGTAGAATTTGATAAGTATGTAGAGAAAGACTATGATGGCGCTGAACGAGTATATATTAGGTTTTCGGATGGTGACAAATATGGCGTTCCTGCAAAAATTGCTCCAATCTTTCAACTCGCTGATGAAGAGGCGAAACGTTTCTCAAATCAGAAGACTTTTTTCAAGACGTATTCAGCCAAAAAAGCCATTGAAGAACTGGCTCTTTCACCTGACCGCAGGGATATTATTGATGCCTTGACGGATTACAAAACACACCTTGATGCCTCGATATTTTTAGTCACAAACGTAAGTGCAGCTAAAGAATACTTTGACCAAACATATATAAACGGAACACCACTGAAAGACGTTTTGCTGATTGGAAAAATACAGACCGACGGTAGTGTTGATAGTTGTTACCCTGGACAACTATCAGGTAATCCTGCAATCGTTTTGGCTTCTGACTTATATTCTGTCTTTAGAGCTATAGATCAGGGGGCAAAAGCACAATCAATTATTATCAATACTTCTCAGGGTAATATCGTTGAAAATCAATTGGATACTCTTGATGATTTAGCAAGAGAGGATTTCCCGATTTTGTGTTTGACTGATACAAGCAATTCTTTTGATGTGGATGTGCTTTTGGATCGTAATTATAATGTTTGGAGATGGGATGCAAACAGCCTGGTGGAATCAATACTCTCATCATCACTTCGGACAGCAGGATGCCGGATCCACAATTGTGCCGCACAAAATATAATCTATGAGCGAGTAGATAACATTGAGATTGATGCCGCACTTCAGCTTCTGTATTCTCACAAATCTGAGATAGAGGAACAAGGTGCAAATGTTATCGCTGTATACAACAAGCTTTTTTCGCTTCTCTTTACTTCTCTGAGAATTGCTGTTCCATTCGAAAGAAAAGAAATTGTACGTACCCAGAAAACATTGGAAGAATCCAAAGGGGCTTTGGAGCTTGAACAAAGATTTATGAGTCAGGATCTTTACAACGATCTTATGGGTGCAGTAAGCAATTTTGAAAAAGTTTTCACAATGACATTTCAGAATCCCAAAGTTTCCAGGATTGCAGAAATTATCTCTTCAAAAAAATATTCCTCGATATGTATTGTGATAGCGGATAAGCTCGATAAAATGCGATGCGAGGCGTATTGGAGAAATTATGGTGTGAGGAAGCACAGCCCTACTGTTGTACGGGTGCTGTATCCCCAGGAATATGCCAACTCTGATACTGTGAGATGTGATGCCACAATCGTAGTAGGCTGGCTGAACAGCAAAAATATGAAGAATGTTATTTATTGCTATGGCTCCTCTGAGTATACTATTCTTACATACGCTTGCGAAGAAAAATGGCGCATAGCACACACACGTTCATGGAACAAATCGTTGTCGAACAGCAGTAATCACAGGCTTGTCAGGAATTCATTCAGCAAAAAATCTCACACGCCTATATCTGACGAAAGATTTGTTGAAAAAGTACCGGAGTCTCGTCAAGCCACCTTTGACGAACTGGGCGATATCGAAACTCTCATTCAGCATAATACCTATCGACAGTATGGGGTTTCTGCTAACGGCCAGGATCAGATCGTGGATGCTTATCCAATAAACTTTGTCGGAGGATATCTTGCGTTTTACAAAGCCGGTCACAAAATTATCACAGTTACCGATATCATATTGGACGGCAAGGATAATGTGTCCATAAAGACGCCGGATTTACTTAAGATAGGTGACTTTGTTGTTGTCAGAGAGGCGCAAAGAGACATCATCCGTGATATTGCAGATAAGATTCTTGCGAACAGCGGAAAACCTCAGGCAAGGGAAAAGGCTCTTCTTTGGAGAGAGGCATTGAGTGTTGAAACGTTGTTTTGTGCATTTGATGAAATCTATAGCAAGCTACAGGCGCATGGTTGTACACGCGGATTCCAAACTGTAAAAAACTGGATTGAGGATGAAGATCAGTTTTCACTGTCCAGCAAAGACGACCTTCTTTGTATTGCCAAAGCTCTCAACGATGGGCTTCTGTTGGATTCTATCGATGAAGTATATGCAGCGGGTCTGGATGTTAAACGGGCTCATGTGAAAGCAGGCCAGTTCTTATCGCAAAGGTTAAGAGCTCAGGTCGCGGAAAGAATCGCTGAACATGGAAAAATAGATGCTTTTAACATTTGGGAACCAATAGAACTGCGTCTGGAAGATATCGGAAAGGTTATTATCCTGAAAATAATCGACACGAATAGACCGATTCAAATTGACAGTGGCAACACGAACAGATTGTTAACTGAGTAAAGGGTGTATATTAATTATGGCAAGAATGATTCCTTCGGTAATATCACCGGAAATAAAGAGTAACGCAGAGAGAAAAATATTTGAGTGGTTTAGAGATGATCCGGATACAGAAGGCTGGGTTGTTCTCCATTCGCTTGGCATTGCCAATCACAGAACCGTGTTGTACGGCGAGCTGGATTTCTTTGTTATAGCTCCCAAACTTGGCGTATTTGCCCTTGAAGTAAAAGGCGGGCGTGTCAGCTGCAATGAAGGAATCTGGTCTTTTACAAACAAATACGGTAAGACTACGTCAAAGGCAAGAGGACCGTTTGCGCAGGCAAACGAAGGTATGTTTAGTTTAATTGATGCGATTAAACTAAAATATGGCCAGCGGCATAAGTTGAGTAATTTGCTGTTTGGTACCGGTGTAATGTTTCCTGACATTGAATTTCAGGTGGACGGAACAGAAGGTGAACAGTGGCAGGTTTTTGATATGCGGGATGGGCGCGCGGTAAGTAAATATATACGTCGCCTTGCTCAGCATACTAAACATAAGTGGAAAGAACAGTTTGGCTTCTTCCCTCAGGACAAGCTGCCGGATTCTACAGATGTAAAAGAGCTCGCCTCTATGTTGCGCGGCAATTTTGATAAGGTTATGTCTATTGGCAAAAAAATTGCATACGCAGAAGAAGCGCTAATCAGTCTTACCGAAGAGCAATTCCGTTGCCTTGATCAATTAGAAGATAACCCCCGCTGTTTGATTCGCGGCGCTGCGGGAACAGGGAAAACGTTGCTTGCTATAGAGGAAGTAAAGCGTTCTGTAGTTCTCGGTCAAAAAGTTGCATTCTTCTGCTATAACTCGATGCTTGCTAATTGGCTGAAGCAGTTGTTTGATGATGTTGCTCCTGAAATGCGTCCGGAATTTGTAGGTACAATTCATTCATGGTTGCTTCAAATTGCTAATAGTGCCGGTGCCGGCATCAGACCTGGCGTTGATGAGTTGTCTGAATTTTACCAAAAAGAATTACCTCTTTTGGCCCTAGATGCGCTGGATTCAAACCCACTGTGTTACGATAAAATAATCATCGATGAGGCGCAGGACATCCTGGGGACTGATTCCTTTGAGGTATTGGATTCTGTTATAAAAGGCGGCTTGGAGCGAGGCAAGTGGGTAATTTTTGGAGATTTTACACGACAGGCCATATATCAAAACTCTGATCGCGTTGGTAATATCATCGAAAAACTTGAGGATCGGACATCATTTATCAGATTTAAGCTTAAAATCAACTGCCGAAACACTAAATTTATCGGCGACGAGATTAAGTGTATAACAGGATTTGATAGTGCTGCTTACATATGGTCTAAGGTGGAAGGCACTCCCGTTGAACATCGTATATTTAATTCTCCTGAAGATCAGAGACAACAACTGGAGGAATTGATAAATAAGCTGATTTCGGATGGTGTTTCTGCAGAAAACATCACAATCCTGTCTCCATATAAAAGAGGAAATTCCATTGTGTCTGAGGTTTCCGGTATAAAAATAAAGGACTATACCCCCAGAATAGATAATGTTGTTTCGTTTAGCACAATCCAGGCGTATAAAGGGTTGGAAAACACTGTGATAATCATGACAGATGTTGAATCGTTTGAACATGAGCAGTTAATGTACGTGGGTCTTAGCAGAGCCCGCAGCGGATTATTTATTCTGGAATCAAATGGCGCACGAAAAGAGTATCTTAACATTCAAAGAAGGAGGTTTTTAGAAGATGGATACAAGACGTGAGCAAATAATTGATATTGTTCGTCGAGAATTTATAGGCCCGGATCCGATAAATAAACCTGGCATGATACAGGATAACGGCGAAGAAATTTTGTCTTCCGATCCTCCGCGCATCAGATATGCCGCAGGCATTCTCTTCCCTCAGAAAGTAAGCATTGACAGTAATACTGCGGATGATAATGTCGAAGTGATTGAGAATGATACGCCTGATATGTCCGGCGATTCAGAGCGTGAAAGACATGGTGGAACAAGAGAGTTTCTTGCAGATGCTGAAGAATTGATAAACCTGTCCAACGCATATCAGCAGTCTGCTATCAGTATGACTGCAGTTGTAGCGCATGGCGACAATTTGTCCGTAAATGTTTCAGCAGGTATGTATCACTCAATAAAGGTCGCTGACCCCGAAACAGGCGTGGAACGTGTTAAATATCCGCGCGTCCCGTTGTCGTGGAATAATAATGAAGTACCGCTTGAGCTTCCTGATGAATCATCAGGGATCAAAAAATATCGTGTGATGCATGGTGAAAAAGAAACCCATTTAATATTTGCGATTACTTATCGTTACAAATATGAAGAATATTCTTTATACACCTTTACTCTTCAGAATGAGTTGATTTGCGAGACCTCCATTAAGGATGAGGATTGCTATTTCCAGGTACAGTTCGATCTTTCCTCGGAAAAAGGGTTTCCTTCTGTGCCTGAAACTGAAAAACTGACCAATGACAGGGATTACCTGTCCAATCAGATGCTTTATAGGAATATAAAGACCTATGCCATTGGCCACGGTTGCGCAGCCGTATGGGATGAGAACGCTCTTCCGGTAAAGAAAATCTCCACATGTATTTTCCCAATGTACGAAATGAAGCCGATCGTTCCCAGCCGGATTGACGGTGTATCTCTCGAAATGTACAAGATGTCTGATTATGGAAGCAAAGAAGCTACCTTTGCGGAACTTACAGTAATGTGCGAAAAATATGCAAAGTGGATCAACGACCTTGATGAGCGGATTTCTTCTATCAGCGACAGGGGCACTGCCGAAAGACATGTTGATAAATGCAGGCAGTGCCTGAAACGTATGGAAGAGGGAGTTGATCTTCTTAAAACAGATGCAGATATCCTTTTAGCATTTCAGTTAATGAATCGTGCGATGCTTATGCAGCAACTGCACTACAACCTGCCGTTGCAAAAATGGACTTGCGATGATGGGAATAATATATATTTGGAAAATCCCGTATCCGTTCTACCGGATGTAAACAACGAAGATACATGGTACGATAAAGAAAACAAGGTATACGGTAAATGGAGACCGTTCCAGCTAGCGTTTGTTCTGATGAACCTTAAGTCTATGGCTAAGAAGACTTGCACCGAGCGTTCTATTGTTGATCTCATCTGGTTCCCCACTGGTGGTGGTAAAACAGAAGCCTATCTTGGTTTGTCCGCATACACAATTTTCATCAGAAGAATTAAGGAGAAAAATAATGCCGGCACATCAATCCTGATGAGATATACGTTACGTCTTCTTACTTCTCAGCAATACGAGCGTGCAGCGGCAATGATCTGTGCTTGCGATGTGATCCGTAATGAATTTGAGGATATGCTCGGAAAAGATCGTATCTCAATTGGTCTCTGGGTTGGAGATGCTACCACCCCAAATACGATGAAAAAGGCTGTAGATGCTTATAAGAAAATTTACAGAGACGGTTCTGTAAGCGAAAACAGCCCAATTGTTATTTTAAAGTGTCCGTGGTGTGGCGCCCAAATGGGTGTTGTCAGAACCGGAAGAACATATAAAATACCAGGATATAAAAAGGTTCCTGTTGGCAGAAAGGAAAAATTAATACTACAGTGCGAAAATAAGGAACACGGATGTTATTTTTCCAAAACAGGATTCGAATTACCGCTTCAAATTGTTGATGATGATATATACGCAAATCCACCGACACTTCTTTTGGGAACTGTCGATAAATTTGCTATGCTCCCTTATCGTCCTGAGGCGCAGACGTTGTTCGGCATAAATAATGGTCAACGTGTAACAGCACCGGATCTTATCATTCAGGACGAGCTTCATTTGATTTCTGGTCCACTCGGTTCAATGGTAGGACACTACGAGACAATGATCAATGAGCTTTGTTCGTACGACCAGGACGGCGTTCGTATATTACCTAAAATTATTGCTTCCACAGCAACTATCAGCAGAGCCGGCGAACAGTGTAAGGCTTTGTATGGATGCCCAACCGATAAAGTTATGCAGTTCCCCCCTCCGGGATTGGAAGCAGGAAATTCTTTCTTTGCTGAAGAGAATAGACAGGCTGTCGGACGAATGTATGTTGGTGTGTTTGCAGCGGGATCCTCATCGATTGCAACTACGACAATTCGTCTTTATGCAACCTTATTATATGCAGCTAAAGCTATTACCGTGGAAAATGAAGCTGAGCGGGATGGATACTGGACAAATGTAGGATATTTTAACAGTATTCGAGAGCTTGGACAGACAGAAACATGGATAAAGGCCGACATTGATGAATATCTTCATGTTATTTACAAACGTCGCTACGAAGACAAAGAAGAGGGGTATTCTGAGAAACGTCGATACATTTATGAAGATGAGGAATTAACGAGTCGTATCAGTAGTGACAAGATTCCGTTTATTCTTCAGAAGCTGGGATACGAATATCCTGTCATCGCTAAGGATAAACGCCCAGTTGATATTTGTTTGGCTACAAATATGATTTCTGTTGGTGTTGATATTCCACGACTCGGGCTAATGACGGTATCCGGACAGCCCAAGACGACATCCGAATACATCCAGGCAACCAGCCGTGTTGGTAGAAATTCAAAAGCTCCGGGACTTGTCTTTACAATTTATAATCCTGGGAAGCCGCGTGACAGATCTCACTATGAGCATTTTGAGACCTATCATTCGCGGATATATTGTAATGTCGAACCAACAAGTGTTACACCATTTTCTGCTCAGCTTCGTGAACGTGCGTTACATGCGATAATCTTTGGGCTTCTTAGACTGAAAGGAGACAGCGATTTGAACGCTGATCCCCCGAAGCTTCCGCGCTTTGATGATGTTGATGAAATCAAAGAGATTATTACAGCAAGAATTAAAGCGATCGATGCTGATGAACTGGAAAAAACCTTAGATCACATTGATAGCATCATTGCTAAATGGGAAATTCAGGAGCCTGGCAAATACCAAGATTTCGCTGCAGGTGAGGTGTTACCGCTAATGTTTCCCGCCGGTAGCATGAGAAATGCAAACTGGGGTGACCGAGGATTCCCAACACCAACTTCTATGAGAAGTGTTGATGCATCCTGTGAAGCAATGGTATTGGAAGGCGGTTACTTCGAGGAGGATGAATAAATGTCAGTAAAACAAATTAGACCTATGCGACGTAGTGCGCTGATCAGCCCTTGGGGAGTAGGTGCTATCGTTCCTTTTGTAAATGACGAATCTCTCATGATTGCTGGTCTGGATATGTGGAGATACCAGTCTACTGCTCCGTTTATCATTAAAGATGAACGTTTGCAGAAGCGTCTGGGCGTAAAAGAACTCAGATGGCCTCCTGATTTCAGAGATTTCGAAACCGACTCAGAAAACTGTAATTTAAAGATACCGGCCGTTAGATTCCCAAGATGGAATTATTGTCCGTTCTGTGGAACCATGAAAAAGGTTGGCTTGTTTACAAAGCAGCCTAAATGCGATGCGTATCAATGGTCGCACGGACGAAAATGCGATAATACCAAACGGTATCGTCGCAGTTTGATACCGGAAAGATTCGTTGTCGTATGTCCCGAAGGTCATATAGATGATTTTCCGATTGCTGAATGGGTCCATCATGACAGCGGACATGTATACAATGAAGAAACATGCCGTATCAGACGTACGACTGGTGGTACATCTGCAGCTTTGACAGGCGTTCGTTACGAATGTTCTTGCGGTGCATCGAAATCCATTGCAGGAGCATTGCGTCCAGGCGCACTGAAGGCTATTGGATACAAATGTAAAGGCGGAAAGCCATGGCTCGGTATCGAAGAAGACACAGAGCATCCTTGCCAATGTGATGCATCGAAATTAAGAGTTGTTCAGCGCGGCGCCAGCAATGTGTGGTTTGCTGACACAAGAAGCTCCATTTACATACCAACTGAAGATGAAACACAGACAAGAAGAATTACCGAGGTGGTAAATAAATATTTTGGTTTGATTGAACACACACGATTAAACGGCGATGTTCCATTTGACTTGGTTGAAAACATTGCAAACGCAGAAAATGTGGATGCAAGAACCTTGTACGATGCATTCAAGAAAAAGATCGACAACATCGAGGGACTACCTGAAGTTACCGAAGAGATGACCGAGGATGAATATCGATTGGCAGAGTATAAGATGCTGATTAAAAGTTCTGGCGGAGATGCCTTGGATTTTCATTCCGTAAACTATCCTATATCAAAGTATCATTCGAGAATAAGAAAATTGTTTAAGAGTGTTTCTTTGGTCAAAAAGCTTAGAGAGACTCGTGCATTTGTGGGATTCTCTCGTCTTCAGCCCAACACCTCTGCCACAATAAAGGACAAAAAGGCTATGCTTCGCTTAGGAAATGCCAACTGGCTTCCTGCGATTGAAGTATATGGTGAGGGCATATTCTTTGAATTCTCGTCTGATGAACTGAAATCTTGGGCAGAAAAGGATGAAGTAAAAAAAAGAATGGCTCCCCTGAATACCGCTTATCAACAATCGTTCTTCGGTAAAGCTACGCCCGGAAATTTGAGAGCAGAATATGTGTTGTTACATACGTTTGCACATCTGATAATCAATCAGCTTAGCTATGAATGCGGATACGGCAGCTCTTCTATTAAAGAACGCATTTACTGTGAAAAGTGTAGCAATGATCTGGAGATGTACGGTGTCTTAATCTATACCGCATCCGGTGATTCCGAGGGTTCGCTTGGTGGCCTTGTAAGACGCGGTGAGCCGGGAAAGCTTGAGGATACGATAATTGCTGCAATCGGGAACGCAAAATGGTGTTCTTCGGATCCTATTTGTATTTCTTCTTCTGGACAAGGTCCGGAATCTCTCAACCGAGCAGCATGTCACAACTGTGCACTCCTGCCGGAGACTTGCTGTGAATGCGGAAACCGGCTTTTGGATCGTGGGCTCATCGTTGGAGAGTTAACGGAGAAAAGAGCAGGTTATTTCTCGGATCTTTGCAATTAGTGGAGGTGAGATAACATGCTAGTAATTCTGTCACAAAAAGTGGATAGTGAATCTTCCTATTCGGATGAATTGTTTAACTCATATCATTATCCAGCCAAGTACCGAAATCTGCTTCATAAGGGAGATGTCTTTATTTACTATCAGGGTAACCGACAAGATAAAAGTCAACGGTACTATTTTGGGGTAGGGACAGTAGGCGAAATTCTGACCACAGATGGAGAAAATTATTATGCCAAATTGTTGGATTGCCAGCAGTTCGGAAAAAAAGTACCGATATATCTTCCGGACGGTGGCTATATTGAGCAGTTAGGATATGATTCGGTTAGAAAGAGTGTAAACCCACCATGGCAAAGTTCGATAAGACCATTGTCACAGGAAGCTTTCGACTATATTTTGAATGCAGCTGGTGTACAGACCGCGCCGGCCACCACGGCCGCAGATTATTCTGTGGATGAGTTGAAAGAACAACTGAAGCAATCTGTACGCGATTTCTTTGTGAAGAAAGATAAATCTGCAATTCATCGGATTGAAAGCATTTCGGCCGCAATTGGAAGAGCTGTTTCTGTGGATGACACGAATGCTTCAGTCGAAACTTTTTATCAACCGGTGACGTCTGCGCAGGATAGACTTGCTGATCTTTTGGAATACTGTCGCACGATGAAAATGTCATATTCGTACAAACCGGTGTTGATCTTGGCATTGTTGCACGCTGGTGATAAAAATGGAGCACTGACTGTAAATAAAGCCGCACAGTATTTCAGAGCTTTTTACAACGACCGTAGGGCAAAAGGTCTTCCGGCGGAAAAGAAAAAGTGCATTTATCAAAGAGCAGATATTACAGATCAACAAATTGAGGGGAACATTATTTCAAACCCTGTAAAGGTTTTGGTTGAAAGCGGATTCTTTTTCTACAACGAAAAGAATGACGTGTTCTCAATTTTCCCTGAGATTTGGGCTGTAATTGACAGTAAACATAAAGCGTCGCTAACGCGGATTTGTAATCAAAAGCTGAAAGATTATTTTAAAGACTGATGCATGAAGGAGGGAATGTTGTGGCAGATGTGCATACACCGGAACAGCGGAGCTACAATATGTCCCACATCCGTGGCAAAAATACAAGACCTGAGGAACTGGTCCGAAGATATTTGTTCGCTCAAGGTTTTCGTTACAGAAAAAACGATGCTCGGTTTCCAGGAAAACCGGATATCGTTCTTCCAAAATATAAGACAGTTATTTTTGTGAATGGATGCTTTTGGCATGCACATGAAGGTTGCAAGTATTTTGTTTGGCCTAAAAGCAACGTTGATTTTTGGAAAAAGAAAATCAATGGAAACATACAGAGGGATTTGCGCAACAATCAACTGCTCAGTGAACAAGGCTGGAATGTCATAGTAATTTGGGAATGTCAACTCAAAAAATCAACATTTGATGAAACACTGCAACATCTGGTTGGACAAATAAAAAATCCTCCCCAACCATATTAATAAGTTGAAAGTAATGTCCATTCGTTCTTATTAAAAAGGGTTGAAATGTAATAGTCAAAAAATAATGCACGATCTGATTTTTCTTGCAGGAAAGTCGGATTTGGCGATAAAAGAAGATTTGCAGGTCGCACAGGATTTGCTTGATACTTTGATTGCCAATACAGATGAATGTGCAGGTATGGCGGCAAATGTGGGTGGTGTTAGAAAGCGGATAATTGTGTTTGATATGAAGGTACATATATCGTGTTACTTGTTTCGCGTTATTGATAAACATCAGAATGAACTAGTTGAGCAAGAAATGGGTTGAATTCTCTGGACTTCCGCGCCAACCTGTGGTACTGTTGTGTACTGCAAAGGAGGTGCTGGTATGGCACGAATGACTGTAGAAGAAATTTACAGAGGCGAAAAGTATGATGTGATGAGCGCGGCGACGGCGGACTATCTTATGAATGGGCGTCCGGCGGAATACGACGAGCGTACTTGGCTTGAAATGCTGCTTGTCAAGCACACGCTGATGGCGGCAGAAAAAATGAAAAATGAGGGCGACACGGTGTCGGGTATGACCGATGACATGTCGCCCTCTTCTTATGTGAGGTGGGATGAAAATGACAACGCTTGAAAATCTATACTACGGCAATATCGTTCCGCACGAACACAGGTTTAAGCGCGGGAGTGCTTACAGTGAGGTGTTGAGCTATGTTATTCGGCATCAGGATAGCTTGATACCGACGCTCACGGTTCAGCAGAAAGAAATCTTTGGAAAGCTCAAAGACTGTGAGGCGGAACTGCACGGTATGAATGAGCGCGAAGCGTTTATCAGCGGCTTTAAGCTCGCGGCGAGAATCATGACCGAAGTGTTGTACGAGCCGTTAGAGGATTGAATTTGCAGAAACAAGGCCGAGCCGATTTCGCGGTTTGGCCTTGCGATTTTCAGTTCGACACAGCACGGTTAAAATCTACACCGCAGAAAACAAAGAAAACAGTATTCCCGCAAAAGCGCCGGAATATACACTGTTGGCACAAAAAACTTGACAGAATTTTTACGGTATGTTATACTGCAGATAAAGAAAGCAACCGACAATTGAATACACATATTTTTATTTTAAGTTTCAGACTCGCACTTACATAATCACCGATGTAGATCAGCATCGGGATTGAGTGCGGGTCTTTTTGTTTTGCAAAACAGCAGCCCTCTACATAACACGGCGAAAAACCGTGTGAATTTAACAGGAGGAAAAACCAATGAAAGAATCTGTTTACACCGCTTATGAGGATCTGCCGTTGTTCCTTAATGCTGAAACGATAGCCAAGCTCCTCGGTATCTCCATCTCAAGCAGCTACGAGCTGATGCACGAGAAAGGATTTCCGTCGTTGCGTATCGGCTCACGGCTCATCGTACCGAAAGAGAAATTCCGCGCATGGGTCGAAGAAAAGACGGGAGGCAACATTTGAAATTCACCCGATATCCAAAGCGTGATGCGATCCGGGATTATTTTCCTCTGCCGAATGAAATTTTCAGCTTTGGTCTCAGCACCGGTGAGATCGTAGTGTATGCGTATCTGATGTACTGCGAGGACAGGAAAACATTTCAGTGCCATCCAAGCTACAAAACGATTGGCAACGCTGTCGGCATGAGCAAAAACACCGTCAAGAAATATGTAGACAGCCTGATTGAAAAGCAGTTGATTACTGCCGAGTCGACTTCCGTCATCACTCAAAAAGGAGAAAAGCGCAACGGAAATTTGCGCTATACAATCCGCCCGATTGCGGAAGCATTAGAGCAGTATTACGAGCAACAGCTGATACGGCTGCACGAAGAAAATCGGCGTCAGGCAGCCTTGAAAAAACTCGCCGAATTTGACCGCAAACACGAAAAACCGGCGGTTTAACGGCAGTTTTACGCTCCGTACGAAAACAAGCAGGAGAAAGCCGAGGGGTTGCACGGCAATCCCTCGGCGGCTCACAGCGGACGGCAACGCCGACCGCGCAAGGGTTTGCAGGGCTTTTACGGATGGCAACAAAAACTGCGATTTAGGGGTTGCTCGAATTTTAACCTCGCTGATTTAGGGGTTGCGAATTTTACCGCAAATTTAGCTGGATATTGTAAAAAATATGTGGTATTGTGTTGTACTGCGAAAGGAAGTGATACTATGGCAAAACGAAGACCGTCGGGAGACGGTATGGTGCGCAAGCGCGAAGACGGAAGATGGGAAGGCCGCATCGTTGTCGGTCACAAAAAGAACGGCGATCCGATTCACCGCTATGTGCTTGCCCGAACACAAAAGGAACTGACCGAAAAGCTCCACGACTGCATCGAGATGTACCGCGATGCCGACCTCACCGAGGATTCGAATATGACGCTCGGGGAATGGCTCGACCGATGGATCAATGAATATATGATCTTCACGATTCGTGAGAGCACGCTGGATTCTTACAAAGCGATGATTAAAAATCAAATCAAACCGTATCTCGGCGACAGACCTTTGTCGGCGCTGACCACGCAGGAACTTCAAAAATTCTATAACACCGTCAAAAAGAAAGGTCGTGTGAAACCAGACAAGCTACACGGTACAGAGCTTGCCGACAGTATGGTGCGCGGTATTCATATGATGCTGCACGAAGCGCTGGATATGGCGGTGCGCCTACGGGTGATTGTTAAAAAACCAACGGTCGGTACAACGATTCCCAAAAACAATTATCCGCCGAAGCAGATACTCAATGACGAACAGCTTGAGCGATTCATGCAGCGCATCCGACAGGATGAGCGGTGGTACGATTTCTTCTACACCGAGCTGACCACAGGACTGCGGCGGGGTGAAATCTGCGGACTGAAGTGGGAGGACTTCGATGCGGAAAACGGAAAGCTGAAAGTGAGGCGCTCGGTTGCTAAAAGGAAAGGCGGCGGATTGAATATCGGCGAAACCAAAACCGAGACGGGAACGCGCACGATCGTCCTGCCGCCGAGCACTGCGGAACTTCTGCGGAAGCGAAAAGAAACGGCAGTCAGCGAATGGATATTCCCGAATATCTATGAGCCCGAAAAACCGATGCATCCCGACTATGCTTACCACCGATTAAAAACACTGTTAAAACAGGCGGAGCTTCCGCTGATTCGGTTCCACGATCTGCGCCACACCTTCGCCACTCACGCGCTGGCGGGCGGCGTGGATGCGAAAACCCTGTCGGGAATCCTCGGGCATACCAACGCCAGCTTTACGCTGGACACCTACACCCATGTGACCACCGATATGCAGAGAAACGCTTCCGCTATCGTGGGGAGCTTTATGGATGAGATTATGCTTGAAGGAGATGATACCAATCGCTAAAAAAAGAAAAAATGGTGAGGGCACATTACGCCTGCGTAAAGACGGTCGGTGGGAAGGAAGAATTGTTGTCGGGTACAATGAGAAAAGCCTACCTATTACAAAATGCGTAACGGCGAAAACAAAAACAGAATGTTCCACTAAGCTCGAAGCGCTGAAAGAACAGTACGGACGCTCTTCCGACAGAATCAAGGCGGATATGCCGTTCGGGGATTGGATCGACTTCTGGTATCAGACCTACTGCCGACACACACTCCGTATTACCACAAGAACCGACTATGAAAATCGTATTTACAATCATATCATTCCCGAAATCGGAAAAATTCAGCTGAACAAGCTGTCGCAATCCGATCTGCAGCAATTCTACGCAAAGGAAAAGACAGACGGAAGAAAACTGCATGCAAAAACCTACGGAAAGGGACTTTCGGACAGAACGATAAGGGGGATACATGCCAACTGCCGCACAGCTTTACAGCGGGCGGTGCAGGAGGGCTTAATTCGCACCAATCCCGCCGTCGGCTGTAAGCTGCCGCCGAAGAAAGCACGGGAGATGCAGGTGCTCACGCAAAATGAGATTCTGCGGTTTCTGCATCAGGCAAAGGAAGAGGGATATTATGAGCTTTTTCTGCTGGAGCTCGGCACGGGAATGCGGCGCGGTGAAATATTGGCACTCAAATGGAGTGACCTGAACTTCAAAACAGGAGAGCTGGATATCGAACGGCAGGTATATATCATCAAGGCAGAGGTGATTATATCGGAGCCGAAAACAAAAGCCTCGATACGCACCGTTATTCTGCCACCGTCACTCCTCAAAACTCTCGCAGTGTATAAAGAAACGGTGGATTCGGAATGGATGTTCCCGTCACCGACGGATAACGGCATACCGAGAAATCCGTCATCGGTTAGAAAACGGTTACAACTGATCTTGGAACGGGCGGGCTGTAAAAAGGTGCGCTTTCACGATCTGCGTCACACCTTTGCGACCATGGCGCTGGAGCACGGTATGGATGTGAAAACGCTCTCGGCAACCATAGGCCATGTGTCATCTGCAACCACGCTTGATATTTACAGCCATATCACCGATACCATGCAAAGGCAGGCGGCAGTGCATATTGACCGCAAAATCGGCGGCACAGACGCCCGTATGCCGACGATAGCGCGGGAGGAAAGGAAAGATACCTCCCCGGTCGAATTCACGCCGTACAAGCCGAAAATACGCAAACCCGGGACGGGCTGTGTCACGATGATAAACGACCACCTGTATGAGGGACGGTACACACCAACCAATGCCTACGGCAAGCGGGAAAGCCACAATATCTACGCGAAAACAAGAGAAGAATGCGAAGAAAAGCTCGCGGAAATGATTGCAGAGGTTAAGGCGCAAATTAAAGCTGAAAAGGAACGGATCAAGGCAGAGCAGTCAGCATAAGAAAACACCGCTACGGAAACAAAATCCGTGGCGGTGTAAATTCTGAAAAAATGAAATGTCTGTTGCCCGGCATCTCTTTAGAGGTCATTGGAATATACTGTTAATTGTCTATGCGTTTTTGTAAATTTGCCGATAACTTTGTAAAAACAAGATTATATGGATACCATCTGATATCTGGTCTACATGGCATTGTCATTCTACAAATGGGTTGTGCGTCAACGAGCTCTTTATTTGCACTTGTATTAATTTTTATCAACTCGTTAACCATAAGATTTTCATTAAAGATCATATTATAGTTAGCAATAATATCATTGCAAATAGCCGAACGCATTTGCGATTCGTTCTCATAGCAGAAAATTCCACAAAGAATCTGTAATTTATTAATAGCCGTTTTTTTTATTAGATAATCACGATAGGTGTTTAAAAGAACACAGAGATTTAACCATTCCTCACTGTCCTCTTTAGAAGGAACATTATAATTCACTATCGTAAAAACAACTGTTGTTGAGCCGAATGATGAATAATTAATATTTCGGTCTTCGTAAATGTTACTGGTGTCAAACATTTTTTTAATAAATTCGCGGAATTTATTAATTGTAGAAGTTTCTCCATAAGATACTTCAAGTTTAATTTTTGCAAAAGCAACGAAGACCTCACGCTCATCTGGTTTGCATTTTTTCCAGCATTTTAATCCCTGCGCAACATCATAAAAATTCACAGAATCGTCAAGATATTGATTTTCAGTTTTACGGGATTTCTCTATGATTTCATAATGATTTTCTCTGCGCTGAATTTCAAACTGCTTTCCATTTGCTTTGAAAGCAGGAAAGCGATCTGCTTTTTCGTCATTGGTTTTGATACTGCAACAGATTAGATTGTGATCTGCGGTTTTACCGCCCCTTGATTCCGGAAGAATGTGGTCAACATTCCATCCAAAATTACTGTTTCTGTCGTTGTAGGAAGCTTTGGCAATTTCTCGTCCGGCAAAGTCAAAAGCCTTTTGTCTTTTGCCAAATTGCTTTACCCACAATCGATTTGCGGTTTCTTTGTTAAGCTCCATAGTTTTGTTCATTAAATATACCTCTTTCTAAAGTAGTTAAGAAGTATAATCCGTATTTGACCTCCTTTTTTATTAAGCAAATACTCTGAACGACACATAGGGCAACCTATTGCTGAAACCTCAAAGGGCAATCCTTATAACAGCTTAACTAAGGATTTGTCGATCATCTTTTTACTAATGCAAAAAGTATTTAGATTTGCTTACTTATATTATAACCAAGAAAGTATATGCTGTCAATGCCACAACAGATTGAATGCTCAAAATTTGGGATGCAGTAGACAAAGAAAAGGCTTAAAGGTATGAAAAATCCTCTGAAACGCTCGGTTTCAGAGGATTTTTGGTCGGAGTGGCGAGGCTCAAACTCGCGGCCTCGTGGTCCCAAACCACGCGCTCTACCATCTGAGCTACACCCGGTTATGAAATTGAAGTCTTAAGCTGTCTGTAGTCAGCCATGTGGTCAAAGGCGGTTTTTCGAGTGATTCCGAAAAATGCGGAAACCCACAGATGCCCGTGTGTCAAGGGGTTCGGGCATTTTGACTCCGGCAGGTCGGATGAACGCTGCCGCGCTCCCAAACCATGCGCTTCACCATCTGAACTACACCTGGAATTGCGAAACTATTATAACGGATACGGAGAGAAATTGCAAGGGGAAAAGATTCGCAGAGAAGAATTTACGTCAGGTGCAAATTTGAACCCCCTAGGGGGCTTCCGCGGAGCGGGATGGTCGGGTATAATGGGCGCAAAGAATTGAACAAAGGAGTTTCCCGATGAAAAAAACATTTTCCGCGAAAAATCTGGCGTTCTGTGCGCTCTGCATCGCGCTGTGCGTGGTGCTGCCGATGGCGTTCCACGCGATTGCAAACGCCGGCCCGATCTTCCTGCCGATGCACATTCCCGTG
>OLZV01000352.1_pt1 | contig 20849 bp, 14 predicted proteins | sample 1644531 | NCBI WGS metagenome assembly OLZV01 (sample SAMEA103958115, study PRJEB25191) | human gut metagenome | biome: human-associated habitat [ENVO:00009003]; feature: intestine environment [ENVO:2100002]; material: feces | place: Germany | collected 2013/2015
CGCCCGCTACCGGGAACAGCTCGACAAGATCGGCTTCTCGTTCGACTGGCACCGTGAGGTCCGCACCTGCGATCCCTCCTATTACAAATGGACCCAGTGGGCCTTTCTGGAGATGTTCAAACACTACTACGACCGCAGTACGGACAAGGCCGAACCGATCGAAAAACTCGTCGCCCGTTTCGAGGCGCAGGGCACCGAAGGACTCGACGCCGCCTGCACGCAGGAGATGCGTTTCACGGCCGACGAATGGAAATCCAAAACCGAAGAGGAACGCGAACAGATCCTCCAGAACTACCGCCTGGCGTTCCGCGCCGACACGATGGTCAATTGGTGTCCGCAGCTGGGCACGGTACTGGCCAACGACGAGGTGAAGGACGGACTCTCCGAACGCGGCGGCTTTCCCGTCGAACAGAAGCGGATGAAACAGTGGCTGCTCCGCGTAACGGCCTACGCCCAGCGGATGCTCGACGGACTGGAGCGGCTCGAGTGGAGCGACTCGCTGAAGGAGATCCAGCGCAACTGGATCGGCCGTTCCACCGGCGCAGAAATCACCTTCGACACCAATGTGGGCGACCAGGTGACGGTCTATACCACTCGTGCCGACACCCTGTTCGGCACCACGTATATGGTCATCTCTCCCGAGCACCCGCTGCTGAAGAAGTGGCAGCCCCTCATTAAGAACTGGGATGCTGTGGCAGCCTATCAGGAGGAAGCGGCCCATAAGTCCGACTTTGAGCGCGGTGAGCTGAACAAGGAAAAAACCGGCGTGCGGCTGGAGGGTATCGAGGTCATGAACCCGGTGACCCACAAGCCCCTGCCCATGTTCGTCTCCGACTATGTCCTCATGGGCTACGGCACCGGCATCGTCATGGGCGTTCCGGGCCACGACCAGCGCGACTGGGATTTTGCAAAGGCGTTCGGCATTGACATCATCCAGGTCATCAAGGGCGGCGACATTGAAAAAGAAGCATACACCGGCGACGGTGAGATGATAAATTCCGATTTCCTCAACGGAACGGACAACAAGAAAGAGTCTATAGAAAAAATGCTCGAGTTCCTCAAGGAGCGCGGCATCGGCGAGAAGGGCGTCCAGTACAAGATGAAGGACTGGGCATTCAACCGTCAGCGTTACTGGGGCGAGCCCATCCCGATTATCCACTGCCCGCACTGCGGCATGGTCGCCGTGCCCGAGAACGAGCTGCCGCTCAAGCTCCCCGATGTTGAGAACTTTGAGCCCGGCGAGGGCGGCGAGAGCCCGCTCGCAAAGATAGATTCCTTCGTCAACTGCACCTGCCCGAAGTGCGGCGCACCCGCGAAGCGCGAGACGGACACAATGCCCCAGTGGGCTGGTTCGTCCTGGTACTTCCTGCGCTACATCGATCCTCACAACGACAAGTGCTTCGCCGACAAGGACAAGCTCAAATATTGGCTCCCCGTCGATTGGTACAACGGCGGCATGGAGCACGTCACGCGACATCTTATCTATTCTCGCTTCTGGCACCGCTTCCTCTATGATATCGGCGAAGTCCCCGTGCCCGAGCCGTATGCGAAGCGTTCGGGTCTCGGACTCGTGCTCGGCGCGGACGGCGTGAAGATGTCGAAGTCCCGCGGCAACGTTGTTGACCCCGACGATGTTATCAAAAAATACGGCGCAGACACCCTGCGCACATATATAATGTTCATGAGCGACTACTCCGCCTCCGCTCCGTGGAAAGAGAGCGGCGTCAAGGGCTGCAAGCGCTTCCTCGAGAGAGTCGCGTCCCTGTCGGATATCGCCGAGGGCAACGGCACGACGAAGAAGCTCGAATCAATAATGAACAAGACAGTCAAAAAGGTCTCGCAGGATATTGAGGACATGAAGTTCAACACCGCGATCGCCGCGATGATGACCTGCCTCAACGAGATAAACGATGTCGGCACGCTGACAAAGGACGAGCTGTCCGTATTCATCCGTCTGCTCTGCCCGTTCGCTCCGCACCTGTGCGAGGAGATGTGGGAACAGCTCGGCGAAGAGGGTCTCTGCTCGACCGCGAAGTGGCCCGACTACGACGAGAGCAAATGCGTTGACGACGAAATAGAGATCGCCGTTCAGGTCAACGGCAGAGTCCGCGACCGCTTCACCGTGCCCGCCGATATCGAGGCTGCCGACGCGATTGCCAGAGCCAAGGAGCTCGACAAGGTCAGGGAGTTCACCGACGGCATGGCGTTTATAAAAGAGCTCTATGTCCCCGGCAAGCTCGTCAACCTCGTTGTAAAGCCGCAGTAAAAAAGGATATTTTAATCAAAAATAAAAAATCCCCCCAAGCGGTTGACAATAAAATTCACCTGTTGTATAATTAGAGGCAAGCTTATGCTAATTAGCCCTTGCAATTGCAGCGGAGGGAGGGAATATTAATGAGTCAGGTCAAAGTTAAAGAGAACGAATCTCTCGAGAGCGCACTCAAGCGTTTCAAGAGACAGACTTCCAGAGACGGAGTTATCCAGGAGGTCCGCAAGAGAGAGCACTATGAGAAGCCTTCGGTCAAGAGAAAGAAGAAGTCTGAGGCGGCTCGCAAGCGCAAGTACAAATAAGTACCTGCACTGTACAACTGTACATTTAAAGGCGGTGGGAAAGGGATTTCTCACCGCTTTTTTCAAAGTTACCCTAAGGAGGAACAGAGAATGATTTTCGACAAGTTTCTTTCGCTTCTGCCGTCGGAGCTCGACGGCGCGCTGATAATGTCCGAGGAGAACAGGCGCTATTTCACCTCGTTCCCGTCGTCGGACGGCGTTCTGCTCATTTCGAGAAACGGCACGGTATTCCTCACCGACTCGCGCTATGTCGAGGCGGCGCAGAAGAAGATAACCGTCTGCCCCGTCAGACTCACAAAAGATCTGAGCACCGAGCTGCCGCAGCTGATGAGCGAATTCAAAATAAACAACCTCGCCGTTGAGACGACGAGACTCACCGTCGCCCAGTTCGAGGAGTTCACAAAGTGGATGCCCGACACAGGCATCTGCACCGAGAACTACGCCGACCGCGCGATAGACGCGCTCAGAATGGTAAAATCCGACGGCGAAGTGAAGCTCGTTTGCGAGGCGCAGGCGATAGCCGAGCGCGCATTCGACCACATACTTGAATTTATAAAGCCCGGCGTGACCGAGCGCGAGATTCAGCTCGAACTCGACTACTATATGCTCCGAAACGGCGCGGAGGCGCTCTCGTTTGAGACGATCGCAGTCAGCGGAGTCAACTCCTCGATGCCGCACGGCGTGCCCTCGGACAAAAAGATTGAAAGCGGCGATTTCATCACCATGGACTACGGCGCGGTCGTCGGCGGATACCACAGCGACATGACGCGAACCGTCGCAGTCGGCTCCGTAAGCGAAGAGCAGAAGAAGATATACAACACCGTCCTCGAAGCGCAGCTCGCCGCGATGGAGAAGATGGCTCCCGGCGTCTCCTGCGCCGACGCGGACAAAGCCGCGCGCGATGTCATAACCGACGCGGGCTACGGCGAATTCTTCGGTCACGGCACGGGTCACGGAGTCGGCGTTGAGATCCACGAGCAGCCGCGCGTATCGCCCCGCTCGAAAGAGATTCTCGCCCCCGGACATCTTGTCACCGCGGAGCCCGGCATATATCTGCCCGGACTTTTCGGAGTCAGAATCGAGGACATGGTGCTCATCACGGAAGACGGCAGCCGCGGACTCACCCACGCGCCGAAAGAACTCATCATACTCTAAAATATCTCCCCGTATGCAGGACATACGGGGATTTCTGTTTTATACGCGAACTCCGTTTACCTGATTTTAGGCTCCCCTGCAGGGGTGTTTCGCTTCGCTCAAGGTAATAAGTAAAAGTGAATAGTGAAAAAGTGCATGGTATGGTTGGATTTCATTCGCCCGCGAAATTGCACAATTTATTGACACGCACTTCGTAGGGTGCGGCGAAACATACTGTCCCGCAGCAACTCTTTTCGATTTTTTAGTTGACCTTTTATATTTCTTCTGATAAACTTGTGGTATCAGGAGGGATAACAATGGCAAATGTCAAAAAAGCTCTTTATAATGTAGCCGTTTTTCTGGTCTCGCTGTTCATCACCGGCTCGATAAACGTCTCGAACATCAAAAACACTCAGGATACAAGCCGCGTAACGCTCACGGTAAACGAGACGGAGACGCTCCAGGAAATGAACGGCTGGGGCGCCGCCGCGGCATGGTGGGCGCAGGTCGCAGGAGGAAGCAAAAACGCCGACGATATCGCAAAGCTTCTCTACAGCAAAGAGGGACTCGGGCTGAATATATACAGATACAACGTCGGCTCGGGCGAAAAGCAGAACCCCAACTCCCGTCTCGATCCCGATTCGTGGAAGAGCACGGCGAGCTTCCTTGTATATAACGAAAAGACCGGGAAATATGAATATGACTGGTCGCAGGACGCGAACGCAATGAATATGCTCAAACTCTGCATGAGCTACGGCTGCATTGACTCAGTCGTTCTGTTTTCAAACTCGCCGCACTTTTCAATGACCGTTTCCGGCCAGGCGAGCGGCGGACTGAAGAAGCATCAGAACAACCTCAAGCCCGAATGTTATCAGGAATATGTCGACTATTTTCTTGACATAACCGAGCATTTCCTTGAGCTCGGCGTGCCGGTTAAATATATAAGTCCGATAAACGAGCCGCTTGTCTCATGGGGCGGCGACAACGTCTATCAGGAGGGCTGCCACTACGACGAAAAGGAGATGTTCAAGCTCTACCGCATGTTTGCCAAGAGCATAAAGGAGCGCGGGCTCAATGTCAAAATGTCCATGTGCGAGGTCTCGAAAATAGGCAACCCCGCATTCGAATACATAAAGAAAATCAGCAAGGACGAAGAGCTCAGCAGCGTCATGGCGACATATTCTTATCACTCCTACTGGTCCGACACGAACTATCTGCTCAAGAAAGTCTGGGGTCAGTATCTGAGAAAATACTACCCCGATGTGACGGTCGAGATGGACGAGTGGTGCGAGCTGCCCTGCCACAGCACAACGAGGTCGATATCCGGCGCGCGCACCATGGCGAGAACTATATGCCAGGATATCATGTATTCAAACGCCACGGCGTGGACCTCGTGGGTCGCAGTCAGCGAATGGGGCGACAACTCCGACGGACTCATCATCGCCGACCATGAGTGCAACGAATATTACACCGCCAAGCGATACAATGCGCTTGCGCATTTCTCGAAGTTTGTTCCTGTCGGCAGCAAGGTCATATCCAACGAAAAGGATGTCAACGACCGCGTCGCGTGGAAGATAAAGAAGCAGATGGGCTTTGTTATCCTCAACAAGACCAACTGCGCGTCCTTCCTCACGCCGGACGGCAGCATAGTTGTCGTCATCGTCAACGACGATGCGGGCTGCACCTTCAACTTCGAGGGCATCAGCGGCAGAGACAACCTCAAGATATACACCACGAATGACCAATACGATCTCAAGCTCACCTACGACGGAGAGTATAAACAGGAGGTCGAAATCCCCGGTCTGAGCATCACAACGCTCATATTCAGCTGATGATACGCACTCCCCTGCGGAGTGCGGACAGAACAAAACCTCACCTGCGGTTTGCCGTTAGGTGGGGTTGTTGTTTGGAGATTCCGGCGCAAATCAAAACTTCTCAACAAAGAGGCATACAAAAACCGACCGCGGCGGTTTCCCGTTGCGGTCGGTTTTGTTTTTATATAATTGAGCGAATTTATTCTGCCTCTCCGCCCTCAAAGGTTTTTGCAACCTCCTTGAGCAGCTCGCGTATGGGCAGATGCTGAGGGCACGAGTGTTCGCACTTTCCGCAGCCGATGCAATCCGACGCTTTACCGTGATTCTCGGTGTAGACCTCATAGTAGCAGTCCGAATTCCAGTCGCGGCAGAGCTGCTTTGCGTTCATGCACGAGAACAGGTCGGGGATAAGGATATGCTCGGGGCAGCCGTCCGTGCAGTAGCGGCACGCGGTGCAGGGGATGGTGTGGGTCGCGCGTATAACGTCGCAGACCTCCGCTATCGCCCGTCTCTCCTCATGGCTCAGGGGCTTAAAGTCCTTCATAAACGACAGGTTGTCGTTCATCTGCTCTAAGCTGCTCATGCCGGAGAGCACCATGAATACGCCGTCGAAATCCGCTGCGTAGCGTATCGCGTAGCTCGCCGGGCTGCCGCCGTGAAGAGCGTCGAATATAGCCTTGCCCTGCTCGGGAATGTCGGCGAGTTTTCCGCCCCTGACAGGCTCCATGACTATTACGGGCTTGTTATGCTTGCGGCAGACCTCATAGCACAGCCGCGCCTGAACGGCGGGGTCCTCGAAGTCGATGTAGTTGAGCTGGATCTGAACCACCTCAATCTCCGGGTATTCGTTAAGCATCTCGTCGAGTACGTCGGCGGTGTCGTGGAACGAGAAGCCGACGTGCTTTACCTTGCCCTCTTTTTTCAGCTCGAACGCGTGCTCATAGGCGTGCAGCTTCTTGTATTTTTCAAATATCGACTTCGTCTGCGAGTGCAGGAGGTAGAAGTCGAAGTAGTCCACTCCGCAGCTCTCGAGCTGCTTTTCAAACAGCGGGCGTATCTCGTCCTCGCTGTTAAACAGCGAATCGGAGAGCTTGTCGGTGAGAATGAAGCTGTCGCGGGGATAGCGCTTTACGACGCAGTCGCGTATCGCCGTCTCGCCCTGACCGCCGATGTAGACGCGTGCGGTGTCGAAATAGTTGAAGCCCTGCGCCATGAACTCGTCAACCATCTTTGTGAATTCGGCGTAATCTACTTTTTCGCCGTCCATGGGCAGTCTCATGCAGCCGAAGCCTAACTTTTTCTTTACATCGGGGAATGTGCTCATTTTATGTCTCCTCCCGTGAATTAATTTTATCTCGTCAAATATATAATGCACTCTGCGGAGCGTGCAGTCAAGGGATAAAAAATCAAACTTTTTGTGAAGAAAACTCCCCTGCGGGAAAGTATGTCACTGCTTTTTGTCGAGCTCAAAATGAGCGGCGAATTTTTTGAACAGCGGCGTAAAATCGAAATATTTATCAAACAGGCGGCAGAAGAAGCCGATTATCGTACCGTTTATCGAGGCGATAACTAGCGTGCCCCAGCCGATGCCCTCAAAGCGCCTGAAAAACGCGAGCGACATTATCGCCGCCACCGCGAGGCAGGATAAATCGAAGCAGGTCTTGAAGCGCGACAGCTTTATGCCGAACTTTCCGCTGACGCCCTTGACGAAAAAGTCGTAGACCTGCGGATAGAGATAGGTTTTGTAAAACATCGCGACCGAGAATGAGGTCAGCAGCACGCCGAGAACAAAAAGAAGTATTCTTATCGGCATGGACATGCTCCCGGGCGGGGTGACGGTCGGGTTGAAGAACGGGATGCACCGCCAGAGATCGAGTGCCGCGCCGTATATAAGGCAGGTCACGAACGACGAGAGATACACCGCCCTGAATCCGCGCATGACGATGCAGAAGATAATAAACAGCCCCGCCTGAATTACATATTCCGCCTGGCCGAATGTGAGAATTCCGACTTTCAGGCTCAGAAGATATGCCGGCGCGACTATCATCGACACGCCGAAGTTCGCCGCCGTGAGCATTGCGACCGCGAGCGAGAGCAGCGCGACGGCGAGGATATAAACGACCTCGCTCGGAATTTTCAGCTTCCTGTTTTGCAAAATAACCCCTCTTTTCATCAAAAAAGCCACGCACCGAAAAGGTGCATGGCGAAAAATAAACCCGTCAGGTTCGGAAAAATCCACACGATTTTGGTATATTATATTACATAATCTGCCATGTGTCAACGCGTGCGGCGCAGTTTTGCGATACCTGCCGCGAGCAATGATACTGAAACCGCGAGCGTGAATATTAAAATGAGCAGATATACATTGCCGTTTGCGAAATGCGCCCAGTCGGCGAAATTCACGGCGTAGTTCGCGCCCTCTACGCTACCGAGCACAGCGGTGAGAAAACGCGGCAGAGCATATATAACCGAGCCGAACGCGAGGACATCGACCGAGGCGTTTATCAGCGGGTGCTTGCAGATAATATGCATGACGGCAGTCACCGCGAATGGAATAAATGAATAGAGCACAATGAGCAGTCCCTTGGGCAGGCTGAATACATTCGTTATTCTTGCCGCCGAAACGAGCAGGGCGAGGCAGGCGAAGAACAGCAAAAAGTATACGGCGGGAATAAATCTGCGCCCTTTTGCGGGCATATAGCGCCTGAGCAAAAACGGCGCGAACACCGCGATATACCCGAGCAGAGTGCCGAGCGCGGCGGCGCCGAACCAATTCTGCCCGTATTTTGCGCAGCAGATGACAAACAGCAGGACAAGCGAGAGATAAGTCGAGCCGGAAAATACCGCGAGCTTATGCTTTTCGGTAAAGCGCGTAAATGTCGGAACGAACGAAAACGCCGTCAACAGACTGCCGAAAACCACGGGGAAGAAAGTAAACCTGTGATTCACCGCGAGGTCGCATATGAAACATATAATAAGCGCCAGCGCATACGCGCCCGTGAAGCCCCAGAAGAATGTCCCGGTCAGCTTCCTGAATATGCGCGCGTCACGTTTCATCTCGTGATACTCCGTGTCGTTCGCGCCGCTTATCAGTTCATGCTCCGAAATATCGAGCACCGAACAGATATCGGGTATCATTGTTATGTCGGGATAGCTTTTGCCCTTCTCCCATTTTGATATTGCGGACTCGCTTAAAAACAGTTTTTCGGCGAGCTCCTTTTGGGTCATCCCCTTTTCGTTTCGCTTTTGACGCAAAAACTGACCGAATGTTGATTTGTTGACCATTTCGATCACCTCCGCTGCGTATCATAGCACCGCCCGCCGTATTTGTCACGGGAGTGTCAGTCAAGTCGCCGTTTTTGGGGCAATTTACCGCCGGTCGAGGGGTAATTCTGTCAATTTGCGGTCTTGTCATAGCCGAAGGCGCGGTAAGACTCGGCGAGCATCTCGCGCTGTTTTGCGGAATCGGCGGTGGAAAATTCGTTGTTGTCTATGTAACCTGCGGTCAGGTGCATATCCGTGTTATCCGCCAAAAACGAGTCAAAGGCGTTTTTATATTCCTGCTCGCTGAGCTCCGTCTGCTTGCCGTCGGCGTAGGAGTAATATTTGTGCTCCGGCTGCGAGTCTTCGTTGGTATAAACATCCTCGGAGAACAGAAGCTCGGACTGAATCTTGCCGCCCGAAACGGTCACGCGGCTGTAGCTCACAGCATAGTTTCCGACGGATGCACGGGCATAGCTGCAAAAGAAATAGAACATATTGCCGTCCCCGTCCCGCAGGAGCTTCATATAATCGCCGTCCTGCGCCGCGTTAAGCTTGAAATCCGCATTGCCGTTCCCCGAAAGCGGGAGCGATTCAACGGCGCTTTTTTCAGCGTTTATTTTATAGAAAAAGTCGGTCGTGAAAAGTCCGCTGCCCTGCGTCGAGGTCGACACGAGCTCCGGCATGCCGTCAAAATCGAGGTCGATAAAGCAATATCCGCAGTTTCCGACGGAATTTTCGCCAAACTCCCATACCTGCCTGTTCTCTATGCAGATATCGGCGACGCTCTCTGCGGAGAGCTCCGTATTCCCGCTCTTGCAGGCGGAAAAGCTCAGTGGAAAAATAAACACTGCGAGTAAAAGCGCGATAAATTTTGCCGTTTTGTTTTTCATTTTTTCTCCCTCAGTTTCTCAGAAATTATTGCAAATATATTATAGAATATAATTTTGCGGCGAGTCAATACTTTTGGCAGGCGGCAAAATATTCTGTTTTGCGCGTCATATCAATTTTTGCTTTACTTTGCGTGCTGCTTTTTGTATAATGTTATGTGTATAAAATTAACTTTTTTGATAACGAGGTTTTTGTATGCTGCAATTTGAAGAGTTGAGACTTGAGCTCAACGATAATAAACAGAAGCTCTCCGAGCTGCGCGAGGCTCTCGGTCTCGACGCACTCAAGGAAGAGATTGCGAAGCTTGAGGAGCAGACCGCCGCAGAGGAGTTTTGGGGCGATATCGAAAATTCACAGAAGGTGCTCCAGAGAATAAGCCAGCTCAAGAACAAGGTGGCGAACTACACTTCTCTCGAAACCGCTTTTGACGACACGATGACCCTTATAGAGCTCGCCGACGAGGAAGAGGATCTCTCCATGTTCGACGAGTGCCGCGAGGGTGTTACAAAATTTGAGGACGAGCTCGAGAAGCAGACCCTCAGCACGCTCTTAAACGGCGAATACGACGCGAAGAACGCACTGCTGACTTTCCACGCGGGCGCGGGCGGAACCGAGGCTCAGGACTGGACGCAGATGCTCGTTCGTATGTATCAGCACTGGGGCGAGAAGCACAACTTCAAGGTCAGCATGCTCGACTTTCTTGACGGCGACGAGGCAGGTCTTAAATCCGCAGTTCTGCTCGTCGAGGGTGAGAATGCATACGGCTATCTCAAGGGCGAGATGGGCGTTCACCGCCTTGTCCGTGTCTCCCCGTTCGATTCATCGGGACGCAGACACACATCTTTCGCTTCCCTTGAAGTCATGCCCGAAATCGATGACAATATAGAAGTTGAAATAAATCCCGACGATCTTAAAGTCGACACCTACCGCGCGAGCGGCGCGGGCGGTCAGAAGGTCAACAAGACCTCGTCCGCCGTGCGTATAACGCATATCCCGACCGGCATCGTCGTCTCCTGCCAGACCGAGCGCGATCAGGTGCAGAACCGCGCGACGTGTATCAAAATGCTGAAGGCGAAGCTGCTGGAACTGCGTGAACGCGCCAAGGAAGAGGAAATGGCGAACATCAAGGGCGAAATGAAGAAGATTGAATGGGGCAGCCAGATTCGTTCCTACGTCTTCCAGCCCTACACGATGGTCAAGGATCACCGCACGAACTACGAATCCGGCAACATTGACGACGTGATGGACGGCAACCTTGAGGGCTTCATCACCGCCTATTTGAAGATGCAGTAATGCCGAAACCCTCTCAGTGTCTGCTGGGAGGGTTCTCGCCGTTATATTGCTTTCCCCGGAAAGGAGATTTTCCGGTGCGCTATCAACTCGTTTCCATCCTGTCGGCGCTTCTGCTTTGCCTGACCATGCTGGCAGCCATCGTTTACGGGGTCGGTACGCAGCCTTCCCTGATGCAAACGCTCATGCTGCGCACCGCTCCGCCTGAAGTAACCGGCTTTCCGGCGGAGCAATACGGTGCCGCCGCCAAGCTGATTACCGATTACCTCAAGGGCGAGGGCGACTTCCAGCTCGTATTTTCCATGAACGGCATAGCATACAACGCTTTTAACGAGCGTGAGCAAACGCATATGGCGGACGTGCGGACGCTGTTCAGCCTGTGCCGTCGTTTTTCGCTGGGCAGCATCCTCCTGATGCTGGTCGGTTGGCTCTATTCCCGGAAACAGCGGTTCTTCTGGCGAATCGTCCGGCGAACCGCCTGCTGTATGCTGGCGTTTGTCGCCCTCCTTGCGCTGCTGGCGGCGATGGATTTTGACCGGCTGTTCATCCTCTTCCATCAAATCGCCTTCACAAACAACCTGTGGCTGCTCAATCCGCAAACGGATTTGCTCATCCGTTTAATGCCGACGCAATTGTTCATTGACTATGCGCAAATCATCGGCATTGTCTGGGCGGCACTGATGGGGATTCTGCTCATCATTGCCACCGTGAAGCTACGAAATCAACAATAAGGGGCGTATTCCCATGACCTACACTGAATCTGCCCGCGCGCAGCTTGATGCCTTGCAGGTGAAAGACCACGTTCGCATTCTGGCGCTGGAAACGTCCTGCGACGAAACCGCTGCCGCCATCATCGAGGATGGGCGCACCATCGTCTCCAACATCGTTTTCAGCCAGATTGACCTCCATGCGCTCTATGGCGGCGTCGTCCCGGAAATCGCCAGCCGCGCGCACGTCGAAGCCTGCGACCGCGTGATTGACGAGGCGCTCCGGGCAGCGAACATGCGCTTGCAGGATGTCGATGCCCTCGCCGTCACCTACGGGCCGGGGCTTGTCGGCGCGCTGCTCACCGGCGTCAGCTGCATGAAGGGCTTGAGCTACGCCGCAAACAAGCCGCTCATCCCCGTCAACCACATCGAAGGGCATGTGTCCGCGAACTACATCTCCAATCCGGATTTGAAGCCGCCGTTTCTGTGCCTTGTCGTATCGGGCGGACACAGCCACATCGTCCGCGTGAACGACTACGGCGATTACACCCTGCTTGGTCAGACGATGGACGACGCGGCGGGCGAAGCGTTCGACAAAGCGGCGCGCGTACTGACGCTCCCCTACCCCGGCGGCCCACGCATCGACGCACTGGCAGAGGAGGGCGACCCGCATTTCCTCTCGCTCCCGCATCCGCACACCCCCGGCAAGTACGACTATTCCTTCTCCGGCATGAAAACGGCGTTCCTGAACGCGGCGAACAAGATGGAGATGAAGGGCGAACCGCTCCCGAAGGCGGATATGGCGGCGTCGTTCCGCTACGCCGTCGTTTCGGCGCTGGTGGAAAAGGCGATGCTGGCGGCGAAGGACACTCACGCCCCCGCGCTTGCAATGGCGGGCGGCGTTTCCGCGAATCGTCTGCTGCGCCGGATGATGCAGGAGGCCGCCGACAATGCGCACCTGCCGCTGTACATGCCGCGCCTCGACCTGTGCACCGACAACGCGGCGATGATTGGCTCTGCGGCATACTATCGGATGAAAAAGGGCGAGCTTGCGCCCCTGACGCTCAACGCCACGCCGTCGCTTCGTCTGGTGTAATACTATTTCCTGCATTCGTCTGCGCCATCTGCTTGCGCCTTTTCCGCTCTGGCGTCTGCTCATTGCACTTAGCGTAGCGCTGCTGCGCTGCGTTCCACTCCCGTTAGCCAGAAAGAAAAATTCGCTTCGCATCTTGGCGCATTCTCATCTGGAAATAGTATAAGGTCTTTTTCAGCAAAATCAACTGTTTTGCCGAATCTGGGCGAAGGAATTGCATTTTCTCCATATTTATGCTATAATAAGAATGTCACATTTTATTTTGCGGAAAGGAGTGGTGGCATCGTATGGATCAGCCTCCTTGTAGTCCGATACCCCGCAAGCCGTCATTCCCGGTACGCAGGGGTTTTTGAAAGAAAGGAATGCTTGATTTTCCATGACGCCTGAACTATATGGCACTGTTGTGATTCTGGTTGTGCTGGTGATGCTGTCGGCGTTTTTCTCTGCCTCGGAAACGGCGTTTACCTCTGCCAACCGCGTCAAACTCAAGACGATGGCGCAGGGCGGCAACAAGCGCGCGCAGATAGCGCTGAACTTGGCGGAGGATTATGACCGCTTGCTCAGCACCATCCTCGTGGGCAACAACGTGGTCAACATCGGCGCTTCGTCCATGGCGACGGGGCTGTTTCTTGCGCTGCTAAGCGGCAATCAGTCTGCTGCGACAACGGTTTCGACCATCGTGATGACGATTGTCGTGCTGATTTTCGGCGAAATCAGCCCGAAAGCGATTGCCAAGGAGAACCCGGAGACGGTTGCCGTTGCGTTTGCACCTGTGCTGCTGGTGCTGCGGACGATTGTTACGCCGATTAACGCCCTGTTTGTGCAGTGGAAGAAGCTGCTGGCAAAGCTGTTCAAGCCCGCGCACACGGAAAGCTTTGTTGAGGCGGAAATCATGACGATGGTGGATGAGGCACAGAACGACGGTGATATAGATGAACATGAGGGAGAACTGATTCGCTCCGTCATTGAGTTCAACGACGACCGCGACGTGCTGAACATCATGACCCCGCGTGTGGACGTGACGGCGCTGGAGGACACTGCGACGATGGAAGAAGCCGCGAATCTCCTGCGCGAAACGGGGTATACCCGCGTCCCGGTCTACCACGAGGACATGGATCACATCGTTGGCATCCTCAATGAAAAGGATTTTTATGCCTGTCAGCATGAGGGCGTGGATAGCATCGTGGACATTATGAAACCGCCGGTTTATGCTCCTGCAACGCTGAAGCTCTCCAAGCTGCTGAAGCTGTTCCAGACGCAGAAGACGCATATGCTGATTGTACTGGATGAATTTGGCGGAACTGAAGGCATCGTCACGATGGAGGATGTGCTGGAAGAACTCGTCGGCGAAATCTACGATGAGCACGACGATGTGTCTGAGGAAAGCGTCGAGATGGCGGACGGCTCACGCGTGGTCGAGGGCGGCATGGAACTGACTGAACTGTTGGAAGGCATGGGGTTGAAGGACACCTTCAACGCCGAAACCGTCGGCGGCTGGGTGAGCGAAATCATGGGTTGCATCCCGTTCGTCGGTGCGCGTTTTGAGACGGACCACCTCCGCGGCATGGTCACGCGCATGGAAAAGCGCCGCGTAACGCAAGTTCGCATCTGGCGCAAAGAGGGTACGGACGGGCACGCTGCACAGGCGTGAGTTCCCCCGCTGCGGCAAAATCATCATTCAGGCGGAAATATCAATCAGAAAAAAGGAGCCTACCACCATGGCAACCACCAAAAAAGATAGGAAGCAGAAGTCTGACAGGCGTCAGCTTGCCATCAGCATTACCTGCATCGTCATCGTCGCAGCCATGCTGCTGACCTCCCTGATCACCCTGCTGCCCATTTATAACTGACGGAAAGGCATCACATGAAGAAAGACCATCGCGGCATATCGCTGGGAACATATGTCATGCTTGGCGTGACGGGCGCGGTGCTGCTGGGCTGCTTCTTGATTCTGCCCGGTCTGCTGGGGCAGGCGCGCGGCACGGTGGATGTCCGGCAGGTGCTGTCCATCTTCCAAACCGACGGAATGCCCTCGCTCACGCTGAGCGATATTCCCATTACCCGCGGCGATTCCACTGGCAATCTGCCCGCGCCGGAACCCACGCAGCCGCCCGCTGAAACCGCCGCGCCTACCATTCCGTCCGCCACCCAAGCCCCCAAGCAGGGCGGCACGGTCACCCTTACTCTCGGCGGCACGGTCGATATGGATGATGCGGTGCGCAAAGCGGGCTACTACTCCGACTCGCAGAAGTACGATTTCACGGAGATGCTTGCTCTCCTGCGGAGCGAAATGACGGGCGATATCACGTTCCTGACGCTGGAAAACCTGATTCAGCCGGAAGTGAAAGTCTCCGCGCTGAACGCCCCAGATGCCGCGGCGGAACTGCTCCGCACTACCGGCGTGAACCTCGTTGCCATCGGCTTCCCGAAGGTGTACGACAAGGGCGCGGATGGCGTTCGGACGACGCTGGAAGCCCTGCATGACCGCAATTTGCTGACCATCGGCGCGTACAACACGCAGGAGGAAGCAAGCGCCATCTGCATCCGGATGCTGGACAATGTGCCCGTCGCGTTCCTGCACTACACCGAAGCACTGAGCAGCACGGGCAAGAAAGCGATGAAGTCCTCCGGGGCATCCTATGCTGTCCCGCTGGCGGATGCGGACAAGATTTCCGCTGATATTCGCCGTGCACGCGAGCAGGGGGCAGCGGTGGTCGTCGTATCGCTGAACTGGGGAACATCCGGCACGTCGAAGCCGACGAATGCGCAGCGAAAACTGGCGCAGGCGATTGCCGATGCGGGCGCGGACGTCATTGTCGGCGCGGGGACGCGCGTCGTGCAGCCGGTGACATGGCTGACGCACAAGAATGCGGATGGTACGGCAGCGCAGACGCTGTGTGCGTGGTCGCTGGGCAGCCTGCTGAACGAATCGCGGAAGGACGGAAACGTTGCTGGAATGCTGCTGCAATTGCAGATTTCGTGGGACGGGCAGAACATCAGCTTTGGGCAAGTCAGCTATACGCCGACGTACATTTGGCGGCAGAAGGTGGATGGCGCGTATCAATATCGGGTAGTTGCGAGTGACCAGAGCGCACCGAGTGGTATGTCGGAGGAACAGCAGGGGTATATGGCGAAGGCACTGCGGACGATTCAAAACGCGCTGGCGGATTCGCCAATAACGATTAGGACAAAGTAAAAAAGATAAACACGCGGAACCAGTAAGGGAAGAGCGCTCAACTCAATCGCGCGAAGGGGTCAAGGGGCAATGCCCCTTGCGGAGTCCAGAGGCGGCGCCTCTGGTGGGGTTTGGGGCAACGCCCCAACAGTTCCACAGTTGACCACTCCAAAGGAGAGGTCAACAAAGGCGCAGGCAGCGAAGCGTCCCTGCCAGTAACTTTGCGCTCCCGCAGGAGCGCCCCCAAGCCGCTTTATCAGCAACTTGCACATTGTCGCGCCAGATGGGCGCGACCGACCAGCATCGGGAGAAGTCGTTTCTCGGTGCTGGTCTTTTTTGTTGCAGGGAGATTTCGCCTCTGCGGAGGCGACCAGAGGGCTTTGCGGTCGCCCTCTTGACTCCTTCGCATTGCACTCCCATGTTTCTTGATTTTTCATGTTACAGGGAGTATCGCACCTGCGTGCGCGATAAGAGCGCAACAAAACAGGACGTCCCCTTCCGAGAACGCCCTGCCTTGATGATAGGATTAGTCTTCCAGATGCGCCGCCGCGTAAGCGCCAGCGTCACGACCGGAGACGAAGCAGTAGGACTGCGCGCAGCCGCCATAGTTGGTATACGCCTTGTCCTCGTTGAACAGAACGCCCATGCTGTCCGTGCCGCAGGCGAACAGACCCGGAATCACGTTGCCATTCGTGTCCAGAACTTGCAGGTTCTCGTTCACGTCCAGACCGCCGCAGGTGCTGTAAATGTACGGCGCGCCGGTGAAGGCGACGTAGTATTCCGAATCCGCCGCGACCGTGCCCAGACGCTCGAACTTGCTAGCATCCTTGCCGAATGCATCGTTCTCCGGGTTGTAGCCCGCGACAGACGCTTTCAGCGCATCAGCAGAGAAGTCTCCGCCAATCTGCGCCGCCAGCTCGTCCAAGGAAGACGCCTTGTAGATGAAGCCCGCTTCGATGCCTGCGTCAATCACGGTGTCGATGTTCGTCAGCGGAACGTCCGCTTTGATGCCGCCCTGCGTCAGATAACGGCCAGACGCATTCGCGCTCAAGCCCTGCGCACGCAGGATGTCAATCTGCTCCTTGCTGTACACATAGTAGAAGTGATTTCCCTGATAGAAAGCGTTCATGGCGATGGACGATTCGTTGATGAAGCGCTCGCCCTTCATGTTGACCGCCATTCCCTCCGCCGTGCAGACCAACCCATAGGGAATGTCGTTGTCCTCGGCAGAGAACTGCGTGGTGATGACCGTCGGCGCAACGAAGTGAGACATCGGGTACATGCCGATGGCGCGGGTCGCCGCACCGTTTTCGATGGCAGACTCAATCATCTTGCCGTCGTTGGTGGACATGCCGAAGAGCTTGTACGCCTGACCGATGTACTTCTCCTGCATTTCGTCGCTGCCAGCGAAGCCGCCCGTGCAGAGGATGACCGCCTTGGCGTTGATGGTCACGCTCGTGCCGTCCGCCTTGATTGCGCGCACGCCGACTGCCTTGCCGTCCTGCATAATCAGCTCGGTTGCTTCCGTTTCCAGCAGGTACTGACCGCCCATCTCGGTGTAGCGGTCATACGCCTTGGCGAAGAAGCTCTCCGTCAGCTGCTTCTTACCGACATAAGAGGAGAAAATCGCCCACTTGCCGCCGACGAAGCCGACCGCCGGGGTGAACTCGAAGCCATAGCTTTGCAGCCAGTCGCAGGTCTCGCCGCTTTCATAGATGACCTTGGCAATCAGCTCCGGCTTCGCGCCCTGCGCGCCGTCCACCGTCGTGTAGTCCGTCCACGTCGCATAGAGAGCATCCGCATCCACCAGTTGCTCACCAGCCGCCTTGGTGTGAACGCCATTAATCGGGTCTTTCCAATCCACAATTTCGCTCGCGACCTGACTGGGCGCGTTGACGTTCGCAGGGCCGGAAGTCGTTACACCCGTGCCGCCCCACTTGCCAGCCTTGTCGATGGCCAGCACGTTCGCGCCGGATTCCGCCGCTGCCAGCGCCGCCGTCGTGCCGGACGAACCCATGCCGACGACCACGATATCAACATTATACTCTTCTGCAGCGTTGACTTTCGGAATCGCCTTGTACATTCCAGACACATCCATGCCCGCGCTCTCCAGCGCATTGACGACCGCCGCGCGGACGCCATTGGAGCTCGCCGTCGCGCCGCAGATAGCGTCTACCGCAAGGCTCTGATTCTCCACCACGCGTGGAATCCACTTCTCCTCCACCGCGGCGATCATGCCCATCGTTTCGCCATTGTCGCCCACGGTCACGGACACGATTTTGCCGTCCTTGATTTCGACCGTCACCTGCACCTTCTGCGTCAGGTTGAAACCGCGTCCCTCGCCGGTATACACGCCATCCACCAGGGCAGTTTCCGTCTTCTCTTCGCCTGCCGCCTGACGGAGGCAGTCCGCCAGCGCCGTCTTGACCGCATTCGACGTCACCGTCGCGCTCGCCACCGCGTCCACCTCATCGGCAGAGGACACGCCAATCAGCTTTTCGGTCAGCGTCTTGATGGCGGCGCCGCCAATCGTCTCGGTCTCCTTGTCGCCGGTGATGGTAGCCGCTGTGACTTTGCCATCTGTGACCGTGACCTTCACTGTCACCGCGCCGCCGAAGCCCTGACTGGTCGCCTCATAGTTGCCGGACGCAAGCTTCCCTTCCGCCGAAGCCATCGGCAGCATCATCGCCGCGCCAACAAGGAACGCCAGAACCCGTTTCGTGTTCTTCATGGTTCTTTTCCTTCTTTCCTGCGGACATTTTTTGTCTGCGCATCATGATAATTATATAACAATATACTGTGCTCGTCAATAGCTTTTCGCTAAATTGGGCAATTCCCCTTGTTTTTTTCGCATCGAAACCACCAGCTGCGTCATTTTTCAACCATAATCGGTTGCCCTTCCGCCGCATTTATGCTATCATGAAGCCATCCTGAACAAGAGCATCCGTTGGAAGATGACCGTACCCAAAATGAAAATCGTATGCTTGAAACAGGCTTCTGTTCGTGGTACAATGGCTTTGAATCTACGAACAGGAGTTTTTTTGTATGGCCAAGCAGGAGAACCGCAATACCCTCAGTACCAGCGTCCTTGTCCGGCGCTTCCTCCCCTACTTCCGCAAGTACCGCAAGACCATGGCGTTCGACCTGTGCTGCGCGGCGCTGACGACCGTCTGCGAGCTGGTGCTGCCGCTGATTGTCCGCACAATTACGACCCGCGCGACCTACGACGTCGCGTCGCTGACGGTGCCGTTCGTGCTGATGATGGGCGGTGTCTACATGCTGCTGCGCGTCATCGACGCGGCGGCGAACTACTACATGCAGTCCATCGGGCATATCATGGGCAGCCAGCTGGAAACGGATATGCGCCACGACATCTTCCACCACCTGCAGGAACTGTCCTTCGGGTACTATTCGGACACAAAAGTCGGGCAGATCATGGCGCGCATCACGTCCGACCTGTTTGAAATCACCGAGTTTGCGCATCACTGTCCGGAGGAATTCCTGATTGCGGGCGTGAAGATTCTCGTGTCCTTCATCATCCTCTGCACGATGAATATCCCCATGACGCTGATGATGTTCGCCGTGCTGCCGTTCATGCTCTATTTCGCCAAGCGCTTCAACACCAAGATGCGGCAGATTTTCAAGGAGCGCAACAAGCAGGTGGGCGAAATCAACGCGCAGGTGGAAGATTCGCTGCTGGGCATCCGCGTGGTGAAGTCGTTCGCGAATGAGGAAATTGAGGAAAAGAAGTTCGCTGACGGCAACGCGAAGTTCCTGGATCTCAAGGCGCAGTCGTACCGCGTGATGGCGCAGTTCGGCACGTCGAACCGCATTTTTGACGGGCTGATGTACATCGTGATCGTCGTCGGCGGTGCACTGTTCATCAAGGCGGGGCGGCTCAGCGCGGCGGACTTCATGGCGTATCTGCTGTATGCGAACGTGCTGCTGAACTCCATCCGCCGCATCGTTGAATTCACCGAGCAGTTCCAGCGCGGCATGACTGGCATCGACCGCTTCCTCGAAATCATGGACGCCCCGGCGGAGATTGTGGACGCGCCGGACGCGAAGGTGCTGACGGATGTCCGGGGCGAAGTCGCGTTCGACCACGTTTCCTTCCACTATCAGGACGACGACGCCGAGGTCATCCACAACCTGAACATGACCGTCCGTCCGGGGCAGTCGATTGCCTTGGTCGGGCCGTCCGGCGCGGGCAAAACCACGCTGTGCAACCTGATTCCGCGCTTCTATGACGTGACGGGCGGCTGCATCCGCATCGACGGGCAGGACATCCGCAAGGTGACCCTGAAGAGCCTGCGGCAGGACATCGGCATCGTGCAGCAGGATGTGTACCTGTTCAGCGGCACGGTGGCGCAGAACATCGCCTACGGCAAGCCCGGCGCCACCCGGCAGGAGATCGAAGCCGCCGCCCGGCTGGCGGGCGCGGAAAAGTTCATCCTTGCGCTGAAGGACGGCTACGACACCTATGTGGGCGAGCGCGGCGTCAAGCTGTCCGGCGGACAGAAGCGCCGCGCGGCCATCGCGGGCGTGATCGCCATGGAGCCGGACGTGCTCATTCTCGATGAGCCGACGCGCGGCATTGACGTCGGCGCCAAGTACGAAATTTACGAATTGATCCTGCAGCTTGCCAAGCAGGGCAAGGCTGTTATGATGGTCTCATCCGAAATGCCGGAACTGATCGGGATCTGCGACCGCATCCTTGTTATGAGCAACGGCCATATGGCCGGTATCCTCGAACGCGGCAAGGACTTCGGCGGCGTTGAAAACGAACAGGAAACCATCATGCGTCTGGCTGCGCAATATGTATAAAGAGGTTGAGAAAATGACGAATTCTAAGAAAATGAACCCGCAGAAGCTGAAGGATACGCTGCTGAAATACGCGCTGTACATCATCC
>OLZV01000360.1_pt1 | contig 20609 bp, 19 predicted proteins | sample 1644531 | NCBI WGS metagenome assembly OLZV01 (sample SAMEA103958115, study PRJEB25191) | human gut metagenome | biome: human-associated habitat [ENVO:00009003]; feature: intestine environment [ENVO:2100002]; material: feces | place: Germany | collected 2013/2015
AATAAATATAATTATTATTTTCATTTTCAACACCTCTAATTCTAAGTTCACAACTCCCGGTTTGTATGTCTCTATTATACCATAATGAGCTTTACCGCAACAGTCTATATCGGTATGCCGATATAGTCTGTTCAAAAATAATATACACGTTGCGCATTTTTCATACTAATGTTATTATAAAAATGTGGGTGGAACGAAATAGCACCCATATCATTCATCTTATTCAATTTATATATCCAATGTGTACCCCAATACCAGTCGGTTGCAAACGGCTGGTATTTATTTTAAATAAAATTATTTGTTTTTCCTATTTAAAGTGATATACTAAGAGATAGTTACTTTATTTATAATTGTTTCATACAAAAATTATTGTAACTATAAAAGACATCATACTAAAAAATCATTAAAGCAGCCGGTTGCCACTAATCGACTGCTTTAACGTTCTGTTATTTGTTAATTTATGTATATACATATGTATATCAAAATTAATACATATGTATATTTTATTTTTAAATGATAAAGATGCAACCAGAAAAGCAGCCGGCCAATAATTGACCGGCTGTTTCCTTCCTTTAAAACTATTTAAAGGAGCTTCTGAAATTGACAAATGTGAATGGTGGAACTTCCATCCACATTTATCAATTATAACAATTGGACAAATTTGATACAATTGTATAATAGTACCATTTCACCACATATCATGTGGAAAATTTGGGACATATTGTGTCCATATATTTCTATCACTATGATCAACTGTAATGTTCTCATTTTGTATAGGATTTTACAGATAAAAGTTATAAAAAATACTTGCAATATCCTCTTGACCATGATAATATAACGAACGGTTCGTTGGTCAAGCGGTTAAGACGCCGCCCTCTCACGGCGGAAACACGGGTTCGATTCCCGTACGGACTGCTAATAATAAAAAAGCCCCACAAGCATTAGTGCTGTGAGGCTTTTTTGTGAGATTCTAAGTATATATATGTATTAATATTGATATACACATGTATATACATTTTAAAGTTGGAACGACGGTGCACTATCCGTTTTTTTGACAATCAAATTCCATTAGCATCTCTTCAATTTTCGATTGCATTTCGTTCACACTATGCTTCCGTGTACGAGCACATTCCTGAGCCTGACACCCACAGATAATACATTTTCGGAAAGAAGGACGGGATAACTTCTGACCATTTATATCAATCACATCAAGATCAAAAAGGCGACCGACAGGATGAGTTTCTTCAATATCTGTTGTCAGATCCTTGATTTTTTTGCAGGATAGTCAACTGCAAGAAGAAGTTCATCTCCTGTTTTTTCGTGGATTTCCAATAAATTTTTGATTTTGGCTTGTGTCGATTCTAACTTTGCTAATAACGCATGCTTTCCGCTGGTAAATGCAGCATGGATTCGGTGAGAGTGAGATTTCCTGGACAACAACCGGAAAAGCCAATATCATACTGGATAACCTGATCGAAATGGGAAAAATAAAACCTTTTACACTTGTGATGAGTGACGGCATGGTACAGGAAAAGGTCGGCTCAGAAGAACGATTAAACCATGTTTTGCTGGAACGTATGCTGGTAGAGGAAATTATTCCGATGGCAGAGAAAAAATATCAGTTTGGCGGTTGTAAGGAAAAGAGAGGTATGGCAGGCTTGTCCATGGGTTCTGTACAGACAACCCGGACGATATGCGACCATCCTGACCTGTTCAGCGAAGTCGGCATTTTCTCAGGTTTTATAAGGGATAACATCGAAGGCAATCCGGACCGGGATGCGGTCGGAAGAAAACCTTATGAGCAGACCCATCTGAAGGCGATGGACGATCCGTACTTTAATAACTATTTTCATACCTTTTTCAGATGCATCGGAGATAATGACTGTTTCCTTTCCAGATTTCTGGAAGAGGATGCAATCATCCAGGAGAAAGGTGTCCATGAAATCAGGAAAATCTATCCGGGCGGACATGACTGGAATGTGTGGAGACCGTGCTTTACGGATTTTGCGCAGATGATTTTCCGGTAGGATTGTATAAAGTAAGAAAATATAGTCGAGCAGGAGCTGCCCGGCTATTGTATTTTATGCGAGCAAGGAGCCCAAGTCCGTGCCTGCACGAAATCACTGCCCCTGCGTGCCTCTCGCTTCCCGATAAGCAGAAGGGGACATCCCCAGTTTCTTCTTAAAACTGTTGCTGAAATAATATTGATTCGTATAACCACACTTTGTGCTGATCTCTTTTAACGAAAGACTGGTGGATTCCAGATAATGACAGGCACTTTCGATGCGAAGCGCAGTGATGGTATCACTGATGCTTTGCCCGGATACCTTTTTGAACAGAGAACTCAGATATGCAGGGCTGATGTTGGCATGTCGTGCGATATCATTCAGGCACAGGGTGTTGGTTTCAAAGTTTTCCCGGATATATCCAAGAGCCATGGTATATATCTGATTGTGATAGTTCTGTAAGGATGAATCCATCTTTTCGCATACGGAGGCACATAACTGCGTCAGCCATTTTACAAATTGTTCGTAGGTGCGGAAGGAATCAAACCGGGTATAGACCTGGATGATTTCCCTCTCCAAATCTCCGGTATCCAGGTTCATCTCGTATAAGAATTTCAGAATTCGTCCCAAAAGGGAGTAGATTCGGATGAAAACCAGATTTTTGTCCTGAACCTGTCCTAACAGATTCTGAAAATAGCAGGTAATCCATTCTTTGATAGCAGTCATGTCTTTGGAACAGATAAGACGTATCAGTTCTTCGTCGGTATTTTCGGAAAAGGACAAAAGATTTAATTCTTTACCAAGTGCTTCTCTCGCATCGAAAATATTTTTGTGTGGGAAGAAAAATAGGTATTTCAGCGAGTGGGAAGCACTGGCAAAGGACACCGGGAGCTTCCAGATGCTGTCAGCAAGACTTCCGATTCCGATGTTCAGAGAAAGTACATTGTTTTTGCAGGACTCGACAATAGTGGAGGCTACTTGGTGTATGACTTGAAGAAAATGCTGGGGATGTTTTGAGTTCTGGCCAATGATGCAGACGATTCCGCTGAATTCTTTTAAATAAAAAACATTGTCAAAAATCTCCATTTCTTCTTTTACCAGATTCAGGATATTCAGAAGCTGGATCTGGTATTGGGTAAAGTCCAGTTCGGATTTGGCAGGATCTGGTTCTGTTTCCAGGATCAATACGTCAAAAAAGTCATAGTCTGATCTCAGATCCAGATATTTCAGATACTGGCTCAGATGAGTGGCCGGATCCTCACCGGGATAATGGAGCAGATCATGAAAGAATTTTTCTGTCATAACAGGCCGGCTTGCTTTTACCAACTCCGTATTTTTTTGTGTACGGTCGATATCCGTAAAAGCATTTTTGATTTTTTCCGTAAGATAATGATAATCCAAGGGTTTCTCGATATAGTCATATACACAAAGGCGGATCGCCCGTTTGGCATATTCGAACTTGTCATAGGCACTTACAAGAATAACTTTTATGAAAGGCTGGATCTCCAGAGCTTTCTGACTCATGGAGATCCCATCCAGATCCGGCATCTCAATATCCGAGATGATCAGATCTACATGGGTGTCTTTCAGGATGTCCAGAGCGGAAAGACTGTTATATTCTACGGCGATCACAGTGGCATCCAGAGCACTCCAGTCAATATTTTTTTCGATGCCTTCTGCGGTGAGGCAGTTGTCATCTACAATCATTACATTCTTCATCATATTTCTCCATCTGATCAAATTCAATGGTAATGGAAGTGCCTTCATACAGACAACTTTCTACAGATATCCTACCATTTCCAAAATAAGGATTGGAGATTCGTTTGTTTACATTTCCAATACCAAAGTGTTTTTCATAATTAACAATTTTTTCATCCAATGTTTTCTGCAATTCTAAAAGCTGTTCTTTTGCCATTCCGATTCCGTTATCTGTGATCACAATAATAACCGTATCATCTCCGTAGGAAAGATCAATGGAGATATGAACCTCCGGCGTTTTCTGAGAGAGACCATGCATAATACTGTTTTCCAGAAATGGCTGCAGTGTGAATTTGCAGATCAGGAAGTTGTCAATGCCGTCTTCCATATTGATCTCCCAGGTAAGATTATCATTATGGCATAATTTTTCCATTTCCAGATAAAGCTGTGCGATGGTCAGTTCGTCCCGGATGGAGATCAGGTCTTCCGACTTTCTGAGTGTCATGCGGTAAAAACGTGTAAGATTCGTCAGCATCTGATTGGCAATATCCAGCTTTCCAAGGGACTGACAGGTCTGGATGGATCCCAGAATATTATAAAGAAAATGTGGATTGATCTGGGATTGGAGAAGCTGGTATTTTAGCCGTTCTTCCGTCAGTGACAGTTCCAGAATAGACTGCAGATTGTCATTCAGGGAATGCTGCATTTTTTCAAAGGTTATCCCCAGTTTATCAATCTCATCGAAGGTTTCAGGTGCACGATCCTGTGGTACCAGTGCCTTCATGTTGGTGTCGGATGCATCTAATTGTAGTGTTTCCATAGCCCTGGATAGTGTCTTGATTCGTCTGGTAAGATTCTTCGAGATCAGAACCACAACCAGAATCGTCAGCGGAAGAGAGATCAGGATTGTCAGGAGGATACTTTTGATCAGTATATGCGTGTTTTGCATGATATAAGAATCCGGTATCTCTGTCACCTGTAGCCAGCCGTTTCGTAAAGTAGTAGTGTGATAATTAGTGTGAGCTCTCTTTTTTAGAGAATCTCCCTTGTTGTATAAGAAATCCAGTTTTTCTTCGTCAAGAGATGCAGAAAGCAAAGAAGGATTGTTGCTGGCAACGATTTTTCCGTTGTCTGTAAGGATATAGCTGGTGATCTGATTATCCTGGAAAATTTCCTGTAGAATGGAGGAAAATTCAGATGCGTCCAGATAAATTATATAAGCATACTTTATGCTGTCTGTATCCGGATGTTTTAAAACTCTGCAACAGGAAACAGAATTCGTAATATGGTAGCTGTTATTCACAAGAAACGGAACAGACAGCAGATCCTGATAAAACCAGACAGAGGATGTTCCCGGATTTTCCAGAACTTCTTTTGGAATCTGAAAGTCAGAAAGCTTAGACATAGGGAAAAAGTATAAGCTTTCGCTGGATGCCATATGCTCGTCCGGAAGAAATATATTGATATAGGCCAGATCAAAGGATGTCTTAAACATGGACAGATTGCTCCGAATCTCGGAAAGCATAGCCAGAGTGTCCATGGGTGCATCTGCCTGCATCAGGTTGTACATATTATATTGAAGCGTATCGGCTATATTTTCCACTTGCTGCAAGCGGTTATCAAACTGTGTATGCAGCTGTGCATCAGCGGAAATAGATGCATTCAGAATCTTATCTTTAGCAATGTTATAAGAAACAGCATAGGAAATTCCGCCTATGATGAAAATAGGAATCAATGTGCACAGCAAAAACGCACATAAAATCCTGTTTTGAAAATGGGAAAAGTATAATCGTGAACCTCTGGACCCTTTTTTGAATGTTTCATAAAATCTCCTTGTATTGTATCCGGGCAAAATCTATCAAAAACGCTTTCGTCAATGAAATCTTGCATGTGATCGTTTGTATTTCGGCATGCTCATGCCAGAACACTATTATATATGATCAATTTCTATTTTTATTATAGATTAAAAAAATGTTTTTAACAAGGATAAAAATAATATAAACGAATCGAAAAATATTGTATTTTGAGAAAACAGACTTTTTGATATCCTTAACTCATCAAAGAAATAGGTGTAAGGCTACAAACAAACAGGAGGTAATTAAATGAAAAAGAAATTAGTGAGCGTGTTACTGGCAGGCGTTATGACAGTGGGAATGTTGGCAGGATGCGGCAGCTCCAAAGGAGAAAGTACAGCAAAATCCAAAGATTATGATCTGACTTTGTACAGCGTCATGACAACAGATCCTGACTTTGATGAATGGCTGAAAAATGTAGAGGATGCCACAGGACTGAACATCAATGTAATCGCAGCTCCGACAGATTCCGATACCCGTCAGCAGAAAGTTACGACAGTCTTATCTACAGGAGATGCTTCTATTGATATTATCGAAATCAATGATGAGATGAGTGCGTCATTCAAAAACTCAGGCTGGCTGGAAGGTCTGAACGACACAGTTATGACAGAAGATGTCCGTAGTCAGTTTGCACAGGGTTATCTGAAGAATATGATCACAGATAAAGACGGTAACATTGTCGGTGTTCCGGGATATACCGGATACCTGGCTTTCTGGGTAAATCAGAAAATCATGGATGAAGTCGGAATTACAGAGATCAATACAAAAGAAGACTTCATGAAATATATGGAAGCAGCTTCTGGTGACGGAAGATATGGATACGGCGGATCCTGGGAAAAAACCTATGCATACAATGAGATTGCACAGTTTGTAAATATGTTCGGTGGAGATTATTTTGACTGGACAAAGGCTGAAAACAAAGAAGCCATTCAGTTCATGAAAGATATGGTGGATAATAACCAGACACCGATCGATCAGATCGCAGACAAATATGAGCAGATGAACCCGAAGATCAATGATGGAAAAATTGGAAGCTTTTTCATGTGGGGACTTGGAACTGATTACAAGAAAGCCGGTATGCTGGGAGATGACAAGATCCATATGGCTATGGTTCCTGACTTCAGCGGTAAAGGAGAGAGAGCAATCTTTACAGATTCCTGGAATTATGTTCTGAATTCCGCTTCCAAGCACAAAGAAGCAGCCATCAAATTCCTTAAGTACATGACAGAAGAAGGCGGAATGGAAGCATCCTACAAAGCATTCGAGAGATATCCTGCAAGAGCAGATATAGCAGAAAAAGTTGTTCCGGATACAGATCCTGCAAAAGAAATGTATTCCCGCTATGCTTCTGAGTGCAACGTTAACGGACGTCCGATGCTTCCTCAGACAATGGAATTTATCACAGATATGGGAACTATTTTCCAGTCATGTATGAAAGATGAGATCTCTGTAGATGAGTTCTGTGAGAAAGCTCAGGGCCTGGTTGAAAAATACAGCAAGTAATATAGCTGAACAATGATAGAAATAACTGATGAATAACAAAACAGTTGGCAATAGGCAATGAATGCGGATTGAAAAAATCTGCTTGGTAAAAGGGAACGCATCATAGCAATTTATGGTGCGTTTTCCTAAGATGACAGGAGGAGAAAAGAGTGACAATCAGTAAAAAATCGATGAAATGGATTCCATGGATTTTAATTCTTCCGGTTGTGATTATCCGTGGTTTTACTACTTTATATCCGATTATAGTAACTTTGAAAAATAGTTTATTTGACGTAAAGGTTTTATCAGGAGTCAACAAATTTGTCGGACTGGCAAACTACGTTAATGTGTTTAAAGATCCCAAAGTGCAGACATCCATATCCTTTACCGTGGAATTTGTGGTTGTTTCCATGGTATTCCATGTGGTTTTAGGTGTGATCCTGGCTTTGATCCTTAATATGAAATTTAAGGGCAGAAGATTCTTAAGAACCATCGTACTGATCCCGTGGGCTATGCCGGCTGTTGTTATCGGTATGGCAGCAAAATGGGGATTCAACAACGATTACGGTCTGGTGAACGATTTTATAAGACGGTTTGTACCAAATTTTCAGTATGACTGGATGATCCACACCGGTTCCGCCAGAGCAGCGGTTATCGCCATGGACCTGTGGAAAGACCTTCCGTTCTTTGCAATCCTGGTATTGTCAGGACTTCAGTTTATTTCCGGTGATATCTACGAAGCTGCAAAGGTGGATGGGGCAAACGGAGTGCAGATCTTTTTCCGTATCACATTACCGTTGATCCTGAAAAATGTTATCACTTTATGTATTCCGTTTACACTTTGGAGACTGACAGCTTTCGACTTGGTATATGCTATGACTTCCGGTGGTCCTGGTGAGGATACATCCCTGATCGCATATAGAATTACCACAGAAGCATTTACCAATCTAAATGTGGGGTATGCATCTACACTGGCAGTTATGTTGTTCATTGTAATGGCGGTCTTTAGCTTTATCAACATCAAATTCATGAATAAACTGGCAGATTAGGAGGTATTGACATGCAGGATACTAATAAATATAAAGTATATAAAGCCATTACTGCAGTAGGCAAATGGCTGTTATTTGCAATCGTTTCCTTTTTGATCTTATTTCCGGTTCTGTGGATTTTCGTATCATCGATCACACCGCCAGGTGAATTGTTCAAGATGCCAATCGACTATATTCCGGATCACCCGACACTGGAAAGTTACAAATTCCTGATAGAGAACGTGGGACTTTTGGAAAAAATCGGAAACACAGTTCTGATCGTAGGTGTCACAATTGTGGTAAGTACTGTTATTTGTGCCATGGCGGCATATGGATTTTCAAGATTCAGAACAAAGGGGATCAGCATTGCCTTCGCGTTCATTATTGCAACAATGTTGATTCCGGAAGTTGTAACAGCAAGACCGTTGTATGATTTCATGAGAGCAGTAGGACTGTATGACACTTATCCGGGTCTGATCATTCTTTATATCAGTGCAGTCATTCCATTTACTGTATTGATCTTAAAGAACTTTGCATCAGAGATTCCGATTTCCCTGGAAGAAGCAGCAACCATCGACGGAGCGAATTTTGTCCAGAGATTATTCAAAGTGGTCTTACCGCTGATGAAACCTGCAATCGCTACAGTTTGTATCATTAACTTTATCACCTGTTTGAATAACTTCTTTACTCCATTGTATTACTCAAATAATATCCAGGTGCTGTCTGTTGCAATTGTACAGCTGCCACTGAGAGATAACATGTATGGTGTTCCGTGGGATCTGGTAAGTGCCATGGGTTGGATCATCCTGTTACCGATTATTATTTTCGTAGCAGTCTTTGAAAAACAGATTATGGATGGTATAATGGCAGGAGGAGTAAAAGCTTAATTGGTAATTGTTCATAGGAGTATTAACCTGTGAAACGAGTTCTTGTGAATGAAGTGAACAGTAATACAAAACCTGATATAATTTGCCAACCAGAAGGAGGATGTAACAATGTATAACGAATTTGGTGGAACTTTAAGTAATCTAGCATTAGCAAAACATAGAAAAAGCCGTGCAATCAATGCAGAAAATCCAAGAGGAGAAAAAGGAAAGGGAGGTATGGCAGCCAGTGATCTTGGACCATCCAGAAAGGGAAGCCCGTGTCTTAATGACATCGCAAGTGGTCAGACAGTGACACTGGCAGAAATCGAGGGACCTGGCGCAATCAATCATATCTGGATCACAGTGGATGCGAAAACCACAGACGCAGATTGCTTTGTACTGAGAGATCTGGTTCTTCGTATGTACTGGGATGATGAAGACGAACCGTCTGTAGAAAGTCCGCTGGGAGACTTTTTCTGCTGTGGGTTTGGTAGAGAATGCAATATAAATTCTATGCCGATCGCAGTAGTGCCAAGCAGAGGATTGAACTGTTATTTCCAGATGCCTTTCAGAAAAAAAGCAAGAATCACTCTGGAAAACCAGCATGTCAATTCAATTCCAGCATTCTTCTACCAGGTGGATTATTGCCTGTATGATGAGGGACTGCCGGAGGATATCGCTTACTTCCATGCACAGTGGAGAAGAGAAAAGATCACTCAGTTGCAGAAAGATTATGTAATCCTTGATAATGTCAAAGGAAAAGGTCACTATGTAGGTACTTATATGGCACTGACAACACTGGAGCGTTACTGGTGGGGTGAAGGTGAGGTTAAGTTCTATATCGACGGAGATGAAGAATATCCTACCATCTGCGGAACAGGAACAGAAGATTATTTCGGTGGTTCATGGAGCTTTGCTAAGCAGGTAGATGGTAAGACCGTGGAACAGAATTATTGTACACCTTATCTGGGATATCCATATTATTCTTCTCACGATGAGTTGATTCACAATTTCTATCACAATGACGATGTTATGCCGATGAGAGGTTTTTACCGCTGGCATATCCAGGATCCGATCTGTTTTGACGAGGATCTGAAAGTGACGATCCAGCAGATCGGTGTGGGCTACAGAGGATTATTTGAGAGACAGGATGATGTGGCAAGTGTGGCATACTGGTATCAGGCAGAACCACATAACAGCTTCCCGGAACTTCCTGGAAAAGAAGAACGCTGGCCTAGATAGGAGCAGAACTTGAAGAAGTATGTATTAGGTGCTTTTATTGGATTTTTGTTGCTGATGTCCGGATGCAGGGATCAACAGGATGGAGTCCATACAGATGATACGGATTTGCAGAAAGAAAAATTAACCATCATGCACGTAGATGCAGAATCTCCCGGATTCAGAAAATTTATAGAAAATGCAGAAAAAGAACTGAATCTTGAGATAGAGACGATAGCCTGCCCTGCAGATGCAGATGTGCGGCAGGCTAAAATCTCCACGATTCTGGAAGCCGGAGATTCTTCAATCGATATCTTCTCTGTCAATGATGAGATGATCAGTGAATTTAAATACAAAGATTATCTGAAACCATTGAACGATACGGTGATGACGAAAGAACTGTTATCCAGTTATCCGGAAAGTTATATGCAGAATGTACCGATGAAAGATGGTAAAGTTTATTCTGTCCCCTACCTTATGGATATTATGGTATTCTGGGTAAACCGGGAAGTCACAGGAGACCGGGAGATCCGGACGCAGGAAGATTTTGCTGCCTTTTTGAAAGAAAACCTGGGCAACGATGTCTACGGATATGGAGGAGCATGGGATCAGTCTTATGTGTACAATGAACTTTCGGAATTTGTAAATCTCTTCGGAGGAGACTATTACGACTGGGAGAATAAAAACACGAGAGAAGCACTCAGCTTTCTTCACGATCTGACAGCAAACGGAGAAGTTCCGATTGCACAGATCACAGACCGGTATGAACAAATGGAACAGAAATTTTTGGATGGAAAATACGGCAGTATTTTTATGTATAGCGGAGCCATAAACACTTTTGAATGTGCCGGAGCTTACAGAATGGAAAAAATCCAGGTGGCGCCATTACCGGGATTTCGAAAGAATGCTACCAACATCGCTACATGGCAGTATGTGTTAAACAAGGCATCTGAGCATGAGAAAGCGGCAATAAAATTCCTGAAATATGCCGCAAGCAGAGAAGGAAATATTGCTTATGCAGAATGCATGAAATGTCTTCCGGCCAGACTTGATGTGATTCGTGAAGAAAAATTGGATATCCCAGGATTTCAGGTCTTTCAGGATTATGTGAATCATGTTGAATTGAAGGAACGTCCGTTTTCTTCCAATCCAATGAAGGATATCTCTAAGACTGGCATATTATTTCAACAATATGTGATGGATCAAATATCTCAGGATGAATTTTGTGAGAAAATGGAAGAAATGCAAAAAAATCAGAGATAGTTAAAGAAACAGAGCAAATCGAAAAAAACGATTTGCTCTGTTTCTTTGTTTGTACGGCAGCGCCACGAGGCATATTTTGGTCATTAAAGTGTATTGTACGAACAGATTACGTTGTGTCTACCGTGTCCCCATCTTATATTGATTGTGGGAATGCAAAAACGTTTATTTAGAATAAGCAAAGAATAACGATTAATGTTAGTTTTTACCTAAAATTTTTTCTTTAAATTCATCAAATGTCTCAATAGTAGTGCTCTGGCTCTCGAGCAGCCAATGACTTCCGTCCGGTAGGAGTTCCCACGCATCAAATGTTTTTTCCGAATGATCATGGATGAACTGGATATATTTGCCGGATGGAGTGTAGTAGATATCCTTCTTACTTATCTGGTTTAAATCTTTGACCTCTGCATCGCTCATTTTTATTTTCCTCTCTATACTGATTTTGTAGATTTATCAAGTGCAAATATTTCTTCAATCGGGACTCCAAAATAGTCGGACATCTCAAACATGAATTCTGCGGACGGACAGCATTCGCCCAGCTCAACGCGGCGGATAGTGCGCGGATCATATCCGGTGTCCATGGCAAGCTGCTTTTGGGCGGTTACAACATACAGCGCTAACATGGGACTCATTAATAATTACATTTTACCGGTTATCGGAAAAACAGACGTAAGTTCCGTGAATAATCATTTTGTGGAGAAATTTTATAGAACCTTGAGCAATATGCCAGCGGTTGATGGCGCAAACAACAAAAAAAGCAAGGGAAATGTTTCTCCAAACACAATCTTTGAAATACATAAGATTCTCAGAAGCTGTTTTCGTCAAGCTGTAAAATGGGGAATCATGGAAAAAAATCCGGCGATAGATGCAACTCTTCCGAAACGTAATAAGAAAAAACGTGAAATATGGACAGCAGAGATGCTAATGCAGGCAATAGAGACAAACAGTTGTTATATTGTCATCAACAAGATTATTGAGCGTGTAAGTGTTGAGGCATTGGATTTCATGGACAGGAAAGATATTATTACGATTTTTCCTACGCAGAAAAGGAATAACACCACAGTTGTCGTGATGAAGACTCAGAAAACAGAAACAAGTAACAGAAAAGTGTATATTCAAAGTCATGTGGGAAAATGTCTGAAGGAGCTGAAAGCAGAGCAGGATCATACAAAGGAAATCCTTGGAAATGAATATAAGGATTATAACCTGGTGCTTGCCACGACTTTTGGTATGCCAATTGGCGCAAGCCATGTTGTACCAAGATGAAGCAGATTATTAAAAAGGAAGGATTGCCGGATGTGGTATTTCACAGCCTGCGTCATACATCGGTGACATACAAGCTGAAACTGAGTGGCGGTGATATAAAGGCGGTCCAGGGCGATTCTGGTCATGCGCAGGCAGACATGGTAACAGAGGTATATGGACATATTCTGGACGAGGACCGCAAAAAGAATGCCCAGCTTATGAAAAATTCTTGTTATATAATTTTTCAAGTGATATACTGAAAGCATAAAAAGGAAACCGTGCGATTTTACAGCTTTGCATTGCGCACGGTTTTTTAGAAATATGTGGTTAGATACAGCTAACACATATGTGATTTACAGAACAATTTAAAAGAGGACTGATTGCCATGAGAATATTGATTTATGGTGCAGGTGTGATTGGAGGGTAAAGCATGAAAAATGAAGAATACAAAAAGTTGTCGATTGCTGAATTTACAAAAGCAGCAGGAAGATATGAAAGTAACTATGCTGGTATTTACGAAATGTGTAAGAAGGATTATCCGGAAATTCTTGCGGAGCTGGAGAAAGAGGCGTTTAGAGAATTGCTGGATGCAGGATGTGGTCCAGCTCCAATGATTTCCTTATTAGCAGAAAAATATCCGGACAGGCATTATACCGGACTGGACCTGACTCCTGCGATGATCGAACAGGCAAAAAAGAAAGATATTCCAAATGCAACATTTGTCGTGGGAGACTGTGAGAATTTTCCTTTTGAAAACGATTCATTTGATGCAATTATTTGTTCTATGAGTTTCCATCATTATCCGGATCCACAGGCATTTTTTGACAGTGTAAAGAGATGCCTTCGCCCAAATGGAAGATTGATTTTGCGGGATGTGACCAGTGACAGTAAAGTATTGGTATGGTTGATGAATACACTGGAAATGCCTTTGGCAAATATATGTGGACACGGAGATGTCCGGGTTCCAACAAGAGATGTGGTTATGAAATGTTGCAGAAAAGCAGGACTAAAAGTAGAAAAATTTGAAATCCGTAAAGGTATGAGGATGCATTGCGTTGTGAGAAAAGCCTAAAGGAGACCAGCTATGAAATTTTATGAAAGTGGAGATAATCGTAAACCAGTGATATTTTTATTTCCCGGCACCTGCTGTCTGTATAGCAGTTTTGATCATGTACTGGATGGGTTACATTCTTATTTTTACACGGTAACAGTTTCTTATGATGGATTTGATCCAAACGAGAAAACCGAATTTTATTCGATGGAAGATGAATGTGAAAAAATTGAGCAGGAAATCAGGAAAAAGTATGGTGGGAGAATATATCTTGTGGCTAAAATTCAGTCATCCATGGTAGTGCCTTTTATGTATAAAATGGTACATACAGGTACTCTTCCAAAATTTATGCAGAAAAAGCTGGATAAGACAGACGGTGGCAAAAAAGAATTATATAATGGATTTTTTAATATGTTTGGAATCGGTAAGGGAGGAAGTCCATGGATTACGAAACAGAGTATTTATAATCAGTTCTATTCTGATCTGGTTACGAAAGTCCAGCATGGAATTGATGTGCCCGGAACAACGATCCATGTGTTTTACGCAACCAAGATGGGAGAAAAATACGAAAAGAGATATTGTACTTATTTCAAAAATCCGGATATCCGGAAGCACAATATGCAGCATGAAGAACTGTTTTGCTGTCATAGTGCAGAGTGGGTGGAAGAAGTAAGAAAAGCAGTGGAATTGCCTGATGAAATATGACGAATTTCATTTTTATCTGGCATCCAGCTTTTTATAACGCAGATATATTTTTTAAAATGAGCAGAATTGTACTTTTTCTGGTTAAAATAGTGCAAGTTTTTCAGGGAAAAATAATATAAAATAGATTGGATAAGTATGAACGGAAAAAGGAGACTTAAGATGAAACAGCTCACAAGACTTTTTATCCCAATCTGTCTGGAAACACTATTTTATATGCTGTCCGGTATGGTTGACACTCTGATGTTATCCGCAGTTGGAGACTATGCAGTCGGGGCAGTGGGAACGGCAAACAGTTATATTGGAATTTTTATCATAATGTTTTCTATCATATCTTCCGGCATGGTTTCGGTCATGACGCAGAATATTGGCGCAGGCAGACCGGGAGTTGCCTATCAGGCAAGGCAGCTTGGATTATTATTTAATGCTGTTGCAGGCGTGCTTATGGCAGTATTTTTATTTTCGGGAGCAGGAGCAATCCTTCGTATGGTAGGAATTGCGGATGCATTGTATGAACCGGCGTTGATTTATCTTAAAATTGTCGGGGGTGGGTGTATATTAAATGCGGTCATTCCTATCTTTTCAAGCTATCTGCGCGCATTCGGATATACAAAGCAGCCATTATATGCCACGATCGTTGGAAATATCGCAAATTTTGTGATGAATGCAGTATTTCTTTTTGTATTGCACAAAGGTGTTGCAGGTGTCGCCGCAGCAACTGTGATCTCCAAGATCCTGAACCTGTGTATTGTACTGTATTTTTCACATAAGCTGATCTCTGCAAAAAACAGTACAGAGAGGATCGCAAATAAGACAGTCTTAGGGCAGATCGTGAAAGTCGGACTTCCATCTGCATGTGAGACTGCACTCTATAATGTTGCAATGATGCTTGTCATCCGTTTCCTGAACCAGATGGATGCAGAAGGGCTGAATGTGACAGCCAGATCTTATACGGCAACGATCAGTAATTTTTCCTATTGTGTCGGTGCAGCACTGGCACAGGCAAATGCGATCATGACAGGCTGGCACATCGGTGCTGGGGAACTCGAAGAGTGTGACAGAGGGACAAAGCGGGCAGCATTTGTCGGAGTATGTGTGGCAGTCTGCATGGAGACAGCAATTGTGCTTGGTTCCGGTTTTATTATGCCGCTCTTTACAGACAACCCGGAAATGACTGCGCTGGTCCGCAAGCTGCTGGCAATCGACATTGTACTTGAGATTGGACGCGTGACGAATCTTGTGTTTGGACAAGCCTTAAAAACAAGCGGAGATGCAGTGTTCCCGGCAGTGATCGCAGCCGTTTTCATGTTTGTCTTTGCGGTGGGAGGCACATGGCTGTTTGGAATTTCCATGGGACTTATGGCTGTGGGAGCGTATATCGGTCTTGCAAGTGACGAGTGTGTGAGGGCTGTCGGCATGGTATGGCGCTGGAAAACCGGGAAGTGGAGAACAAAGAAGCTTGTGTGAGCAGGAAGAATATCAGCAGAAAACAAAAAATCAGCTTCGGGAGATACATATTTATGTGAATGTAGTCCACTTTCACAAAATCTTCACAAAAAATTAGCACTCTGCTATTGACAGTGCTAACAAACGGGTGTATAACATAGTCAGAACAAAGGAAGAGAACAAAAGAAGAACCAAGAGATCAGAAAAGATTTCAGAAGTAAAAGTTCTGTGAGTTCTCCGAACATCCCAGTTCCAAAGAAACAAGGTAATAAAGCATGAGATATCCACGAGAAAGCGGATACCGTAGAAAAAGGAGAGATGACTTATGTTGATGCCTAGTATTTTTGGAGAAGATTTATTTGAAGATTTGTTTGATTTACCATTCTATGATGACAGTAAGGTTGAGAAGAAATTGTATGGCAGACATGCAAAGAATCTTATGAAAACAGATATCAAGGAAATGGACAACGGCTATGAGCTGATTATTGATCTGCCTGGATTCAAGAAAGATGAGATCAAGGTATCGTTAGACAATGGATATTTGTCTATCGCCGCTGCAAAAGGTCTTGATCAGGATGAGCAGGAGAAAGATACCGGCAAGTACATCCGAAGAGAACGTTATGCAGGTTCCTGCGAGCGTAGTTTCTATGTTGGTGAAGATATAACAGAGGAAGATATCAAGGGCGAGTTCAAACATGGTATCTTGAAACTGTTTGTTCCAAAGAAAGAAGCAAAGGCAGCAGTACCGGAGCGTAAATTCATCGCAATTGAAGGATAATTATTTTGTACAGAAAGTAACCTACAGACCGAAAAGCCTATAGGCATTGGAAAGGAAGGATACATTATGGCAGACAAAAATCCAAAACATATGTTAAAGAAAAAACAGGTAAAAGCAAAAGATAAGAAAAAACATATTTATGAATAAACAGTCAGAAATGAATGGAAGGCATCGCACTTTGGTGTGATGCCTTTCTTGTTTTGCAGGGAAAAGGAGGACAAAATGAGAGAAAAACAGAAACAGCCAGTATCATTTCAGCCGGACAGGATTTTGTCCTATTTTAAAGCAGAATGGCAAGTACTTCTGGCGGTGACAATATCCGGTCTGATCTATAATGTAGGACTGCTTGCAGGACCGTGGTTCGAAGGAAAAATGACCGGCTGTCTTGTGGACATTTTAAGAGGTGCCGGACAGTTTGGCGATATGCTGATTCTTGTGTTAAGCTATGTGGCAGTGATCGTGATCGTGCAGAGTTCGAGATATATCAAGCGTTTTTATGTCCGCCGTTTTGCCAATAATGTAAACCGCAGGATGAAGGAAATCCTCTATGGAAGCCTTGTCAGAAAAAGCAGGGCGAGCCTTAAGGAAGAGGGCGAAGGCAATGTCATAACGAAAGCGATCCTCGACGTTGATGACTGTGTGGAGGGAATGCGGAAATTTACGACGGAAATTTTTGATACAGGTGTGGCGCTCGCAGCCTATGCCGGAATGCTTTTGTGGTATGACTGGCGGCTGGCGCTCTTATGTATGCTGTTTCCGCCAATCTCTTACATGACCGCAGAAAAAATGAAAAAAATGATTCAGAGAACCGGGGCTGCCTACAAGGAACAGTCCGGCGCGCTGAGCGCAGCGACGTTAGACCGGGCAGAAAATGCAATCACATACCGTGTTTTCGGGCGTGAAAAAGAAAGACAGAATGCATATGAAGAAAATTTGTCTGCGTATGAAAAATCAGCCGTGAGAGCAAGCATCTGGAACACGGCAATGCCACCGGTGTATCGCGTCATCTCCATGGCAGGTGTGCTGTTCATTTTGTATTTCGGACAGAAAAATGTATTGGGAACCGGCTGGCGTGCATGGGGCATTGCGGCGTTTACCACATTTTTGTCGTGCTTTGTGAAACTTTCCGTGAAGTCGTCAAGCGCTGCGAAGCTGTTCAATGCGGTACATAAAGCACAGGTTTCATGGAACCGTATCAAACCACTTCTGACACGAAAAGATGAGAGAACTGCGATCGAAGATCAGACAGCAGAAAATCATGCCAGGGAGTGTAAGGAAAAAAACGACACAGTTCCAGCAGGCAAAACAGAGACAACAGTGCAAAAAATACAGATCAGTCATCTGAATTTTGCTTATCCGGATGGAAAGAAAATTTTAGACGACATTTGTCTTTCCGTAGAAAAAGGACAGATCATCGGTATTACCGGGGCGGTCGCATGTGGCAAGTCAACGCTTGGAAAAGTATTTTTGTGTGAATATCCTTATGAGGGACAGATTTTTGTGGACGGCACAGATTTGCAGGCTATGGACGCGGCAGACCGCACGAAGCGGATCGGTTATCTCGGACAGCCGTTTTGGATGTACAAGTTCCGCACCATGTATGTCAATGCCGAAGAGAACGGCCCGTCGCTTTCGTCGGAAGACGACCTGCGTGTAACGCCGTTCGGACGTATCATGCGGAAATACCGGTTGGACGAATTGCCGCAGTTCTGGAACGTGCTGAAGGGCGACATGTCGCTCGTCGGGCCAAGACCAGAGCGGAAATTTTTTGCAGAGCAGATAATCGAACGCGCACCATACTATACACTCACCTATCAGATTCGCCCCGGCATAACATCGTGGGGCATGGTGAAATATGGATATGCAAAGAATGTCGACGAGATGATAGAACGGTCAAAATACGACCTCATCTATCTCGACAACATGTCGCTGTTTGTTGATTTTAAAATTATTTTATACACCGTCAGAACCGTACTGACAGGAAAAGGAATGTAGATATGCTGAACACGATGCAATTAAAAGACAACGCAAATGCAGTATTGATGAGAGTGCTGCAATGGCGGGAGGACCACATCAACGAGAAGACCTTTCTTCTCATTCTCGCATTCTTCATCGGCATCTTATCCGGATTCGCCGCCCTGCTGCTGAAATTCCTCATCGCCACCATCTCGTCGCTGCTGACAAATCATTTCAACGTCGACGGAGCCAACTACTTCTATCTTGTCTATCCCGTCCTGGGCATTCTGATTGTCGGGCTATATGTCAGATACATCGTCAAAGACAACATCTCCCACGGTGTGACAAGAGTGCTTTACGCAATTTCACAGAACAAAAGCCGGCTGAAGCTGCACAACACATACTCATCGGTCGTGGCCAGCTCCATCACCATCGGCTTCGGCGGTTCGGTAGGAGCCGAGGGTCCGATTGTCAATACCGGAGCCGCAATCGGGTCGAATCTCGGCAGTCTTTTCCGCCTGTCGCCGCAAATTCTGATGATGCTTGTGGGCAGCGGCGCGGCAGCCGGTGTGGCAGGCATCTTCAAAGCGCCTATCGCCGGAATGCTTTTTGCCGTAGAGGTGCTGATGATTGACCTCACCACAGTGTCGGTCATGCCGCTTCTTGTGTCGTCAATCACGGCAGCCACCGTCTCATACATATTCACCGGCTATAGCCCAGAATTCAGCTTCGACCAAAGCGAGGCTTTCCTTACAAACAACATCCCGTATGTAATAATCCTCGGCATTGTCTGCGGATTCACGTCGCTTTACTTCACAAAGGTAATCGGCGCAGTTGAAAATGTGTTTACGAAGCTGCGCAATCCATGGTATAAGTTTGCTATCGGATCAGTAATCCTCAGCGGTCTGATATTCTGCTTTCCTCCGCTCTACGGAGAAGGCTACGAAGCCATCACCGAATTGCTCAAAGGCGACCCTTCTACATTGCTTGACGGCAGTGTGTTCTACAGCCTAAGAAACAATGTTTGGTTCGTAATTTTGTTTCTGTTCCTGATTATTCTCACCAAAGTGTTTGCCACAAGCGCCACAAACGGCGGAGGCGGCGTCGGCGGAACATTCGCGCCATCATTGTATGTGGGCTGCATGACAGGCTTCCTTTTCGCCTATCTCGCAAACACTCTCGGGTTCTTTCCAGGGGCGGAATTGTCGTGCAAGAACTTCGCACTGATGGGAATGGCAGGAGTGATGGCGGGCGTAATGCATGCCCCGTTGATGGGCATATTCCTCACCGCCGAGATGACCGGCGGCTACCAGCTGTTTCTTCCGTTGCTGATGGTGTCGACAATATCATACTGCACTATACGCATATTCTTGAAATACAGCATCTATACAATGCGTCTGGCAAAGCGCGGCGAATTGCTCACACACCATAAGGACAAAGCCGTGCTGACGCTTCTGAAAATGGACAGCGTCATTGAAAAAGACTTCATTGAGGTACACCCCGAGATGTCGTTGCGGGAGATGGTGCATAAAATTTCCCAGTCAGACAGAAACTTGTTTCCTGTCACCGACCACAACGGCAACCTGCTCGGCATCGTCCTTCTGAACGACATCCGCAACATCATGTTCCGCCCCGAGTTATACGACCGTATGTTTGTGCGCAAATTTATGTGTATACCACCTGCAAAAATTGAAATCGGCGACAACATGGAGAATGTGATGAAAACATTCGACAGGACAAACGCTTGGAACCTGCCTGTCGTAGAAAACGGCAAATACATTGGATTTGTGTCCAAATCAAAAATATTCAACTCATACCGTCGGGTGCTGCGCCACTTCTCCGACGACTAAACATTTTTACACATAATGGACAAAAAGGATTTAAAAATAGTTTTTTTCGGCACTCCCGAATTTGCAGTAGCAAGTCTGGACAAGCTTGTAGAAGGCGGCTACAACGTGGCTGCCGTTGTCACTATGCCCGACAAGCAAGCCGGCAGAGGCCACCACATGATTCAGTCGGA
>OLZV01000362.1_pt1 | contig 20539 bp, 20 predicted proteins | sample 1644531 | NCBI WGS metagenome assembly OLZV01 (sample SAMEA103958115, study PRJEB25191) | human gut metagenome | biome: human-associated habitat [ENVO:00009003]; feature: intestine environment [ENVO:2100002]; material: feces | place: Germany | collected 2013/2015
TATCCGCTACTCGCACATTGTCGCGCCAAATGGGCGCGACCGAATCGCAACAGGGTCAGCAGCCACCATCAGCCGCTGACCCCGTTTTTCGTTTCAATCACCCAATGCCCGCATCCACCGCGTCATCCCATTCCGTAGCTTCTTCGTCGTCCCAATCGTCATCCCAGCCCTCATCATCCCAATCGTCGTCATCCTCCGTTTGCCCAATCCCGCTGAACGCCGATGGCAGGGCTGTGCCCACGAATATCTCCTCGTTATCCGCGAACATCATCAGATAATCGCCATCTGCCATGGTGCCAATCATCCACCATGCGCAGCCTTTCGCCAAGGGAAGCGCCTTGCCGCTGAAGGACACCGCCTCCTGCGCCCTATCACCTTCCTCATGCGTGGGGAAGGTGCAGACCACGTTCTCCGTGTCCGCGCCGAACGCCAAATCCGCCGCGCGCACCCAGCAGCGCAGCCCGTCCACGTCACTGCCAAGCTGCACTTCGCGCCAGTCGCCGCTTTCGCTGATGACTACCATCGGCACGCGCGTGTAGCAGTACGCCAGCACGTCGCCATCCGGGGTGGCGTAGAGGGGCGTGCCGTCGTGCGCGGTGCAGGCGACACCTGTGTAGTCCATGTAGGCGAGAACTTCGTCAAGCGTTTGCGGGAAGGTGGCAAAATCCACATCAGTCAGAGAATGGGGAAGGGTGAGGCGACCGTAATGCTCCGAATTGTTGTCCTGATACCATTCCTCAATCTCCCCTTCGATAATGCGATTCTGGAAAACGACGAGATTTGAGTCGTTGATGAAGAAGTGATTGATATGCCACCCGACCTCCGCGTCATAGCGGGGATAGACCACCGCGTCCTCGCTCAGCCAAAGCTCCATTTCCCCGTCGTAGGAGTGCGCCGGAAGGAAGTTCAGGTGCGGCTGCGGTCGAGTGGCGACAACATTCGCGTAGCTGCTGCCGTCCCACTCGGCAATGCGCAGAATGCTCTTCCCTGCGCTGTTCTCCGTGATGCAGAACAGGAACTTCGAGCAGGACAGGAGCTGGGTGACGCTCTCATCCGCCGCACGCAGGCTGGGGACAAGCAGATTCCGCGCCGCATTAGTAAACGATGCTCCGATGCCGTCATAGAAGATTTCTTCCGCAGTCATGGCGCACAGGTCGTCCGCTGCGCCGGAGACGATTTCCACCGGAATCAGCGCAGAGACAGACCAAGACACGTCATCGCCTTCGCGAATCGGGTTGATGAGCGTAGACAATTCCAGCAATTCAATGGCGCTATCGGTGATTCGGTAGATGGAAATTTCTATATACCGTGCCGATTCGCCCTCATAGCGCCCAGAAATGTAGTACGATGCTCTGCGAATCTGCCAATCCGGATAATCCTGTTGGGCAGCCTCAAGAAAATACGATTTCGGCAGCACTTCCGGCAGCGTCAAGGATTCGGCAAACGCCGTCAAGCCCGTGCAGCACATCAGGAGGGCAAGAAAACAAGCTAACATTTTTCGCATCGTGTAATTCTCCTACCATTTGCACAATGAGCCGCCCAGCCCTGCATTTTCCGCAAGGCTCGGCGGCTCAATTTCTGTTACCCGTTTCCTTCTTCGTCCGGCTCAACCAGCAGAATCGTCGCGTCGCGCGCGTCAAGGTTCACTGTGGAGACAACTTCGTTGCCTTTCACGAAGAACACCTGCCAAGTGCCGTTCTGCTCGCTGCTGCCCATGATGTAGCCGTAGCCGACCGCGTCGTAATCCGCGGCGGTCAGGCCGGTCACGTTCAGCGCAGCGGCAAGGGCTTCCTCCTGTGTCAAATCGCCCTCGACGGGTTCGCCGTAGCAGGGCGCCATGGCGTACAGGCGGTCAAACAGCATCTTGTCCTGAATGCTCCACAGCGCGTAGATGCCCTTTGCGCTCTCCCAGCGGGCCTGCGCGGTGGCGAAGAAACCGGTGTCGGTCGTGTCCTCCTGCAGGACTTCCTGCGTTTCGGCGTCGATGACGCGGCTCCATGCGTTGGACATGGTCGCCTGGTCAAACTGGCAGATGACCCACGCTTCGCGTCCGTCGGACAGCACAACGCGCTCCCAGCGGGTCAAGGCGTTATCTTTCGGCTCGATGAGGGCGGACAGTGCCGCCGTCGTCGCCTCATCTGTCAGGTCGTAGGACACGATGGCAATCGGCAGCAGCGGCGCTTCCTCCGCAAGGGCGAAACAGCCCAGCAGCAGCATTGCCGAAATCAGCAGGGACAGGACACGTTTCATAAACTTCATCATGGGAAATCAACTCCTTTTGCGGGATATTTTAGGGTTTCCACTCATCCAACGAATGAAAAACGCGAAATGTTCCCGTTCACGGAATATTTACGATTTAATCCACCACGATGCTCTTCTTTTTGCCGTTTTTCTTGCGCGGATATTCCCGGATGCGGGTGACGAAATCCAGATTGACGATTTCCGTCTCGCCCGTCGTCTTCTCGATGACCAGTCCGCCATCTTCAACCTCTTTCAGCACGCCCTGTATGCTGCCGCTCTCCGAGGTAATGGTGTAGATGATGCAATCTTCGCCAATCAGCCGTTTTGCCAGTTCTTTCATTTCGTTGCTCTCCTTATTTTGCTTTTTCCGATTCAGAAACTGCCTGACCGCCGCCGCCCGCTTTCGCCGCGCGAGCAGCGGGAGAATGACGAGAAACAGGATGATGAGAAGGGAAAGAAAAGTTTCCATTGTATGTCCTCCGGGCGTCCATCAGAAAATTTTATTGCCCGCCTTGGCATAACGCATGGCTTCCTTGCAGTAGACAGAGAGATTAACCATCCAGATGATGCACACCGCCAGCGAAGGCAGGAAGCCGATGCCGAATACAAGCGCGCAGATGGAAAGCACAATCGCTGCAATCGCGCAGACGCGATTGACGGCGGAATACGCTTTGAAGGCGCACTTGCCAATCATGATTTTCTCGGCTTCGTCGCAGTCGTCCATCCACTTTTTCTGGAAGCGCATGTCGTAGACGGATGCTTTCTTTTCGGGATTCATTTGCTTGGCGGCATCCACGCACTTCTGCTGAATCAGGATGGATTCCACCAGAATGGCAAGGAATGCCGCAATGCCAATGAAGATGAAAACCGTGCTTTCCCAGCTGTCGAACGATGCAAAGCCGACGGAATACGTCGCCGCAATCAGGAAAAACGCAAGCACGAGGCTGGCGCTGGATAGCCAGAGGGCGGCGGACAGTTTGCCGTCAATGACGCTTGATGTGTCCTCATCTTCGCCGTCCCATGATGCCAGCAGCGCCTTGGCGTGCCGGTACATCGGAATGCAGACCGCCGGCGTGACGACTGCCAACGCCACCATCAGCCACGGGGCGATGCGCGTGCCGAAGAATGCGCTTGCGTTCGCCAAAACGCCGGACAGCTGGTCAAGCCCGTATCGGGCGGCGCAGTAGCCCGCGATGCCGCCAATCACGGCACAGACGAGGGTAAAAAGTAGAAATTTCGGCAGCGCCTTACGATTCGCAGCCCTGATTTCGTCATTCTTCATGTTCCGTTCCCTCCTGCAAGTAGAAAATTTCCTCCACCGATGCGCCGCAGACTTTCGCAATCGTCAGGGCGAGGGTGACGGACGGCGAATAGTCGCCCCGCTCAATCAGACTGATTGTCTGCCGCGATACGCCGCACAAGCGCCCCATTTCCTGCTGATTGACATTCAGCATTGCCCGGTACACCTTCAAGCGATTTCGCAGTACCATACAGCACCTCCGTCTGACAATTTTGCTTGCCTTGATGACAATCATCCTTGTCAAAATGAATTATACACTTGTCGTGCGGATTTGTCAAGAGGGCATGAAAAAAGCGGGAGAAAAAGCGAATTGCTTTCTCTTCCGCTTGGGATGCTCCGTCTATCAGGTTTTCGTCCGAATCGCCTGCACAGTCATGAAGGAAAGAAACGTGCATTCAATCATCATCGTGCAGCCGCTCACGGGCTGGAACGGCAGCGCCACGCCGAGCGCGCGCATGAGCTGCAGCGCCAGCAGGACAATCAGCGCAATCATCGGCACAACGAGCAGCGTCGCGAACGGCTCCTTGCGCCGTGACGCGCCGGAAAGCGGCAGCAGCAGCGCCAGCAGCGCGCCGAGAATCAGCCCCTGCAGCAAGTCCGACCACAGCCCAAACCCGCCCAGCAGCGGCAGGAAGAACACGCAAAGCCCGCACAGCACCAGCGGCACAACGATGACCAAGAGTTTCCGCAAAAACATCACAATTCCTCCAGCAGACGCTTTTCCTTGTCGGTCAGTTCGGCGGATGCCAGCAAATCCGGGCGGTGCCGCTTCGTCGCGCGGAGGGACTCGATGCGCCGCCATGCCTTGATTTTCGCGTGGTCGCCGGACAGCAGCACATCCGGCACTTCCATGCCGCTCAATTCGCGCGGGCGCGTGTACTGCGGATATTCCAGCAGCCCATCGGAAAACGATTCCTCCTCCGGCGATTCGGCAGACCCCAGCACCCCCGGAATGAACCGCGCCACGCAGTCTGTCAGCACCATCGCCGCCAGTTCGCCACCGGTGAGGATGTAGTCGCCGATGCTGATTTCCTCGTCAATGCAGCTGTCCAGCGCGCGCTGGTCAACGCCCTCATAGTGGCCGCAGAGCAGCACGAGTTCCTTTTCCTGCGCCAGCTCGCGGGCGACGGCGGTTGACAGCGTCCGTCCACGCGGACCGAGATAAATGCGGCGGCCTTGGAAATCGTTGCCCGTCACGCTGCGCATGGCATCCAGAATCGGCTGTGCCAGCATCACCATGCCCGCGCCGCCGCCGAAGGGGTAATCATCGGTGTTCTTGTGCTTGCGGTCGGAGAAGGGGCGGATGTCCACGCAGCGGATATCAAGGATGCCCTGCGCGCGCGCCCGCCCCAGAATGCTGGAATTCAGCACGCTCTCAAACATCTCCGGGAAGATGGTCAGGATGGTGATTTTCATCGCGGGCGCTTCACTCATTGTAGACGGCCACCTCGTCCAGTTTTTCGCGCACGACGCGGATGACGCGGTTCTGCACGTCCACCGTCGGGAAAACCGCTTTGAGCGCCGGTGCCATCCATTCGCCCTTGTCGGACTGGAAAACGTACACGTCCACCGCACCGTGCTGGAGCACGTCCGTCAGCTTGCCGAGGGAGGCGCCGGTTTCATCCACCGCCGCGCAGCCGATCAGGTCGCTGATGTACACCTCGTCCTCCGCGAGGGAGAGAGCGTGGGCGCGGTCGATGTAGAGCTTCTGTCCGCGCAGCTTCTCCGCGTCGTCCATGGTTTTGCAGTCGCCAAGGGTGACATACGCGAAGCCGTCGTGGACGCGGGAGCAGGAAGCCTTGATGGGCTGATAAGAAGCGCCGTCGTGGAGGTAGAGGGTTTTCCAGTCATGGAACGCCTCCAAATCGGCGGCGTAGGGCTTGATTTTGACTTCGCCGCGAACGCCCTGCGGCTTCAGGACTTCCCCAATCATCAGGTATTCGTTCATCTATAATAACCTTTCCACCAGAGGCGCTGCCTCTGGACTCCGCAAGGGGCGTCGCCCCTTGACCCTTTCGCGCGATTGAGTTGTGCGCGATTGCATACAGTTCTCGCGTGTTTATGCAGGGGGCACCGCAGCGGCGAAATCTAAAAGAGGCGTGGAAACATCACTGCTCCCACGCCTACGTTCAGTTCTGAGCTTCGTCGTCTTCCGGCTTGTGAATTTCGACAAAAACAGGCTTGCTGTTCTTGGCAGTCGCAGCGGAGACCACCGTGCGGATGGCCTTCGCGATGCGTCCCTGCTTGCCGATGACCTTGCCCATGTCCTCTTCAGCCACGCTCAGCTCAAGAATGACGGCTTCCGGGCCTTCCGTTTCGCGGACGACGACCTGATCGGGATGATCGACCAGAGACTGCGCCACAAAGGTGAGCAATTCGCGCATAGGGCGTCCTTTCTGCCTGTCGGCTGTCAGATGCGGCAAAACCGCACCGATCCATCTTGCAGAGGGAGTCCCTTACTTCTCGATGACGCCGGTCTTCTTCAGCAGCACGCGCACGGTATCCGTGGGCTGAGCGCCGCAGGTAAGCCAGTACTTCGCGCGCTCGCCGTCCACCTTCACCTCAGCGGGGTGCACCATGGGATTGTAGTAGCCGATTTCTTCGATGAAACGGCCATCACGGGGAGAGTGGATGTCGGCAACGACGACACGGTAGAAGGGCTTCTTCTTCATACCCATTCTCTTCAGACGAATCTTCACGGACATTGGTTTGTTCCTCCTCAATATGTTCAGGAAAGTTATTTATATGGAAATCATATAAGCAATTTATATGATACCACGCAGTAGGGGAGTGCGCAGGCTTTACCGCATTCCGGGGAAGCGCATTCTCATGCGGCCTTTGCCCTTCATTTGCGTTACCTGCTTCATCATCTGCTTCGCCTGATCAAACTGACGAATCAGCTGATTGACGTCCTGCACGGTCGTGCCGGAGCCAGCGGCGATGCGCTTGCGGCGGCTGGCGTTCAGGACACCGGGATTGCGGCGCTCTTTCGGCGTCATGGAGCGGATGATGGCTTCGGGCTTCTTCATGGCGTTTTCGTCCACGTCGATGTCCTTGCCGGACATGCCCGGCAGCATTTCCAGCATCGACTTGATGCCGCCCATCTTCTTCATGGACTGCATCTGGTCGAGGAAGTCATCCAGCGTCAAATCAGCGGTGCGGGCTTTCTTGGCGAGCTTCTCCGCGTCCTCCTGATCGAAGGCTTCGGAGGCTTTGTCAATCAGCGTCAGCACGTCGCCCATGCCCAGAATTCGGCTTGCCATGCGGTCGGGGTGGAAAGGCTCGATTTCCGAGAGCTTCTCGCCCGTGCCGCTGAACTTGATGGGCTTGCCTGTCACCGCGCGGACGGACAGCGCCGCGCCGCCGCGGGTGTCGCCGTCCAGCTTGGTCAGAATCACGCCGTCGATGTCCAGCTTCTCGTTAAAGGTCTGGGCGACGTTGACCGCGTCCTGACCTGTCATGGCGTCGACCACCAGCAGGATTTCCTGCGGATGCACATTTTCCTTGATGCGGACGAGCTCGTCCATCAGCTCCTGATCGATGTGCAGGCGGCCGGCGGTGTCGATAATCAGCACGTCGCGGCCCAGATACCGGGCGCGTTCGACGGCTTCCAGCGCAGTCTTGACCGGGTCTTGCGTGCCGTGTTCATACACCGGCACATTGACCTGCTTGCCGACGACTTGCAGCTGGTTGATGGCGGCGGGGCGGTAGATGTCGCACGCGGCGAGCATCGGCTTTTTGCCCTGCTTTGCCAGATAGTTGGCGAGCTTGGCTGCCATCGTGGTTTTGCCCGCGCCCTGCAGGCCGCAGAGCATGTAGACCGTCAGCGGCCCGGACGACCATGTCAGGCGTGCGTTTTCGCCGCCCATCAGCTGGGTCATTTCCTCGTTGACGATTTTGATGACCTGCTGGGAGGCGCTCAGCGTGCCGGTGATTTCCGTGCCGACGCAGCGCGCCGTGACCTTCTTGATGAAGTCCTTGGCGACGGCGTAGTTGACGTCCGCTTCAAGCAGCGCCATGCGCACCTCGCGCATACCCTCCTTGACATTATCCTCCGTCAGCTTGCCTTTGCTGCTCAATTTGCGCAGCGCGCCCTGCAATTTCTCTGTCAAGCCCTCAAAGGCCATTGTTTTCCTCCTGATCAAAGCGAATCAGCGCGTCAATCATGCGTTCCGCGTCGTCGTAGCGGCCCTCGCGCATCATCGCCCGGCATTTTTCCAGCCCGTTCTCCACGCGCTGAAACCGGGCGGCAACATGGAGCTTTTCCTCCATCTCGAACATCTTCCGCGCCGCGCGGGTGAGCAGTTCATGCACGCCCTGACGGCTGATGCCGACCTCCTGCGCGATTTCCGTCAGCGACAGATCCTCCTCGCAGTGCAGGGTGAGCACCTGACGCTGCTTGTCGGTCAGCAATCCGCCATAGAACGCGGAAAGCCAATTCAGCTCGACTTTCTTGCTGATTTCGTCCTGTGCCATGTCAGCGCTCCTTGCTGTCAAGCATTTTCCGTTGACACCGATATATGATACACGATTTTGCCGCGCCTGTCAAGGGGTTTTGCCTGACAGGGCGAATTTTTCTGCGGACTTTTTCACGATTTTTCTGCGAATTGTAACATTCATGCTGCATTGCTTGACCTTTGGAAGCGGCTGCTATATAATGAAAGGGAATAAAGCACGATTTTGAACGAGGAGGTTTGCTGATGAAGAAGCAATTTCGCCGCGCAGGGGCGCTGATGCTGGCGCTGCTGATGCTGATGACGGCTGCCCCCGCCTTGGCGGAGGATGCGCCGAGTGCGGCAGACGGCACGCAGATAGAGGAGATTATCGGGGAAGAGCCGGCTGTGACGGAAGCCCCGACGGCGATTCCGACGGAGATCCCCACGGAAGCGCCGACAAATACGCCGAATCCGACGGGAATCCCCACGGAAGCGCCGACGGAAACGCCAATTTTGACCGAAATTCCCACGGAAGAACCGACAAATACGGCAATTCCGACGGGAATCCCCACCGAAGCGCCGACGGAAACGCCGGTTTCGACCGACGCTCCCACCGAAGTTCCGACCGCCACGCCGGACGAGGATGTGTTTGTGCCGGGACTGGCGACCCTCCGCAGCGGCGCGAAGCTTTACGCAAATCAGCAGCTGACGGGCGACGCGGATGTGACCGAAGTGTCCGGCACGGTTTACGCCGAGGCGCGCACGGACAGCAAACGCGCAGTGCGGATTGCTTTCTATGATGGGGCGATTGTGCGCACGGCGTGGGTCAAGACCAGCAGCACCGAAATGCTGACGGACGAGCAGACCGCTGCATATGACGCGATTCCCCGCAAGCCGGAGGACGACCTGATGGCGGCGCACGGACATTTGCTTGCGCCGATTCCAGTGCATCCGGAGCAGAAGGAAACGCCCGCTCCGACGGAACAGCCGACGGAAGAACCGACCGCCACGCCGGAAGTTACCAATCCGCCGGAAGTGACTGCTGAGCCGACGGAACAGCCGACGGACGTTCCGACCGAAGCCCCGACCGATGTTCCCGAAGTGACGGATGCCCCGACGAATCCGCCGGAAGTGACGGACGCGCCGACCGAAGTGCCGGAAATTACCGAGCAGCCGACCGCTGCGCCGGAAGTCACCAATCCGCCGGAAATCACCGAAAATCCGACCGAAGCGCCGACGGACGAAATCATTTCGGACTACACCCCCGTCCCCGCGACGGACGCGCCGACCGCTACCCCCGCCCCGACCGAGGCGAATGCCACCGAAATCCCCGAACCGACGATTTCCATCGCGCCGGATGAACTTGATGACCTCATCATTGGGCGTGCATTGGAGCAGCCGACGGGCATTTCCGCCTCCTACGAGCGAAGCGGCCGCATTACCCTCAAGTGGACGGCGGTGGAGGGCGCGAATGCCTACGCCATTTACTACAAGCCCGCGTGGGGCAGCGAATATTCGCTCCTTGGGCAGAGCAGCGGCACAACCTATTCCACCACCACCCCGCGCATGGGCACGGTCTACTACTACCGCATTCAGGCGCTGTATGTCGTGGGCGGACAGCAGGTCAGTCAGGGCGCGCAGTCGATGTCCTTCCCGTATATCGCGCTGGGCGACGTTGTGATTGCTGACCCGCGCGGCAAGGATACCTCCACCATCCGCCTGAACTGGACGCCCGTTGCGGGCGCGACGCATTACGATGTTGCCATGTCCCTGCACGACGCGGACGATTACAAGATTGTCCGCACCGACCTCACGGGCAGCCTGTGCGACATCCGCGATATTTCCTTCAACGAGACGTATGACTTCCTTGTTATCCCCAAGCGCAAGCTCAACAGCGGCGATGTGATTACGGGTCTGCCGTCGAGCAACCGCATGGTCGGCAGCCCGATGGAAACGCCGTCGTTTACAGGCTACGAGTGGACGGAAACGGGGCTGAAGCTGACGTGGGACGCGATCCCAGGTGCGATGGGCTACGTCATCTACCGCCGCGGCTTCCACGAAACGGGCTACCACAAGCTGATGGTCTCTGAGAACACCGCGACCACCTACATCGACACCACGATGAAGCCCGGCGAAGTGTACTACTACTTCGTTTACTCCTTCCGCCTTGCCCAGCCGCAGGGATGGCGCTGCTTCTCGCTCAAGGGCGACATTGGCATGGGCGTGTGGCTGCCCAAGACAACCGGGCTGACGGCAGTGTCCGCGCAGGAAAACAGCGTCCGCATTTCGTGGGCGGCGACTGAGGGCGCGAACAAGTATGACGTGTACATTTCCACCACGCCCGGCGGCACGCCCAAGGCGAACGGGCGCGTCAGCAACGCCTACGGTTACCACAACAGCGCTGTGCTGGGCAGAACGTACTATTACCGCGTGCGCCCGGTGCGCATTTTCTCCAACGGCGACGTGAGCGTGGGCGACTGGTCGGACGAGCTGGCGTACACGCATCAGGAGACCGTCGGCACATACCGCGCGCTGCTGATTGGCAACACCTATACCGGCGAATCGAACGAACTGCCCGGCTGCGAAAACGACGTGGACGGGATGCGCACCATGCTCGGCCGCATGACCGCGACGCCGTACAGCGTGACGGTGAAGAAGAACATCCGCGCCGAAGAGATTCTCTCCAGCATTTCCTCGACGTTCGGGAATGCCAGCTACAACGACGTGTCGCTCTTCTACTACTCCGGCCACGGCGCGAACAGCGTCGGCGCGGACGGCAATCCGACAAGCTACCATGCCGCGCTGGTCGGTACGTTCCAGACGTATGTCTCGATTGCGCGCCTCAAAACTGAGCTGGACAAGATTCCCGGCAAGAAGGTCATCATCATCGACGCGTGCCACTCCGGGCAGTTCATTGCGCGCGACGGCACGGTGACGCAGGTATCGTCCTCCGCGTTCAACAGTCAGGTGGTCAACCTCTTCGCCAATGATGACCAGCTTTCCGGCGATGTCAGCCGCACAGCGGTCGTGCTGGCGGCGGACGGCAGCGAACTGCTCAGCGAGGAAGCGCCCGCCTTCATCGACCGTGCGGGTGACACGAATTTCGCCAAGAGCGGCTACTACGTCATTACCGCCTGCCGCTCCGAGGAAAAGAGTGTCAGCACCGGCTACGACAGCAACGGTGACGGCAAAATCGACCGCTATTTCGGCTTGTTCACCTACGGCCTGTGCTACGGAAACGGCTGGAACCTCGCCCGAAACGCGGCGATTTCGTCCCTGAACGCCGACCTGAACAAGGACAGCAAGGTGACGCTTTACGAAGCCTATGTCTATGCCAAAGTGATGGCGCAGTCCCACAACCCGAACCAAACCGCCCAGATTTGGCCCGAAAACAGCGCGTTTGTGCTGTGGGGAAAATAATGTTTCTTCTCCGCTGGATTCAACATCCGGCGGAGTTTTTATGCAGGAAAACGCCGTCTGCGCGGCGAATTGTACGGTGCAAGAAAAGCGTGGAGGGCAGAAAATCATGCTGATTCGCAATGCGACGCTGCAAATGAGCGCGACGGAGCGCGCCTGCATGGATGTGCGCGTGATGAACGGCTGCGTGTGGGAGATGGGCGCGGCGCTTGTGAAGGGGCTGTACGAATCCGAAACCGACCTGTGCGGCGACGTGCTGATGCCGGGGCGGATGCTGGAAACGCCCGTCCCTGCGGCGGACGAAAAGGCGCTTCGGCTGCTGTGCCGGAGGCTTTACCGCGAGGGCGTGCGGTATTTCGTGGCTGATTGCCCGGCGGATGCGCTCCTGCGCGTGCAGAACCGCCCGGAACGCCGCGGCGCGCTGCCCGTGACGGCACTGCCGAACCCCGAACCGCTCCGCTCCGGCACGGGAATGCCCCTGACGCGCTGGACGGCGGCGGGCGAATTTATCAGCATGATGGACGAACACAGCGGCGACTGAGAGGTATATGAGATGAAGCAATCCCATCAAAATAGCGTCCTTTTCTGCGAAAGCGACCTCTATGCGCTGATGCAGCCGGATGCGCGGAAGCTGCTGGCGCTATCGGACGAGGTGGATTTCCCGGCGCTGCGGGGGCAGTTTCGCGGGGAGAATCTGCCGGAAATCTATCGGCGATTATCCGAAATCGCGGGCGCTGACCTCATGCCGCTGTGCGAGACGGAACAGCAATTGCGGCAGAAAATGCGGATTCCGGCGGACAGCGAGGTTCCGCTGAACCATCAGCAGAAACGGTTTTTGCGGGAAAATTACGCGCACCTGACGACCTTCACGGGCGCGTATGAAGCTGAGCGATTTCTGGGACTACGCGCGATTCAGGCGATGCAGCTGCGGGACACGTCGCCGGGGTATGCCGTGCTGGGAGCGTACCTGTTTAGTCAGGCGATGTGGCTGGCGCGGGAGGTGCAGCAAAACGGCTATGCGCGGGTGAATTTTCTGGCGCGGGATGGGTATTTCGTCAAGGCGGCGTTCGATCGGCTGAATGAAGTGCTGCGCCTGCCGGTGGAGACGGGCTATGTGCGCATTTCGCGGCAGGCGGCGCTGCCCCTGCAATTTCCCAAAGCAATTGACCTGCTTTCCCTGCCGCTGCTCATCGACATGACCGCCCACACGCCGGATTCGCTGCTGACGCTTCTGCATCCCATTGCGTCGGAGAGGGCGCAGACGGTGCTGGCGGCGGAACTGCCGATGAATCAGCGGATGGATGCGCGAACGCAGTGGAACTTCGTGCGCATCTTCCGCGAAAAGGGGTATGACGCGGAAAAATATCAGCAGTACGAAAAGAATGCGAAGGCGTATTTGCTGCCGATGTTTGCGGGCAAATGCGCGACGTTCGATGTGGGGTACAATCTGCGGTCGGAAACGGTGATTCAGCGGCTGACAGGGGCGGACGTGACGGCGTACATCACCCACATTGACAGCGATTTGCCGATGCGCCGGGGCGTGCCGTTCCGGACGCTGTACGGCACGTCGCCGTATGTATCGTGGGTGGCGCGGGAGCAGTTTCTGCTGGAAAGAGGCGCAGCGACGATTGGCTACGACGCGCATGGCGCGGTACTGGGGCAGGCGGATGCGCCGAGCAGGGCAGTGCAGCAAATGCAGGCGGACGCGATGCGGTTCGTTGCGGATATGGCGGATACGTTTGGGGCGCGGCTGATGGATATGCACTTCCGCCCGCAGGATGGCTGCGCGGCGTTTGAACATTTCCTGCACACAGGGGCGCTTCGGGCGGGCACTGAGGTGGAAAACGCTTTTCTGGATGGTCAGGCGGGCGGCGACATGACGCGGGTGCAGTGGCGCCTGATGCAGACGGATGCGGAACAGGCGCGTCATCCCTTGCCCAAGTGGATGCGAAAATTGCAGCGCGCGGCGATTCGGCTGGCGCATGACCCGCAATCTATCCGCCGGAAGTTATAACATTCTCATGAAATTCTCATGAAAATGCCCACTCGCCCCGCCGAAAATGACATTTCCTGCCCTTTACGAAAGGCGCGGGTTTGTGGTACAATAGGCGGAGATTACGACGAAAGGGGCTCCTTCCTTGAAGAAAAAGAAATGGGGCAGGATTCTCAGCATTGGCTTTATCCTCCTGTCGATGCTGATTGTGGTACTGATTGCGTTCAACAACCCGGAGCTGATGAACGCATGGGACGTGCTTTTCACGCTGGACAAGCGGTGGCTGCTGCTGTGCCTGCTGGCGATGGTCGGCTATGTGTATGCCGAGGGCGCGGGGCTGTGCACCTTCCTGCGGATGGAGGGGTACAAAGTCAGCCTGAATACGGCGACGCATTTCTCCTTCGCGGGCATTTATTATGCGAATGTCACGCCCGGCTCGTCCGGCGGTCAGCCGATGCAGATTTACCTGATGAGCCAGCGCTCGATTCCCGCGGGTGTGGCCACATCGGCGCTGACGGCGCGGTATTTCTTCAATCAGCTGACATTGGTGGTGATGACGCTGCTGCTGTGGCTGAGCAACCGCGTGTATGTGGCGGAGCACTTGGGCAATGTCATCCCGCTGATTATCCTGGGCTGCGTGGTGAATTCCTTCTGTGTGCCGTCGATTCTGCTGGTGACGTTCCACCGCTCGTGGGTGGAGAAAATTGTGCAGTGGGGCATCCGCTTCCTGACGAAAATCCACATCTGCAAGAAGCCGGAGCAATGGCAGGCATCCGCCGAAACGACGATTGAGCATTTCCACGGTTCGCTGATGGATTTAGTGCATCACCCGATGCACCTGCTGGCGCAGCTTGTGATTTCGGTGGTGGAAATGTCGTGCCTGATGGTCGTGCCGCTGCTGGTGTACCGTGCCATGGACTTGACCGGCACGCCGTGGTATCATGTGCTGACGGTTTCGTTCCTGCTGTTCGTGTCCGCCAGCTACACGCCGCTGCCGGGTGCGTCCGGCGCGCAGGAGGGCGGATTTCTCGTTTACTTCGGCAGCGTTTTTACCGGCGGCACGGTGTCCGTCGCGCTGCTGGTATGGCGGTTTATCACTTATTATTTGTGCCTGATTGTGGGCTGCGCGGACTCCATCTTCACCAGCCTGCGTAAGCGCGTGAAGCCGATTCGGCATGAGAAAAAGGGACAGACAAAGGAGCAATCATGAAACAGCAGGTGCATGGCAATGTGACCGGCGTGCGCGATACGCTGATAGAAGCGCTTGGTCAATTATACGATTATGAGGTGGATGAGGACACGTTCCTCCCGCACGAGCTGATGCAGGTGCTGGCGCGTTTTACGGGCGTGCTGAACCGGGAAATCGCGGTGTACATTACGCGCGACGGCGAAGTGGTGGACGTGTCCATCGGCACTGATCGGGACGTGGAGCTGCGCGACTACCGCCTGCGCCGCAACACCCAGCGCCTGAGCTGCGTCCGCTGCATCCACACCCACCCCAATGGCGACGGTCGCCTCTCCGATGTGGATTTGTCGGCGCTGCGGTCGTTCCGCTATGACGCAATGGTCGCCATCGGCTGCTTGAAGGGCGAGCCGACGTTTGTGCAGAGCGCGTTTTTGGTGGAGAAGCAGAATCTGCTGATGGACGAGCCCGTCCGCTGGTACAAGACGCCCGATGGCGACTGGATGCGGCAAATCACCGAGAGTGACCGCATTGTCGGCTGGGAGGCGGATGAGAAGGGCACACATGCCAAGGAGCGCGCTGTGCTGATGGGCATCGAGAGCATGGAATCGCTGGATGAACTGGCGCGCCTGGCGGACACCGCCGGGGCGGAGGTCGTGGGGCAATTCCTGCAAAAAAAGGATAAGCCGGATACGGCGCTGTTCATCGGGCGCGGGCGCGCGGATGAATTGTGCCGGCAGTGTCAGGCACTGGAAGCTGATTTGTGCATTTTTGACGAGGAACTGACGGGCATTCAGGCGCGCAATCTGGAGGAGATTCTGCGCGTGAAGGTGGTTGACCGCACGACGCTGATCCTGGACATCTTCGCCCAGCGCGCATCATCCGCCGAGGGCAAGCTGCAAGTCGAATTGGCGCAGCTGCAATACCAGTCCAGCCGCCTGATTGGGCAGGGCTTGGTGCTGTCGCGGCTGGCGGGCGAATCGAAGCTGGAAATGAACCGCCGCCACATCCGCGAGCGCATGACGGAACTCCGCCGCCGCTTGGATGCGGTGGAGAAGCAGCGCGAACTACGCCGCAAGAGCCGCGAGAAGAACGAAATCCCCGTCGTCGCGCTGGTCGGCTACACCAATGCGGGCAAATCGACACTGCTGAACCAGATGACGGGCAGCGATGTGTATGTGCAAGACCAACTGTTCGCGACGCTGGACGCGGTCAGCCGCCGCATCGAGACGGCGGAGCACACGCCGTTCCTGCTGGTGGACACGGTTGGGTTCATCCGCAAGCTGCCCCACGCGCTGGTCAGCGCCTTCCGCTCGACGCTGGAAGAAGCTGTGCTGGCGGATGTGCTGGTCATCGTCAACGACGGCGCATCGGAGGAAATCATGCAGCAGCACGACACGGTGGTGCAGGTGCTGTCTGACCTCGGCGCGACGGAGCAGCCGCGCATTGAGGTCATCAACAAGTGCGACCTGTACACCGATGAGGCGGGCGCGCCGATGCTGATTCCGGGCGCGGTACGGTTGAGCGCAAAAACGGGCGAGGGCATCGCGGAGCTGCACGCGCGCATTGCGGAGCAGCTGCAAAAGACCTACGCGCCCGTAACGTTCGTGCTGCCGTTTGACCGCTTCGGCTTGGTGGGGCAGATTCGCCCGCTGGGCAGGGTGGTCAATGAGGAATACACGGATACGGGGCTTGAACTGACGGTGGTGCTGGCGAATGCCGACCGCGACCGCTTGGTGAGCAAGTATGGGAAGGAAATCCTGAAGGGGTAAGTCCGTTCCCCAAATAAACACGCGGGCATAGTATGCAAGCGTCACCAACTCAATCGCGAAAAAGGGAGTCCAGAGGGTCGAAGACCCTTTGGCGGAGTCCAGAGGCAGCGCCTCTGGGAAAGGAAGTTGCAATTGATGCAGAAGGCAAAAGTACGGGAAAATGTGAAGGAATACGCATTGCTGACGCTCGGCACGGTGATTATGACGCTGGGCATCTACTTCTTCAAGTTCCCGAACCATTTTTCCACCGGCGGCGTCAGCGGTATGGCGGTCATTTTGAGCCATTATATTCCGAATTTCACCAATGGCGATTTCGTCATGATGATCAACGTTCTGCTGCTCATCGTCGGCTACATTGTGCTCGGCAAGGGCTTCGGCGGACGCACGACGTATGTCAGCCTGCTGATGTCGGGTCTGACGTGGGGGCTGGAGCGCATCATTCCGATGAACGCGCCGATGACCTCCCAGCCCCTCATGGAGCTGATTTTCGCCGTCAGCCTGCCCGCGGTCGGCTCGGCGATTCTCTTCAACCTCGACGCGTCCTCCGGCGGCACGGACATTGTCGCCATGATTCTGCGCAAGTACACCAGCCTCAACATCGGGCGCGCGCTGATGTGCAGCGACCTCATCATCACCCTGATGGCGTGCGTCGCGTTCGGCATGGAAACCGGGTTGTTCTGCATCCTCGGTCTGGTGATAAAGAGCCTGCTGGTGGACATGGTGCTGGAAAACATCAACACGCATAAATACTTCCATATCATCACGACCAAACCGCGCGAAATCGAGCAGTATATTACGAACGTGCTCAAGCGCGGCGCGACCGAACTGCACGGCGAAGGTGCGTACACGCATGAGGGCCGCACGGTGCTGATGACGGTGATGAAGCGCCACGAGGCGATTATGCTGCGCAAGTACGTCAAGATGGTTGACCCCCACGCGTTCGTGCTGATTATGAACACGGGCGAAATCATCGGCAAGGGCTTCCGCGGCACGAACTAAGGGAGAAGCATCATGGAACACATTACGAGCCTGAAAAACCCGAAAGTCGCCGCGTGGAAGGCGCTCAAAGACCGCAAGGGCCGCCGGGAAAGCGGCTGCTTTCTGGTGGAGGGGCGCAAGATGGTGGAAGAAGCCCTTGCTTCCGCGTTTGACGTGGAAACAGTGCTGGTGCAGGAGGGCATGGAACTCCCCGACGGGCTGACCATGCCGGTTTACGAGCTGCCGGCGCATGTGCTGGCGGCGGTCTGCGACACCAAAACGCCGCAGGGCATCGCCGCCGTCGTGCGGATGAAGGAGCAAAGCGCGCTGGGGAAGCACATCGTCGTCCTCGACGGCGTGCAGGACCCCGGCAACGTGGGCACCCTGCTGCGCTCTGCAGCTGCCTTTGGCTTTGACGGCGTGATCCTGAGCGATGGCTGCGCCAGCGTGTGGGCCCCCAAGACCCTGCGGGCTTCCATGGGAGCCGCCGTGCGCATCCCGGTGATCGAAGCCGGTGCCATGCCCGATGCCATTGCCCGGCTGCGGGAAAAGGGCATCACCTGCCTTGCGGCTGCGCTGTACAAGTCCCAGCCGCTGAGCGCGGCGCAGGCCAGCTATCCCGGCGGCGTCTGCGTCGTCATCGGCAGCGAGGGTCAGGGGCTGACCGATGCGACCATCGCCGCCTGCACCAGCACGGTGCGCATCCCCATGACCGACCGGGTGGAAAGCCTGAACGCCGGCATTGCGGGCAGCATCCTGCTGTGGCATTTCCGGGAGGAGAGCCTGTGAGGGAGCTTGCCGGGCAGACCGGCCTTTTTCCGCCGGAGCCTGCGCCGGACCCGCTGCTGTGCTGGCTGTGGCTGGCCCACGTGCTGGGCCCGGCCAGCATCCACGCGGGCCGCGTGCTGGATGCGTTTGGCGGTGCGCAGGAAGCGTGGGAAGCGCGGGACACCGCTGAATTCCGCGCTGCGGCCGGGGATGCTGCCGCGCTTCGCGCACAGCAGCTGGACCCGGAACAGTATCACGCACTGGTCATGCGGTGCGATGACCTCGGTGTGCGCATCCTGACCTTTGATGACCCGGATTACCCGCTGGCCCTTTCCCGCATTCCGGACATGCCGCTGGTGCTCTACTGCACCGGCGACCCGCGCTGGCTCAATGAACCGGGCACGATCGGCATCGTGGGCAGCCGCAGGCCGACAGAATACGGCCTGAATGCAGCGGCAGACATCGGCGGGGCGCTGGCAAAGAGCGGTGCGGTCATCGTCAGCGGCCTTGCCGACGGACTGGACAGCGCCGGACACCGTGCCGCCGTGAAAAACAACTGCCCCACCATCGCGGTGATGGGCGTGCCCATCGACCGCACCTACCCGGCAGCGAATGCGGTGCTGCGGCATAAGATCGAGCAGAAGGGCTGCGTCATCAGCGAATATCCGCCCCGCAGTGAGGGCGTTGGCGCCAATGGCTTTCTGCAGCGCAACCGGCTCATTGCAGCGCTCAGCTCTGCGCTGCTGGTGGTGGAAGCACAGGAGAAAAGCGGCACCATGTCCACCGTGTCCCATGCAGAACGCTATGGGAAACCGGTGTTTGCGGTGCCGGGCAGCATCTACTCGCCCAATTCCGCAGGCACCAACGGCCTGCTGCGGGATGGCCGTGCCCGCGCTGTGAGCAGCGCAGATGACCTGATGGGCCCGCTGGGCCTGCGCCGGCAGAGCGCAGCGGCGGTGACGGCAAAGCAGCCGGAGCCTCTGAGCGAGAACGAGCGGAAGGTGCTTTCCTGCATCGGCCCGCAGCCGCTTGGCATTGAGGAACTCTGCGTGCGCAGCGGCCTGCCCACGGCAGCACTGCTGGGCACCCTGATGAAGCTGGAGCTTTCCGGCAGGGTGCTGTGCATGCCGGGAAAGCGCTATATGATAAAATAGTATAATTTCCGCTGGCGCAGCACACAACAGCTGTGGTATATTATAAAAATAGAGAATCCCGTACTGTGCGCACCGCACAGCGCGTTACCGATAAAGAAGAAAGAAAAACGAATGGGAGTAAACTCGAATGGCGAAACTGGTTATCGTGGAGTCGCCTGCCAAGGCGAAGACCATCGGCAAATATCTGGGCGATGACTACGAAGTCACCGCAAGCATGGGCCATATCCGCGACCTGCCCGCGTCTCAGCTGGGCATCGATGTGGAGCACGGCTATGCTCCGCAGTACATCAGCATCAAAGGCAAGGAAAAGCTCATCAAGGAGCTCAAGAGCAAGGCCAAACACGCAGACGGCGTGCTGCTGGCGACCGACCCGGACCGCGAAGGCGAAGCCATCAGCTGGCATCTGGCCAATATCCTGGGGCTGGACCCCCACGAGCCCAACCGCGTGACCTTCGACGAGATCACCAAAAAGGGCGTGCAGAAGGGCATGGCCAATCCCCGTGCCATCGATGAGGATCTGTTCAATGCCCAGCAGGCCCGCCGCGTGCTGGACCGTCTGGTGGGCTATAAGCTCAGTCCATTCCTGTGGCGCAAGGTGCGCCGCGGCCTGTCCGCAGGCCGTGTGCAGAGCGTGGCGGTGCGGCTGATCGACGACCGGGAAAAGGAAATCGAAAACTTCAAGCCCGATGAATACTGGAACGTGGATGCCACCTTGGGTGCCGGGCACAAGAGCTTTACCGCCCGCCTGGCCTCTGACAGCACCGGCAAAAAGCTGCTGCCCAAAAACGAGGCAGAGGCCCGTGCCATTGAAAAGGGTCTGGAGGGTGCCGAGTACACCGTGGGCGAACTGAAAAAAGGCAAGCGGGCCAAGCAGCCCACCCCGGCCTTTATCACCAGTACCCTGCAGCAGGAGGCCTCCCGCCGTCTGGGCTTTACGGCTACCCGCACCATGCGTGCCGCCCAGACCCTGTACGAAGGCGTGGACATCGCGGGCCACGGCACCATGGGTCTGATCACCTATATGCGTACCGACAGCCTGCGCATCTCCGATGAAGCGGTCACCGCTGCAAAGGAGTATATTGCGGACGCTTACGGCGAACAGTATATCTGCCCCTACAAGCGCACCTGGAAGACCAAAAGCGCGACCGCCGCGCAGGATGCCCACGAAGCCATCCGTCCCTCGGTGCCGGGGCTGACCCCTGACGAGGTGGACAAGAGCATCAGCGGCGATACCGCCAAGCTCTACCGGATGATCTGGAGCCGCTTTATGGCCAGCCAGATGGCAGACTGCCAGCAG
>OLZV01000377.1_pt1 | contig 19993 bp, 17 predicted proteins | sample 1644531 | NCBI WGS metagenome assembly OLZV01 (sample SAMEA103958115, study PRJEB25191) | human gut metagenome | biome: human-associated habitat [ENVO:00009003]; feature: intestine environment [ENVO:2100002]; material: feces | place: Germany | collected 2013/2015
TTAAGTTTTCATAAGCATTTCTTAATATAAGTTATTGATTTATAGACGATTAAATATTAATTTAACGCAGTATTGATACAGTTGAAAAATCAAATATATTATCTTTTCACTTCCCCCACCATCTTCTTTACCAACATACGGAATTGCTTATAGATACCTAGTTGCAACATTAAGATTCTAATATGCTTTTCCATTTGGGTTCTGAAAGTAACAGGAAAATATTTATCGAAACACTCCTTAGGCGAAAGCCTATCTAAGTCTTCAAAGAATGCTGTGCGTCTAGGATTGCTCTTTGGCTGAGCAGTCAACTCATGCACACCATCTATCAGCTTATCAACACCTACTTCTTTTATATAGGCATCATCTTCAATGGCTTTCATGATTTCTTCAGCCTTGGCTGAATGAACAAGAACTTTAGTTACACCCTTATCATTATCCAATTCTTTACTGTACTGATACACCTCAAAACAGTCCCATATAGTAAAGTCTGTCACACGATACTGCTTCTTGAATCTACAAGCATAACAACTTGGTCTTACATTGATACCAGAGAAGAACGAGCGAAGCCAAGGAGCAGGTATCAATACCTGCATGATAAGAACCTTTCTCTTAGTCGAAACTCATATTCGAGTACTTATATCCATAGAAATTCTTATCTCTAAACTTGTTACCATTAGGAACCTCCGAATAATAGGGATTATCTACTTGAGAGGACAAGACATTCATGATGCGGAACAGATGAGCTGGATCTATTCTGTCCAAATCTTCAATAATCAAAACGGACTTTGCAGACATCAACTTTAAAGACTTTTGGATAAGATAAGTAAAAGCATCACATTCACTGATACTACCCGTCTTTCCATAAAAACCATTGAGGTAGTCATCTGCTACATGAAGAACATCTTGACTTTTATATTTCTCATGAATGGTAGAAGCAAAATCTTTCAAAGCCTCATACCCATCTTTCAATCCTTCTATGGGAATGATTGAAGCAACAAAGTTGCCTAACTTTAATAAAGACTCTTTGTTGCATACCGCATCAAATATCTTATCATACCCCTCTTTAAAGACATAGATACGATTATCCTTTATGAGTTGAAACAGAATATCACGCTTGATATACTCAATGACATCCCGATTCTCCTCAACCACGTAGTTTACAGGATGGAGAGTGATGAAGTAATAATCATTAGCCTCTTTCGGATAGCTTTCCATAAACTTTTTCAGAAAGTAAGATTTACCATCTCCAAACCGTGCAGAGAATATGATTCTACTCTCATTTTCAAACACCTGCTTGAAGTCTTGGATGTTTTGTGAAATATCAATTGTATCCATAAACAAGCCAAACTACCTATTAGATATCTTTACAGAAGAGGGATGATTAAATCACCCCTTTTTTCTGTAAATCCTGGAATGCTGCAATCAACTTATCATAGTCCTCTTTTGTCAATGCTCCAATATGTCCGACACGGAAGATAATATCCTTCATATCTCCACCATTAGGACAAATCCACATACCATACTCATCCTTTATCTTCAAGAAGAGATCGTAAGCAGAAGCGGTTATAGGATGAAGCGGTGTTACTGCATTTGATAAAGATTCTGACACGATTTCAAAAGGCAGATTTTTTATCTGCTCTCGGAAGTAAGTTGCTAAAGCACCGATTCTAGCGATTTCTCCTTCAACACCACCATTGGCGTCTATCTCTTTCAAACGAGCATTAATCTGGCGAAGAATACCAACAGCTGGGGTCCAAGGAGTCTGCCCACGTTCCATATTCTTCAATGCTATCTTCAAATCAAAGTATTGACATACACACTTAGTATTGTTAACTCGATTAATTGCCTTTGGAGAAAGTACCATTACAGAAATACCAGGAGGACAAGCCAACGCTTTCTGACTACCAGTAATCATAATATCAGCCCCCAACTCCTTCATGTCAAAAGGATCAGCTAAGAAAGTACTGATACAATCAACTATCAAGAACAGTTGGTTACGCTCGCAGAAATCACTAATTAAGTTCATATCATAATGAACACCCGTTGAAGTCTCATGCTTGTTAACCAAGAAAGCCGTATATCCTTGTCCCTCATATGGAGCAAGATGCTCAGCTTTTAACGCCTTACCATGTTCTAGCTTGATTTCCGTATAAGGAACATGATGAAGTTCTAGCAATTCTACAAAACGATGACCAAAACTACCACCATTCACTACCAAAGCCTTATCATTTGGTGTAAGGGTATTCATGATAGCTGTCTCCATCGCTCCAGAACCTGAAGAAGTCAAGAATACGACTTTAGAATCATCAGAAGCTTTTGCAAACTTCTTAATGAGTTTTTCGTTCTCAAACATAACATCAGAAAACTCAGATGTTCTAAAATAAGGTACCTGTTCTGCACCTATTGCTCGTACAGCATCACTAGACTGTACAGGACCTACCGTGAAATTAATCATATCAATAATATTTAAATTTCAAAAAAGTTTTTTCGATTCATAAATTGCTCCATCACTTGCGCCATGCAAATACTTTCCTTTCTACGTAAACGGGCAGAAGAGAAACGTTTGTTTACTATACAACTGATGAATTCCTGTATCTCATAACGCAAACCAAAACCATCCCATTTATAGAAATACTTTTTATTATCGTTCTGGTTTTCATAACGCAACTCAAAATAATCCGTCTTCCACCATGGTGCTGGCACATAAGCATATCCCTTGGTTCCTGAAATCACCAAGCATCCTTCTGTTTTTACACCCAATCCTACCTTAAAAGAACAAGTAGCTTTAGGATAATGGAAAACTCCACGTGTATAAACATCAATACCATTTTCCATCCGAGAATAAAGATTCAAATTCTCATAATTGATACCCATCAACTTGATAATAGGTAATAATGGATAACTTCCTTCCTCATACATGGAACCACCCGCTTGCTTAGGATCAAATTCACGACCATTTTTGTCTAGAAGTTGTGACAAAGAAGCTTCAATGTCAACCACATCACCTATCAATCCAGACTTAATGATAACCATCAAGTGATTAAAAGCAGGACAATGGGCCGTTTTATTTGCCTCCATCAAAATAACCCCTCTATCTTCAGCCAACTGATATAGTTCTTGTGCCTGAGTCTTTTCTAATACCAAAGGTGTTTCACAAAGCACATGCTTATGAGCCAAAATTGCATCTTTAATATCTTGGTAATGAGAAAGATGTGGTGTTGCAATGTAAACTGCATCTACAGAATCATATAAATCATCTACATTTTGACAAGCAATTACGTTTTCATGCTTAAATACATAATTCTTTCCTTTAGCCTCATCAATATCATAAGCAGCAACAACATCAACTCCACTAACTACAGATGCTTCAGAAGGAAATCTATCTGCCACTCGACCACAACCGACAACTCCAACCTTTACAACATCCTGCGATTCGTTACGAAGCATTGTAGATGATATACCTTTAGTTCTTGGTAGATAAACAACCTCGCAGAATTCATTAAGGTAATCAAATTTTCCTTCCCAATCCGAACCTATAGCGAATATGTCAACATTGTATTTTTGAATATCATCGATTTTTTGCCCGACATAGTCCTCAATTATAATCTTGTCAGCATACCCAGTAGCTTTAACAGCTTCCACACGTTCCAAGACATTATTGCGAACATTCAATTTACCTCTATCTCTATCAAAGCTATCATTGGTGACACCCACTATAAGGTAATCTCCCAATTCCTTAGCTCGACGTAAGAGATTTATATGACCTTGATGAAGAAGATCATACGTGCCGTATGTAATAACAGTTTTCATATTCTACATTTTTATACCCATAATCTCAAGAACTTTTTCACTGAAGTTACCTTCCATGTCCTCATTCACAAGGGCATTAATTTCTTTTCTATCTTCTTTGTAAGGATCGACATCATCTGCCAAGTTTTTCACGAACCTGCAAACATCATCATATTTTCTGATTCTCATTCCTGGACGATATTTATCTGGATCCATAGCGAAACCACGTTTACCAGCATAATCATCAATATCATCTTCTGTAAAACCAATAGGACGGTCCAATAATAAGAAATCATAGAAAATAGAAGAATAGTCTGTAATCATTGCATCACACTGCTTCATAAAGCGATACAAATCCATTCCTCTTCTTAAAAATTCTTGATGACTAAGTAAAATGAAATGATCCATATCTACAACATCATATTTCGACAAATCTTGTTCTGGATGTAACTTCACTACTATTTTTACTCCAAGTCCCTTTAAATATGAATTAAGGCATTGGAAATCTTTTATATCAACAATTGGCAAAATTGGCTGTTCTTCTGTAGTATCCTGCATATTCATACTAACAGATTTACGGAAAGTTGGTGCCCAAAGAATAATTTTTTTATATTCACCAAAATCATACTGTGGATTTGGCAAATACAGCGGGTCACATTTAGGATTTCCTGCTATAACAATTTTAGATTCCGGAACACCATAAATGCGAGCTTGCGGCTTTATGAAACATTTACCTGTTGCCATCACATATGTATAATGCTGACTCTTGGTGCTATATTTAGACTGCCCCTCTGAAGCATCTTTGAACGGCATACCATGCTCCATGTGAATTATAGTTTGGTCTTTTGCTGGTTCTATCGGAATTTTTCCAATACAATAAAAAACGTATTTACTTCTGAAAAAAGAAAGTATAGCCTTTAATGGTCCTACAAATTTAACATTATGAGGAGAATCAACCACATATTTTTTGTAATCAGAAGAGGATACAATTATTCTGTACTTTTTATTATATCCATTATCTATTAGATATTCATATACAGCACGATTGTTATCTCTAAAACTCAAGTTACAATAAAGTAAAATTTGAGATTCTTTATGGGAAAACAAACGATTAATTTTCGATAAAATCGGAAACAAATTATTGTAAAGAAAGAACTTTACTTTCAAATTCTTTATAATCATTTTGGTAACAAACTTTTAAAATCATTGTACATTCTTGTCTGTATTTTGTCTATCTGATGGTTGATTAATCCACAATCCCAAGACTTTTTAGCATATTCATTAATCAATTGAGGTTTTTCAACTATTTGCACAAGACTTTCTTTTATTTTACTTTTGTCTGTTATACAGATAGCAGCATCATTACGAACTAGATAATCTGTTGAAGCTGTCATTCCTCCAATGGCTAATATACATTTTGCAGAATAGAAGTAATCAACTAATTTCGTTGAAAAAGAAGCTCTGTAAAATTGATATTCGGCCTTATTAAAAGGTTCTACATGCAGAAGTATATCGGCAGCATCCATTACCTTTTTCTTTTCATCATTCGGCACTGGAAGATTAAGTTTTGAACATCCCTCAATATTCAATGCACTTTTCATTTTATCATCAGATGGAGAAAGCGTATAAATGTCAAGTACAAACTTCTGACCATCCTGATTAATTTCTTTAATTGCAGATGCTAACAATGCAAGAGTTTTCCATCTACCAGCACCAATGTTTCCCATATAAACAAGATGGATCGGTAACGATAGCTTTCGATATTCTATAGGCTGATCTACATTGAAATGATACCCCTTAAATAAAATTCGACAATCTTTATGAAAACATTTCTCGTATTCATCTTTCATCAAATTTGAAATGACATAAAGAAAATCGCTCTGCTTAGCAGTTTTAGACAGATAGTGTCTTTGCATAATTTTTCTAATCCAAAAAATAGGTGATAAGTTGGTATGCTTCAAAGAGTAATAATCATCCCATGGATAAGTAATTAATGGAATATTCTTTCTTTTCTTAACATACAACATCAAATTACTAATTAATGGACCATCTGGCAGAGTTCCAAAAATAATATCTGGATTAAAGTCATCTATAAATTGATCAAACTCCTTTGTTTTCCAACAGTTAGACAAACCAAATAATTCTTCAACTAGAAAAAACACTGGCCATCTTAACATTCTTAATTTATTAAAGAACGAAGAGAATTGAGGTTTTTCAGTCTGAGAAGAATCCTCTATTTTCATCCGCTCACCTACTACAAGATTCGGCTTAAACATTCTCTTCATTATCTTGATGATAGAGATATGATAATAATCTTTAGCAAGAGTGTTTTGCGGCATTCCATTACGTACATAAATATGTGCAAATTCATACTTATCTTGCGTGTTAGCAAAAATGTTAGAATATGAATTGCCTATATTATTATCTTCACGCCATGGAAGATACGTTATCACTAAAACTTTTATTTTTCTTACCATTTTTATATTGTTTACAAACTAAGCGAGTCATTTTTTACAATTAATCAACCATGAACCACCAACTCATATAAATAAGTTATAAAACTTATACAACATAAGCAAAACATTGACTATTCTTGGCAACAATTTAAATCAAGATAAAAGTCAGATTTAACTGATGTATAAAAGAATTTGTATAACATACAAGCGACAACAACCTAAATGACACAAGAATACATAAAAAGCATAATTATTAATTAATTGATTTATTTATGCACCTTTTCACCAGATTTATGTATTACACATCAAAAACTCAAAGTTATATATTAGATTTCTCTATAATTAATTATAAAAACAATACCTTCTGAAATATATGTTTTGAAATTTGTATTTTAAAGAAAAAAAGATTTGTAAACTTTAAGGGTTTCTTGTGCGGTATTATCCCAAGTAAACTTTTTCAATTGTTCAACACCTTGATTTTTTAGAGCTGCCAATTTCTCTTCATCATAAATCGTCTGAGTAATCTTACAAGTCATATCATCAACGCTATCAGGATTGAAATAAACAGCAGCATTCCCCCCTACCTCATGAAAACAAGATATATCACTTATTAAACAAGGACATTGACATCTAAATGCTTCTAAAATCGGCAAGCCAAATCCTTCCATTAAAGATGGATAAACGAATGCAATTGCATTACACAATAAGACCTTCATTTCTTCTTCAGTTACAAACTTTTGATATACCCTTTTAGATAAACCTAGATCTTTAATTTTCTTACATTCAGAATCATTGAAAGATTCACCTGTACAAACCAAATAGATATCTTTCGGAAGTTTAGCAAAAGAATATAAAAACTTTTCGAAGTTTTTATAACCAGCTCTATTACCTATATACAGTAAATATGGAAAATCAAATAATGATTTCTCATTACAGCTGATTAAGCTTTGCTCTGAACCATGATAGACTAAATGAAGTTTAGATTCTGGAACATCATAATATTTGACCAGATCGTTCCAAGTCTCTTTACTTATGCAAATAATGGCATCTGCATTATTTAAGACCTTTTTACGTTTTTCTCTTATTATTTTAGAATCATATCTATCAATTTTCTCGTGAATTAAATCATGCATTGTTTGAACTACGGGTATCCCTTTTGTGTAATTTACGTAATAAGGATTCAAAAAGGTTGGATGAAATATGTCAAAATTTCCCCTTTTAATTGATGACAAACATATTTTTTGATTTATCCATTTCATTCCATTCAAACGAAGACTACTTCGCCAATTACTAAGTGGATTTATATGCTTAATTCCAATTTCATCCAAATAAACATTTTCACTCAGTAAAAATGGAACTTCACAATAAACTCCTAATTTTGTCAAATGTTTAATCAACTCAATATGATAACGACTAACACCACCATGATGTTGATTAAATGCTTGATAATCGTATAAAACTCTCATACCATAATTATTAATTAATTAATTGAAATTAAATAATCTTAGCTGTTAGCTACTACATTATTGTTAGAAATTAAATATATGATTACAGTATTATTAGCGTTAATCACAATACTACCGCCAATAGTAATATAAATCTAAGCATTAGCCATAAAAGATAACAACAAAGTCTATTATCGTTACTTTTTCAGGCATGCTTATAGTTAAGAGCTAAATGTACATAATCAAAAATTCAGAATTCCATTAAAAGGAAGTTATTTCCACCAGCCCTTATGTACACCCAATAATTCGTATGCAGGTCTTGTTTCATTCCATACATACATATTTAGTTTATTGTTGGGTAAAGGAGTACAAAAACGAGTTGTCTGTAACAAAAAATAAATAATCATAATTGGCTTATAAATGTTAAATCTGCTATGTAATGATTTTGCAGAGTAATAAACAAAGCCCATCAACATACAAACAAAAGGATCGAAAATAGCCCTATATCGTAAAGCCAATTCAAGATTCTGTCCTAATGACTTAATCAATAAGGAAACTACAAAGCAATTATAAACAAAACAAGCTAAATAAGAATTATTCATTTTCTTATTGGCTACCCAAAGCGCAAAATACAAAGGTACCATCATTACTATGCTCATAAACGCATTAGCATCTTGTACAACAAACCAATCACTTGCATCTTCACTATAATGTCCGAACCTTTCAGAACTAGAAAATAGATTTACAACAAAGAGCAAGTTCATCATTAAATCTTTATAATACGACATGAGAAAAACGAATAAAACGCTTAAAGCTATAGCAACAAATGGATGAAGCATTCTTTTCTTAAAATAATCTATTAACAGCATCAAGAATACAGATAAAATCATTGCATAGTGAGATAACACCGAAATAACTACCCAGAATAATGCATTTTTCTTTTTACCATCTAAATAATGTCTCAATGCAATTAGCAAAAAAGAATAAGACATATACCATCTTATTAAATTTTCTGCAAAATATCCAGCTGTGACAACCAACAAAGGCATTACATAGGGTAATACATTCCTATAGGGTTTGCAAAAATAAAAAGCAGACACAATAAACAAAAAAGACATAAAAGATATGATTCCACAGTAGGGAACATGAAGAATTGCAAATAATGACCAAACAATACGAAAAACAGGTTCCATCGTATAGTCAGTTTCATTAAGTATGGAAGCATAAGACTCATAGTACATACACCAATCTATCATTCTTCCCCAACGTAAGCCTTCTTCAAGAGTAAAAGCAATAATAGCCCACATTGCATATTGCCAATATTTGTGAGAAGGCTGTGATTTGATTTTTTTACATGATATATAAGTAACCAATACTAACAATACATGTAAAACTATATATTGAACTGAAATCATTTTGTCGTAATGTTAAATAAAATTTAAAGATATAGAAGTAATACGCGATAAACAAGATACATTATGTTCTATATTCATATTATCAATTATATTTGATGATTCTCTTGCATCTTACAAAAAACTAAAAAATATTTTTTCCCCAGATCCCAGATACTAAATAGGATATTTACGTTTTAGATCAAAAATATCTACTAAAAGTAAGATAATAAATATCACAAAATTAGCAATTATCTTAAAAAGATCTTTTGGTGATAGATTATTTCTATGTGGATACAAACATTTAAAAATATATCCTTCCAAACATTTTACATCAGAATAGTCATCATAATTAAAATCTTTAGTCTCATCTAATCTCACAGATGCAAACCTGTTATCTGTCTGATTACAAGTAGCTCCAGAACCATCTAATCCCCAATTTCTAACTTTACTAATAACAGGATGGATATTAACCATCTTATTAAAACAACAATACATTCCCATATAATAGTCACCCCATCGAACTCTCTTTCTATTCATAATAAGAAGAGGTAATATCCATTGTTTGCATACTTTAAATACAGTCAACATTTTCTTTGAGAGTAGAATATCACGAGGTGGATTTTTACTGCAAAAATCCATATATTTTTCATATTTATCTTTCCAATAAGCCATTCCCCACGCACATACTTCATAATCAAGATAATAGTTTTGTTGGTAAGTACCCAAATCCTCGCCATGAAAAAAACCACATATAGCAAAAACATCAGGATTATTCTTGAATTTTTTCAAGCCCTCATTCATGTATACTAAGAAATTTACAGAAAACTCATTATCGTCTTCAGAAAAAATTACTCTATCATAGAGAGTTAAAATTTCTTTCCTTAATGTCTGAATGTTTCCATTTACTCCTAATCCATAATTTTTATCACGCAGGATAACTATTAGCTTTTTAAAGCCTAAATTGTCTTCTTTATGTGATAACAAATAATCTTTTATCTTATTGTAACCATCCCAATGAGATTCTTTTGCTGGATAATCCAAAGCAACATAAACTTCTGTTTTATCTGCAAGAGTACAACGTGACAAAGATTCTATGCAACGCTTAAAATGTTCATATCTACATAATGTAGGTATTGTAACTGGTGCTAAATTTTCATTCATCATTTTTGTTTTCTTAAAATGCTATTAATAATTAAATTCTTCTCGTAATCATTCATTACGAAAAAGAATAAGACCGAGAAAAACGCAATGGTATAAACAAACCCCAAGGCAAACAACATATACCAACTATCAACCTTAATTGAATGTTCAACAAAAAGTAAAACAAACAAGAAAAGAATTAAACATGGCAATATTTTAAGATGACATTTATAAAAGAACTTACGAATATCAAGCTTTAATTTTCTATAATAAAAAATATTCATCAGTATATTATTTACTAATAATGCTGCAAAGACCGCAAAGCCACAACCTATAGCTCCCCATTTGGGAGCAACACATAATGCTATAATTAAACTCAAAACGGATGTTGTTATAGCGAATATACTATTATATTTTACTTCATTGACAACATACGATACAGTTGTTCCTATCTGTTGAGTCATAGAAATGAAATATAAAACCACAAGAAATACCATTACATAATAGGTCCTGCTAAAAGAATCGCCTATCCACAGGTGTATAAACGACTGCCCTAATCCAAACAAACCTACTATTATGAAGCCTACAATATATAATTGTATACGCCCAACCTTAATCATAAGATCAGTCAGTTCAGATGAAGCATTTTCAGAATTTATCATTCTCGACACTTTAGGCATAAATAATCCATTCAATGCATTTGAGAAGATATAGATAAATCCCTCAAGGTTCATCGCAACCGAAAATATAGCAATTTCTTTAGTTCCACAAAAGACACCAAGGATAGTCGGAATGATATTTAGTCTGAGACGTTGGGCAATGTTTATAAAAAACACCCAAAATGAAAAATTAAATAAATCTTTTGCTACTGATTTCTCAAATAATCTTATATTAATCTTTATTGGCTCGGTTCTAAATAAAAATTCTAATTTCATTAAGGAAACAACCATGGCAACCAAACCATTTATTAAAACTAAACCTATAATATCTCCACCCAATAATAATATTACAGTTATCAAAAGTACCGTTCCTACACGTTGAACTAAATCAAGCATCTTTAGAGTTATGAATTTTTCATAAGCTACTAAAACACCATCAAAAGGTTTTAAACAAAAATTACATACGCTAAAAAAGCCTGCTATTATATATACTTTTCTTAACGTAACAATTTCCTCAGGTGTAAGCTTGACAAATATATCACTCAAAAAGAAATATATAACAAATAGCACCAAACCTATTAATAATGAAAGAAATGCATATACTATAGTTGTTACACTAAACATCTTATCAATTCCTCTATTATCTCCTTTAGCCCTAAATTTTGAAATGAAGCGAGAAATAGCTTCACTAAGACCAAAATCTAATAAGAAATAAGATAAAAAAGAAACTATTAATGAGTAAATTCCATAATCAGACATTCCTATTTCTCGAATCATCCATGGCGTATATATTAACGATATGATGATGTTTAAAAAAATAGAAATATATGATATAATCGCTCCAGTTTTTATCGAATTATTTTTCATCAAAACTTTAAATTTGTTATTCGTTTAGATTTATACTGATGATACAAACCTAGAATACATTTTCTTATACCAACTAATCTTAAACTAAACATAAAAGGATTATGCACGTGATACGAAAAAGAGACTAATCTTGTTGATGACAAAGAAAAAATCTTTTGCAATACTACCGTCAAGAATGGTATTCCATGCCGACTAGTATTAAAACTAATTACATGCATATTGTTATATTGTCCAAGATAAGAACGCTGTTCTATATCTTGAATAGATTTACAAGAAAAGAAATAAAAATATTCAACATTTGAATCTATAAAGTTATTTATATCATTCGCCCCCCCATATAAGTTAGCTAAAAGCGAATACTGTGACTTTAAATTATCTAATTTAATTTGAGGATTGAAAGCATAAACCATCTTGCTATGTAATAACGAACCACAAATAATTGCAGCATATGCACCTGCTGAACTACCTATAGTAACAACATCATAACCTTCCGTTTCTTTTTTTAAGAATTCTGTAAGTTTAAATATATCACAATACTCTTCATTAATACCTTTAACATACCAGCACTTAAAAACATCTCGAACGAATATATGCTTACTTGCATCACTTACTCTCTTTCCGTACCATTCATAAGAATCCCTTTTTATGATTCTTTCAAAAAACGCATCTTCTGTATCTGGATAATAGATAGCATTACTACTAAAATATATAGCACACTTTTTAGTATTTACTGAATCATCCGTCTGAATAATATAATTCTTATTCTTCCAGGCAGACTTTACTATTTTTGAATCTCTAATTCCCATTTGTACATTTATTAAATCAGTTATCTCTTTCTAACGTATCAAGGCATTACTAAATCCGCTATCAACAATGCCGTTGAGGATTGTTGTAAAGATCAAGCAAATACCTATCAATCCATATTCATCAGGAGAGAGAAGGCGTGCCAATACCAAACCAACAATGAAAGTTACTCCTTGTCCTAAAAGGCATCAGCAGCACTCCACCCTACTCCTTTTATCGTTTTATTTTTTAATGATTCCTATTGCATTTAAAATTGAACAAATAAAAATTCTATCAATAATAATCATTTATCTTCTCCAATAATTCTTCATTAGATAATAGGCAATCATCATAATCATCCATTGGTTGACCTACACCGTCCTTCAAATATAAATACCATTTAGCCAAACAATAATGATAGGCAGTTTCCAAATCTGGTAACCTAGAATACTTTCCAACATAGTTATTATAAGCAACCCAAGTCTCATTAATTACCGGATATAAACTTCGAGAGTTTAAATCCTGAATAATTTTAGCATAACCATTACCATTGATTACTAAGATATTATTAACTCTATCGTCGGCAGCAAGCATCAACTTTTTTATCTCATCTACTGTAAATAGGTGTTGAGGTTTACCTACCTTTATCAACATAACCCCAAAATAAGAAGCCTCAATTGCAGCAACCTTACCAGACAAAAAACCTTTCAATTTAGCTTGTATCTGCAAATAGAAACTTTCTGCATCATCATAGACTTTTAAAACTCTTTCATCTGTTGGAGCACAAAATTGCAACCAACCATTAGAGCACAAAAAACGCTCTTTATTATCAAATAAGTCTAAAGAATCTATAAAACCGGTATTCTTTAAATAAAAGATATACTCAATCAAAGAACTCTCATTTTTTTGTGAAGCATACCCAACAATATCCGTAAAATCAAATTCACTCCAATGTTTCTGAACGAAATCAGACTCATAATTCTGCTGCTCGCCAAATAGAGTTGAAAAGCTTGTTTCTGGTTTAAAAGGGCAATTATCAACCAAATAATAGTGCAATACATTCCAAACATTACGAGACATATTTTGCTTCATCTGATAAGCAATTTCTAAGCTTTTTATATAATCTCTAAATTGCTCTGCCGAACAATTATTATGCCTTCCATCTGTAACTTGACGGATAGCATTATAAGGCCCCAACTTCAAAACTATCAAGAATTTACCTTTTAAATATCTTGTTATTTTCTTTGCATTTACCGGAAGCTTAACTCCAGAATCATAATCATAAACACCATATACAAAATCTTTAGCAGAAACATAATGACCGAGGCTATCTTCCACTACTTCTTCTGAATATTCATCACTTGCATCTCCAACAACAAGTTCTTGGTCATCCAAATCAAGCAAGAAATAATTCCATGCAGAGATTTGAAAATTATCGAATCTCAAAGACTTTGGTTTTACCCGATATACTCCAAAATTCGTGATAACATCCAAACATTCTTGTCCCTCAACAATTTCTATATCTTTTAAATCCAAATCACCTCCATCCGGGAAAAACAGGTAACTCATTACAGGAAGATGTACTACCTTTTTCAAAACATCCTTGATAACAGCAGCACCTTCCCAATTAGCATATCCAGGAACAGAACTATCTTTAAAAATTCTTTTAATCAAGAAATGCCAATTACTTTGGCTTTTCTTGAATTCATCATGTCTTGTATCTTCCCATTTGATAAGTTCTTGCAAAAAATTGAGCATTGTCGGTCGTTTCTCGGGATTATTATTTGTAGCCCTTTCTAATACCTCTTCTATCTCTACTAAATGTTGCCCTTTCACAAGAGGACAAAGTCCCAATGCTATATCCTCATCATCAGAATTATAAACGCCTTCAAATCCTTTAGTTTTACCAGAAAGAAGAATCCAAAGAGTTTTAGCAAGCGAATAAACGTCAGCTTTCTTACCATCAGCTTCCTTAGCATTTCGTTTCATCTCGGGAGCGATAGTACTCATCGGACCTATACGACTACTATTCTTGGTCAGATTGTTTGGATTATCAGGAATATCTACCAATCCGAAATCACAAAGAAAAAACCTCCCTTCATAAAATAGAATATTTTCCGGTTTAACATCACGATGCGAATAACCTCTAGCATGAAGGGCTACCAAAATCTCAGCAATCTGCTTTACACATTTTATCTTATCTTCAAATGTTTGTATATGATGATCTATTTTTTCAGCCAAAGGCATTATATACCATAATTCTTCTTCTGAATAATCAATGACAGGAACTACACCTTCTATATCCTGACAAGCCACTATAGTTTTTATTTCATCGATAAAGCGCAGACATTTCTCTCTATTATGCCTTAAAGATGTATCTAAAATCTTTAAGGCAAACATTTGACCATCGCTTTTTCTTAAAACTTTTCGAACAACACCATTTCCTCCCTGGCCTAAAGAAGACTTTTTGGGAATATTATATTTCTTCTTCAACTTAGTCTTCTTCTTACCAAGAAGCCAAGAATTTATTAATGTTTGTATAGTTGTTTTAATATTCATACCATCAATTTCGCTATATCAACAAATTCAACATATTATCGCTTGTACCCCTACAGACTTACATTACAAGCATCATTATTTCAATTTTCATAATCGCTCCTATTTCCCCAAATTAATTCAAAACGATTCTCCTTCATTTCTTCTTTGAAATCCTTTAGCCAATCAATGTAAGTAAACTTTGGTTTGTAACCCAATTCTTTTATGGTCTTGGAAATATCCAGATGATTAAATAAGGCATTTGGCTTCTCCGGAAGATACACTTTATTTGATTTTTTTCCTTCCGTAAACACATCAATGATACCATCTATCTGCTCTTCTAATGAAATTTGCTTGGAACTACCAACATTGTATATTCCTCCTTGCAGTGAAGATTCAATACAATTCTGAATGAGCTGAGTCAAATCCTTTACGTATAACATTTCTTTGCTTCTAGTAGGATCTCCCCAAACCTCAATATCTTGACCAGAAGAAGCCCTGTCCATAAGCAATCTAAAAGAAATCATTCTTTTAATACCATCTACATGATAATAAGGATTAGGGTGATACATATATACATTAAAGAAGCGTAAAATAAAACGCGAAATGCCAAAAGTATTATGATAATACTCAGTAATATCAATGGCAGCATTTTTTGCTATAGTATATATAGAATGGTCTGTTGAAGGAGGAAAACTTCTTTGAGCATCAGCAGGCATAGGAGTTGTTGTATTTTGAAGATACCATAAATCTGCAGGTGTTTGAGCTGAAATTATTTTTTTACAACCAATAGAATTCATATACTCAAGAACATTCAATTGTCCCATAGTAAAGGAACTAATATACATTCTTGGATCATAGCTACGCGCAGGTAGAACACCTGCAAGATTAACTACGGCCTCTATTTTTACCTTTGGAAGAATATCAAAAGATTTATAGTCAGAAATATCCACACTATAATAAGAGATACCATATTGCTCAAAGAATCCATTATCATTCTTACGATGTCCAACAGCAATAACATTGTATTTACCTGTATCATGTAAATGGAGTACTGTATAGGCTCCAATACCACCAGTTGCGCCAAAAACTATAATATTTTTCATCACTTTATAAATATTTTAAGCCAAGAAGACTGATTTGTTATCGCATTCTCTAAATCTTGTGCATTATCAAAACGGAGCACTAAGGTTCCTATTGCATCATTAGCTGCTTCAAAACTATGAACAAAATCTCCAGTTTTTACCCAAAGATCTTTTTCTATGATTTCTGCAGGAAGTGAAGGTTCTATATGTATATCCTCAAACACTCCATCTTTATCAGCATGAAGTATTATCTCTGCCCAATGCCCATTATACGGCTTCTGTTCTATAACATCTGGCTCATCCCCCACCATTGCTCGTGTTATGGCAGTTATCATATCAACACCTGTTGCATAGCGAAGCATTTCACATAGTCTATTGCCTCCGCCACGAGGAGTTAACTCCATTATATATGGTTTGTTATTTGGGCTTACTCTTGTCTCGATATTAAAAACTGATGTTTTTAAACCGAGAAGAGTAATTAATCGTTGAATTTCACTGGTTAGATATTCTTCTTCCTCTTTAGTAAAAGTTGAAGGCCAAGAGTAAGCTGCAGGTGTATATGGATTTGTTGCATTTGGGTCAAAGCGTTGTGCACAAAAACTTACGAATCTTAACTTACCATCTTGAGCATAACTATCTGTATCAGAAGAACAACCTTTCTTTTCCAAGAACTCTTCTATGATTATATGACCACTAATTGTATATTTGAAAGCATAAGTAATAGCAGTCATTAATTCGTCTTCAGAATCTACACGAGTACAACCTTTACTTCCTGCAGAGTCGGTTGGTTTTACAATAAGAGGATATGAGAATTTAAAACGTGATTCCCACGCTTCTTCCTTACTTGCAAAGCCAAAAGCCCAAGGTACATTGAAGCCATTTTCTGTTAAGAAAGCACGGAACTTATCCTTATTTTGAAGTATCTCAACAGACTCAAATGGGCCAAATGATGGTAATCCCATCTTATTCTGCACATATGAAGCCGCAACAACACCAGGATCCACACCAAAAGACATGATACCATCTATCTGCTTTTCTTGTGCAACCTTCAAGACTGCCTCCTTGTCAATAATGCTTACATTGACATATTCATCAGAATATTTATGGGCAATATTATTTGGAAGATAATCAGCTGTAATTACATAATAGCCTTGTTCGTGAGCAGCTTTAATAACTGGGAGCAAATATCTAATGCCTCCTAAGAGCATTATTTTTTTCTGTTTCATTATTTTCCTATTTAGTAATACAATCCAAAGTTCTCTGAATATCCTCATCACTCAATGCATGATGCATAGGCAAACAGATTACGCTATCAGCCATCTTATGAGCATTCGGCAAGTTTGCCGGATCAGCACTTTCCAAACCACGATAAGTAGAGAACTCGCTAATCAACGGATAGAAATAGCGACGCCCCAATACATTCTGTGACTTCATCTTTGCATAAAGTTCATCACGGGTCATACCATACTTCTGTGCATCAATGAAGATTGGGAAGTAACTATAGTTATGACGAACACCAGGCATGTCATAGAAGAAGGTAATGCCTTCAACATTGCGCAAAGCCTCACGATACTTGATAGCAACCTGATGACGAGCCTCAATAGCAGCATCCACCTGCTTCAAGTTCAGTAAGCCATAAGCGCTACGCATCTCATCCATTTTACTATTGATGCCAGGCCCCACAACCTCAGTCTCACCAGCAAAGCCGAAGTTCTTCAAGTAATCTATGCGCTTCTTTGTCTTCTCGTCATGCATAATCAAAGCACCACCTTCGATGGTGTTATATACCTTAGTGGCATGGAAACTCAAAGTGCTCATATCACCAGCATTCAAGATGCTCTCACCATTTACTTCTACTCCAAAAGCATGAGCAGCATCATAAATAACCTTCAAGCCATATTTGTCGGCAATATCCTGGATTGCCTTGGTATCGCATGGCTTTCCATACACATGTACAGGCATAATAGCGGTAGTCTTAGGAGTGATGGCAGCCTCAATCTTGTTTGGATCAAGATTACCTGTTGCAGGGTCAATGTCAACGAATACAGGCTTGCAACCATTCCACCAAATACTGTGAGTAGTAGCTACGAAGCTATATGGGGTTGTGATAACTTCGCCTGTAATACGGAGCGCCTGCAATGCAGTAAGCAATGGCAGGGTACCATTGGTGAAAAGACTTACATAAGGAACCTTAAGGTACTCGGCAAGAGCAGCCTCAAGTTTCTTATGATAATCACCATTATTTGTTATCCACTTACTGTCCCAGATTTTCTGGAGGTCAGCATGAAAATCATCCAAATTAGGCAGTAACGGAGATGTTACTGTTATCAATTTCTTATCCATAAGATATATGTTTTTAATGTCTTCTGTCTTATATTTGGAAAACAGAAAGACAATTGTTTAAAATTCTAAGTTTTGCTTTAAAGTGTCCTTACTTTCATTAAGTATAGAAAGCAAATATCTTCCATAATCGTTCTTCAACATAGGCCGAGCGTTTTCTCTCAGTTGCTCTGCAGAAATCCACCCCTGACGATAAGCGATGCCCTCCAAGCAAGCTACCTTCAAGCCCTGTCGTTTCTCCAGAACCTCAATAAAGGTGGATGCCTCTGAAAGGGAATCATGGGTTCCGGTATCGAGCCAGGCAAATCCTCTAGCCATGGTCTGTACCTTCAGCTGCTTATCCTTCAAGAACTCCTGGTTAACGGTGGTAATTTCCAACTCACCACGAGCGGAAGGCTTGATATGCTTGGCAACTTCCACCACCTTGTTAGGATAGAAGTACAAGCCCACCACTGCATAGTTGCTCTTTGGATGCTGAGGCTTCTCTTCAATGCTCAGGCAATTGCCTTGCTCATCAAACTCTGCCACGCCATATCGTTCAGGATCGCTTACCCGATAGCCAAATACAGTAGCTTTGTTATTCTGCTCTGCATCTACTACAGCCTGATGCAGCATCTGATTTAATCCTGCACCATAGAAGATATTATCGCCTAATACAAGGCAAGCAGAATCATTACCAATGAATTTCTCGCCGATAATGAAGGCTTGGGCTAAGCCATCTGGCGATGGCTGCTCTGCATACTCGAACTTCACACCTAACTGGCTTCCATCGCCTAAGAGGCGTTTGAAACCTGGTAAATCAAATGGTGTTGAAATAATGAGTATTTCACGGATACCTGCCAACATCAATACTGATATTGGGTAATATATCATCGGCTTATCAAAGATTGGTATCAGCTGCTTGCTGATACCCTTGGTAATAGGGTACAAGCGTGTACCGCTTCCACCTGCTAATACTATTCCTTTCATATAATTATTATTTATTGATCAATAACATGTTTCGAAAACCTACCCGTCCTTCCTTACCGTTAAGGAAGGCTCCACCTCTCATCTCGGTCTTCTCTCCTCAGGCGAGAAGAAGGAAACCGCCCTACTCGGTGCTCGGAACCGCTACGCTCTAAGGTTGTCGGACCATCAAAGGTCTGCGCCAGATTTTGCGGGATGGGACCGCCTTGATGCTGGGCTTTCTATACCTAACCTTAAGCCTTATTTACATGAATCAGCAAAAAGAAAAGACTAGTTATATATATTATTGTCTCCTCATTAACTTTGCTGCAAATTCCAAGAAATCTGCAACGGTCTTGAAATTATCAAACTGCTGGCAATACATACTGGCATAAGGTTCAGGGAACCTTTGTCGTATATCAGCCTTTATCATATTTGCCAAAGCCTCCTTTGTGTAGGCTTTCAGCAATTCGTTGTATTGTTCCTCGCTCATAATATTAACCCGTTGGCGGAATTAATTTAGCGCATACTTAACCCTGCCAATCGGTCTGTTGT
>OLZV01000379.1_pt1 | contig 19909 bp, 17 predicted proteins | sample 1644531 | NCBI WGS metagenome assembly OLZV01 (sample SAMEA103958115, study PRJEB25191) | human gut metagenome | biome: human-associated habitat [ENVO:00009003]; feature: intestine environment [ENVO:2100002]; material: feces | place: Germany | collected 2013/2015
TTCTTTTTGAAGTTTGCACAGCCCTAACCGTCCTTCCACTCCTATCATATAATGCCGGTATTCCACCGACAACCCTATTGCCACTCCATAATCGAAACGGCGCAGATCAAGTCCGCCTTTGCCAAAAGTATCTATTTCAACCACACTTCCAGTATTCCAATCCGGCGTAGAAGATGATGACCAGCGATGCCCTAAAGCCTTGGTTTTACCACCAATCCCCCATGCGCCATAGGGCCCTGCAGCAACAAGTATATGAGTATTCCGATCCATTGCAAACCGGGCTGCCACCATTACAGGCAATTCCAAATAAGATACATTTACCTTCGCCTGAGCCGAAATTCCATCTGTTTCAACAGCCGTATGATTAGTCCCTTTGGAAACAAACGAGACGCCTGTTTGTAAAGACCAGACCTTATCAAAAGGGCATTCCAGACCAATGCCTAATTTATACGCCAGCTTTACTTTAGGAGATCCCATATTATCACCTATAATATTTGCCATGCCGATACCGGCCTTTATACTCCAATCCACCTGATTCTGAGCCGGAGCCACCGTTCTTACCATCACAAACAGTGCAAAAAGAAGTAGTTTTATCACCCTTACCCTATCTATTAGTGCCATATCCAAAAAGTTTGTGTCCTTAATCATAATCTGCAAATATAGCTTTTATTTCATAAACCACGCTTCATCTAAAAAAAATGGCTGCTTCTTTCTAAAAGAGAAACAGCCGTTCTTTATATATTTATAAGATTATATCTGTGGTCAGAATTTATAACCGATAGTGGCCAATGCAGAAAGATTATAAGCACTAGCACCACTAGCTACTTTAGTAAAACTTGTGCCAGTTTCAACACCTACGACTATTTTGCCAAATTCAAAAGCAACTCCTAAACCCAAACCGGCATCAAATCTTTTTAAACCATCATCACCGAAAGTATCAGCTTTCTCGGATACACCATCTATTTTAGTTTTTCCGCCAACTCCGTAAGCCAAATACGGACCACCTTTGAAAAGAAGGTCAAAATTACTGGCTGTATGTATCCGAGCACCAACCATCAAAGGCAGTTCCAGATAAAGCTGGTTGATCGTCACATCAACCACGTCCTAGGCGTCAGTTACTCCATCACCTTTCACACCTTTAGAAATAAAATTCAAACCTGTCTGGAAAGACCATACATTAGTATTAGCAAAAGGTACTTCCAAACCTATACCCACTTTATAAACAAATTTAGCATCTGTACCATCCGTATCATCACCATACCAATTTGACATACCAATACCCGCATTCACATTCCATTTCAGATTTGATTGTGCAGAAACACCTAGTGTAACCAATGACAATAAAATAAAAAAGGCTAGTTTTTTCATGACTGTTTGTTTTTAGTTAATAATAAATTTCAGTTCCCAATTCGTTTGTACCGTCGTTACATTCACAAATATAAGCTTTATTTTGGAAACCAGTCCTAATGTGTAAAGAAAATAAGCGGAATCTTTCATAAAATGAAAAATTCCGCTCACCAAACTATTATATAGTTATATGATTCCTGATTATCAGATACACTTATATATGATTAGAATATATAATGAAAGCCAAAGTTTAACTCATCCGTATCAAAATCTATACCAACATTTTCACTCTCATATCCATGATTCTCTTTTTTGGAATATCCAAGAAAACCATACTTGGCAACCAGACAAAAATGATCAGACAATTTGATGGCAATACCCGGTTTAATACCAATATTCCACGAATTCAAAGCGTCATTCCCCTTCGTTTTTGAAGTAGAAAAGCCAAATCCGCCATCGGCAAATAACCGGACCACATTACTACTCAAAAAGAAATAACGTGCATAAGGAACAATAGTGAAAGTATTAGTTTTCACATCACCGCTTTTATTATATTCATAACCGACTACTGTACCGACAGACCAATCTTCATTTAGTTCATAACCGACCTCCGGCAGAATCTTGAAAGTAGTATTCTTAACTTCTGTTCCTTCTGTTTCCACTTTATCAGAACCTACTCCAAATGTTCCACCTACATACACCTGCGCATTTGCAGTAATAGCAATCAATGCTACAATAACAGACAATACAATCTTTTTCATCTCTTTTGTCATTTTTAAATTAAACTTTTTACCTATTGATTCACGCTGAAGAGGTTTGCCTTCTTTGTGTTTTGCATTGTAAAGGTACTGTTTATTTTATATTTTGCAACATATTTTACACAAGAACGAATAATTCCAAAACAAAAGAGAGGATAATTGTTTAATTATTAATAAAGTACTGAATATTAAATTCAATCTACATTCCTATTTATTCTTATGTCTGTTAGCACGTTTTTTACGAAACTCAGCTTTCATCTTGGCAGCTCCCGACCCATGCAACCCTATATAGCTTTTCTTTTTAGCCTTGGTCTTCACTTTATCTTCTTGCTTACCACTAGGAGATTTACCACCTTTGAATACAATTCCTTCGGTGATTGCTTTTTCTATATCCATCGTCTCATTTTTTAGGCGTTAAATTCTGTTTTACTATCACTCTATTGCCGGCTTTGGCACAAACAATTTCCGTTTTGCGCAAAGTACGACCTTTCATATCAAAAATCAGATTCGGATTGAAATGTTGTCCATCTATCCGGAATTCCAAATGAAGGTGTTCGGTAGTGGCACGTCCGGTTCTGCCTGTCAGCCCTACTGCATCACCGGCCTTCACGATATCTCCGGATTTTACCAAGTTCCGGGAATTATGACTATAAATACTTTCCAATCCATTATCATGACGCACAACAACTACATTTCCATAAGCAGCGTATGTTTTTGCCATACGTACTATTCCATCAAACGCACAGCGGATAGTATCATTGGCCTTAGTCTTTATATCCGTTCCACTGTGCCCCCGGCGAGCTCCGTATGCAGAAATCACTTTACCACCGGGAAGAGGAAAACAATATTCATTCTCTTTTATACTATCCAGATGAATGGAGAAACTCTTGCGCCCGTTAAAGAGCCCGGGAGTCTTGACTCTGATATGGTTTACTTCCATTGCGGTAAAATTACTCTTGGCCGGCCCCCCAGCCCATGCCGCCACACTTATGAACAATAAAAATAGTAATTGTGTGCTTTTCATTATCTCATTTTAAAAATAAATTAATTCTTCATCCTTGGACGCTGCAAACTCTTTCAAGAGCTCCAACATATAATCTGCCGCTTCCTGCAAACCTTCCTTGCCGCTATATCCATTAATAATAGTCAGCAGATGCGTAGTTCCTGCCTCCAGTTTAGTACGCTCGTTATCACTGGTCGGCGTACCGATTCCGCCCATAGCATCTCTGTAAACAGGCATTCCTTCTATATTCAACTCTCCACGTCCTATCCCTTCATAAGGCTCTCCGGATTTACCGATACCCAACACCAATGTATCTCCTTGTATTTTATCCGCATCAAAGCCGCCGATGGAATATCCGTAACGAATAGATACCAAGTTAATCAGATCTACCAAAGTATCTATCTGATACAAGGGAATTCCACGCAGGATTCTACGGCAAAGCGCTTCCCCCGAAGGACGATAACGGCTAGGGTCTTTTCCGCATTTCTTATAAGCCTCCCGAGTGGCATGAATCGTAACCATATCCTTAATGGAATCCGTAGTGTACATTTCACGATAGCGTACAGTGAACTCGTCTATCTTTTTCCACAAAGATTCGCTATAAGCAGTGTTTTTTACCGTAGCACGGATGGCTATACCGGCAAACTGCGGACAGGCTTTCTTTATTTCTTCCGATACTTTTATTTCCATATTCATTTTTATACTGCGTTATTCCAACGAGCGTATTCCTCAGACACCTAAAAGAATGCCCGATAATATCCTTCCCGACCGAATTCCTTGCCGGCGAGCCGAAAAGAAATCATCGTTATTATGATACGTACAAATGCCGGATATCTCAATATGTTCAGGCTTCACACCGTATGCCAACAATTGCTGACGGTTGGCTTCCCACAAATCAATATGCCATTTTGCTTCTTTACGGGCAATCTGATTCATATCAAACCCCGCCTCATAAAAAGCTTGATAAACTTCATCCCCTACTTCAAAAGCCTCCAATGAAATACTGGGACCGATGCAAGCAATGAGATCCTTCCCTTGCGAACCGTATTGATCGCTCATGACCGAAACTGTCTTCTCTACAATCCGGGCCACCGTACCACGCCATCCGGCATGAATGGCAGCCACTACCTTCTTTCGAGTATCGTATAACAAAACAGGAACACAGTCGGCCGTAGATACACACAAGCAATAACCGGGAATGTCTGTTACCAATGCATCCACTCCTTCCAATTCAGTATTTACATGAATAGTATCCACAACTTTCACATGGTCACTATGGGTCTGATGCGGAATTACGAGTTCTACCGATTCCCCGGGTAACAAGCTACGCAGCAATTCCCGGTTGCGGTTCACATCTTCTGCCTCGTCCCCGCAATATCCGTTACAATTGAACGAGGTGTAGTTCCCCTTACTACAACCTCCGTGACGGGTGGTAGAAAAACAAGAAATGTTGGGATATGCCTTCATCAGCTCATATCCCAACATTTTATTATCTGATGTCAGCCATTTCATTTCTTTTCCTCTTCTTCGTCCCAATCCTCATCTTCATATTCATAATCGAAGTCATCATCGGCATCTTCTTCATATTCATATTCAAAGTCCTCATCCTCACCCATGTCTTTCAACTCTTCCTGCAGTTTGGCAACATCTTTGGCGCGATGAACAATTGTTTCCGTACGGACACCTTCCAACTTATTGCTGTCCTTATTCAATTCTGTCCATAAAATATCCTTCAGCTGCTGTATCCCCAGACCAGTCACCGATGAGATAAAGATATGCGGAACATTATCCGGCAATGTCGGCTCCAACATGGCAATCAGTTCTTCATCCAACATGTCACTTTTGGTAATGGCAAGCACACGTTGTTTATCCAACATTTCCGGGTTGAAGGTAGCCAACTCATTCAGCAGGATTTCATATTCCTTACGGATATCATCTGTATCACCCGGTACCATAAAGAGTAACAAAGAGTTGCGTTCTATATGGCGCAGGAAACGAAGTCCCAGTCCTTTTCCCTCACTGGCCCCTTCAATAATTCCGGGAATATCCGCCATGACAAAGGATTTTCCTTCACGATAGGACACGATGCCCAAATTCGGCTCCAGCGTAGTAAACGGATAATTGGCTATTTTAGGACGTGCCGCCGATACAGTAGACAATAAAGTGGATTTCCCTGCATTAGGAAAACCTACCAAACCTACATCAGCCAACAGTTTTAATTCTAAAATAACCATCAGTTCCTGCATGGGTTCTCCCGGTTGTGCAAAACGTGGCGCCTGGCGGGTTGCTGTACGGAAGTGCCAGTTTCCCAATCCCCCACGTCCTCCCTTCAACAGAGTTATTTCTTGTCCGTGTTCGGTGATATCACAGATATATTCACCTGTTTCAGCATTATAAACCACTGTACCACAAGGTACTTCAATAACTTTGTCTTCACCATCTTTACCAAAGCTTTTGTTCTTCGATCCATTGCCGCCGTGTGTGGCAAACACGTGGCGGTCATACTTCAGATGAAGCAATGTCCAATAATTACGGTTTCCCCGCAAAATAACATGACCTCCTCTACCGCCATCACCACCGTCAGGACCACCATTGGGTACATACTTCTCACGACGCATATGCGCAGAGCCTCGCCCGCCCTTACCCGAGCGGCAATATATCTTCACATAATCAACAAAATTCGATTCAGCCATAATTAATAATTTACTAATTTATCAATTTACTAATGTGCCAACGAAACTGTACTCCATGTATCATTATGCTGACTGACACTTTGGTGGACTGCTACATCAGCACATTAGCACATTATTATAATTTTTCGACAGTAGCAACAATGTCGGCAAAAATAGCATCCATCGTACCCAAGCCGTGAATATGCTGATATTTACCTTCGTTCTTGTACCAGTCAATCAGCGGAGCCGTCTGCGAGTGATAAACAACCAAACGCTTCTTTATTGTTTCTTCGTTATCATCAGCACGTCCCGATTCCTGTCCACGCTTAATCAGGCGGGTCATCAGTTCTTCTTCGGGTACATCCAAATCCAACATAACAGATACTTCCTGTCCACGTTCGGCCAGCATTTTCTTCAACGCTTCTGCCTGGGCGATGGTTCTGGGAAATCCATCAAAAATAACCCCTTTGCTTTCCTTAAAGCTATCCAGCGTGCTTGCCAGAATATCAATAATCAATTCATCAGGCAACAACTGGCCCTGATCAATATATCCTTTGGCTGTCTTTCCCAATTCTGTACCCTTCTTAATCTCAGCACGAAGCACATCCCCTGTTGAAATGTGATTAATACCGAACTTCTCTACAATACGTTCACTCTGAGTACCCTTACCAGAACCCGGAGCTCCAAAAATTACAATGTTCAACATCTTGTTTTACCTTTTATTTTTATATTTAGTTGTACAAATTTCATTCCATTACGGTGTAAATATCCCGATAGTTACGTCCCAAGCCATCATAATCCAGACCATACCCCACAATAAAATCATTGGGAATACGCATGGCCACATAATGTATATCCAATTCCACCTTCAATTTATCAGGTTTCAGCAGCAAGGTAGCGATACGGATCTCTTTCGGTTTTCTAGCTTGTAATGTTTCCAACAAGTGCTTCATTGTCACCCCGGTATCCACAATATCTTCCACAATCACCACTGTACGACCCTCAATATCATCATTCAAACCTACCAACTCTTTTACCTTTCCTGTAGAAGAAGTTCCTGCATAAGAGGCCAGTTTCACGAAAGAAATTTCACTGGGAATGGTAAGGTTACGCATCAAGTCGGCAGCAAACATGAATGCGCCGTTCAATACACTTAAAAACAAGGGATTAGCTCCTTCTAAATCCCGATTAATCTCACTCGCTACCCGTGCCACTTCTTTTAAGATCCGTTCTTCAGGAATGAAAGGAGTGAAACGTTTATCTTTGATTTGAATGGTATCCATAACCGCTATTTTATTAAATTGCTGCAAAAATAACATTTTTATTCCAAGTATCGAAGTATTCACATAACCTCTTTTTGTAAATAGTGTTATCTTTGTACGTTCAAACAAAAGAGATTGTCATGAAAATTATTTCGAGCACCCAACTAAAAGAGCTGGACAAGTACACGATTGCCAAAGAACCGGTTGCCTCCATTGATTTGATGGAACGGGCAGCCGAAGAGCTGACTCGTGCCATTACCCACCGATGGGATACTTCTTTCCATATTGCAGTATTCGCCGGACCGGGAAATAATGGGGGCGATGCGCTTGCCGTAGCCCGTATGTTGTCTAAACAAAACTATCACGTAGAAGTCTTTCTGTTTAACACCAAAGGAAAACTGTCGGAAGAATGTCAGACTAATCTTGAACGGTTAAAAGAATGCGGCTCGGTCTACTTTACCGAAGTAAGCACACAATTTGATCCCCCAGTCTTGACAGAAAAGCATCTGGTAGTAGACGGATTATTCGGTTCCGGACTCAATAAACCACTGAACGGCGGATTTGCTGCCGTAGTGAAATATATTAATGCATCCAAGGCACAGGTAGTAGCCATTGATGTACCTTCAGGATTAATGTGTGAGGACAACACTTATAATATCCGTCAAAACATGATACGCGCGGATGTCACTCTCAGCATTCAGCTACCTAAGTTATCCTTTCTTTTCCCCGAAAACGAAGACATTGTAGGCGAATGGCAACTATTGGACATCCAACTGAAAAAAGACTTTATTGATACAGCACAAAGTCCCTACTATATCACAGAGGAAGAAGAAATTCGCAGTCTCATCAAACCGCGGAAACGATTTGCCCACAAGGGAACTTTCGGCCATGCACTGCTCATCGCAGGATCTTATGGCATGGCAGGAGCATCCATTTTATCTGCCCGTGCCTGCCTGCGTTCGGGAGTGGGATTACTGACTGTCCATGTACCTATCCACAACCATGATTTACTTCAGACCACTGTTCCCGAAGCCATTGTACAGACAGACATACACGACCATTATTTTGCCGAGCCCGTGGATACAGACCGTTATCAAGCCATAGCCATCGGTCCGGGATTGGGACAAGAAGAAGATACAGCGTTAGCCATGATGGAACAAATACAAGGTTGTCCGGTACCTTTAGTGCTGGATGCGGATGCCATTAATATTTTCGGCACTCACCGCAACTGGCTCAGCCGGATGCCGAAGCGTTGTATTCTCACCCCCCATCTAAAAGAACTGGAACGACTGATTGGTAAATGCATGGATACTTACGAACGGCTGACAAAGACTAAAGAACTGGCTGCCTATCTGCAAAGTTATATCATTATAAAGGGATCATGGAGCACAGTTGTCACCCCCGAAGGAAATTGTTATTTCAATCCCACCGGGAATCCAGGTATGGCAACTGCCGGCAGCGGTGATGTGCTGACCGGTATTCTGGCAGCCTTATTGGCACAAGGATATACTCAAGAAGACGCATGCCGCCTGGGGGTCTACGTACATGGTCTGGCAGGAGACATTGCGGCGGAAGAAAAAGGAGAAATAGGGACCACCTCAAGTGATCTTATTGACGCATTACCCGCAGCATGGAAGAAATTAACAGAAACAAAAGGCAGATTTACAAAAGAATAGCTATATTTGCTTACATATATGATAGAATATAGAAATATGAAAAAAGGATTAATCGCAGCAGGGTTGCTGGTTTCATTGAGCGGCACCGCACAAGATGTCAGTACATATACTCCCGGAACCATGGGAGAAGGAGTGGTTTATTATTTGCCTAAGACCGAAATAGAATTGCAAGTCATCGCAACCAAAGTTGTCTACACTCCCGGAGAATTCTGCCAATACGCCGACCGCTATCTGCGCCTGACAGGCATATCATCCCAACCGGAAGAACATTGGGAAATAAACAGTATCAAGGTAAATTCCATAGGCATTCCTGATCCGGACAATGCATACGCTGTAAAACTGAAAGACAAAAGTGCCGCCTCACAAGTAGAATTGACTCCTGAAGGAATCATAAAGGCTATCAACACCACCTCTCCTATAGAGAAAGCACCTGTGACAAAGGTTGCCGATACGGTCAAAAAACGTATTGACCCACGCAGTTTTATGACCGAAGAGATTCTGATAGCCGGTTCTACCGCTAAAATGGCTGAATTGGTGGCGAAAGAAATCTACAATATACGAGAAAGCAAAAACAGCCTAACCCGCGGACAAGCAGATTATATGCCCAAAGACGGAGCCGCTTTAAAACTCATGCTGGACAATCTGGATGAACAGGAACAAGCCATGATGCAAATGTTTGCCGGCACAACAGACCGCATAGAAAAATCATTTACCATCCGCATAAAACCAGAAGCGGACATGAAAGAAAAAGTAGCTTTCCGTTTCTCAAAGAAACTAGGGATGCTGGATGCCGATAATTTATCCGGTGAACCTTATTATATCTCCATCATCAACCAAGAAACACTGCCACCAGTGGATCCGAAAGGCAAAGAAAAAAAGAAAATGGATGGTGTTATTTATAATATTCCGGGAAAAGCTCAGGTTACCGTATTCACTCCAAACAAACGTTATTTTGACGGAGAACTACCTGTTACACAATTTGGAACAACGGAATGTCTGGTAGATAACCTTTTTAATAAAAAAGTAAATACACGAGTGATCTTTAATCCTAATACCGGAGGAATTGTGAAGATTGATAAAGACTAAAACTTCATCTCACCCCTATATAGCAAAATGAGGGTATCCAGTGCATGGATACCCTCATTTTCACTAAAAGACAATCAATTATTTTTTGATATTTGGTTCCTCCAATCCATACCCCTTTTTCTTATTCTCACCTTTCAGCCACAAAGCAAAGAACAACGCAGCCACACCAAAGCCTGCAAATATCCACATGGGAAGTGTATAATCATAAGTCTGCATTCCATCTACTACCGGTCCTTTGCAATACTCATTCAAGACAAAACCAATCAAAGCAGGTACACCCATCAACCCCCAGTTTTGTACCCAGAAGATCAAAGCGTAAGCTGTACCCAACTGCTTTTCCGGAATAATTTTAGGAACAGAGGGCCACATAGCCGATGGCACCAAAGAAAAGCCAATCCCCAATATAATCATAATGATAGTGGCAAACCACCATACATTCAAGACAGGTAACGCAAACATTGTATGAACAAAAATCAACAGCACAGAACCGATGATCATCAGCGTAGCTCCCTTGCCTATCCGATCATACACATTACCGAAAAGCGGAGTAAGGAACAAAGTTCCCAATGGTAACAGACTAGGAATAGTACCTGCCAATTCCGGATCTACATTATATTTCTGCACCATCAAGTCTGTAGCATATTTCAAGAAAGGGAATACGGCAGAATAAAACAACACACACAGCAACGCAATCAGCCAAAATCCTTTATTGGTTACAATCAACCAAATATCTTTCATACGGAAAGGCTCTTCAGGTTCCGCCCCTTCCTCTTCTAAAGAAGCATCCAGTTTCTTGTCATAGAAAGTATAAATAAAAAATGCTATCGTACCAATACAAAGCATAGTAAGGCACAGCAACAATGGAGCAGGGATATTAGGATGGAACACACCCTCATCATCAGTAATTCCAAAGAAAGTAGCGATAGGAACCGTAACAGCCAAAGCCAGCATAGTGCCTAAACGAGCTGTCGCCATCTCCATGCCCATGGCCAAAGCCATTTCTTTTCCTTTGAACCACTTCACAATAATTTTTGAGACCGTGATGCCTGCAATCTCTACACCGACACCAAATATAGCATATCCCAACGCAGCCATTCCTACCTGGGTTTTCATTCCAAGCAAAGTGCTTCCCTCAGCAAATGTAGTAGAAATAGCATAATATTTTAACCCACAGCCCAACACCATCAAAAGGCATGCTCCCATCCCAGTAAAACGCACTCCCATCTTATCCAGAATGATACCACCGATAATAAGCATAAAGGCAAAAACATTGAACCAACCGTATGCACTGGTAAAAATACCATAATCCAGACTATCCCACAGCAGCTCCTTTTCAAGCATCGGTTTTAAGGGGGACATTACATCGGTCAAAAAATAACCGCATAGCATGGTGAAGGCCACCAGCGCCAACACACTCCACCGAAGAGCCTTGGAGTCATTGAGTTTTTTTTGAATTTGTTCTTTCATTCTTTTATAAGATTTTTGATTAATAGTTTTTCATGTTCAGCTTACAAAGATACAGTTTTTTAGGTAGAGAAGCCTCTTTCCATAAAAAAGTTCTATCTTTGCGTGACGATTAAATCGTTTTATTGTAGGAAATCGTCATAAAATTACTTTTTATAAACTTAACTTTATTGATCATGAAAAAAAGCAAAACATTTCTTGTTTGCGCCACGTTGAGTGGCAGCGTCTTATTTTCATCATGCATCGGTTCTTTCGGATTATGGAATAGTTTGAAAGACTGGAACCAGGGGGTAAGCAACAAGTTTGTCAACGAACTTATCTTTCTCGCTTTCCATATTGTCCCTGTTTATGAAATTGCTTATCTGGCAGACGCATTGGTTTTAAATTCCATCGAATTCTGGAGCGGTTCTAACCCTACAGCTTCTATCGGTGAAGTAAAAACAGTGCAAGGAGAAAATGGCGAATACTTGGTAAAAACCAACGAAAACGGTTATACCATTACCAAAAAAGGAGAAGACAAATCTGTAGATTTGGTCTATAACAAAGAAAACAATACATGGAATGCCGTAGCCGACGGACAGAGCTTCGAACTTGTGAAAATGAACGAAGACGGAACGGCTGTTTTGAGCCTGCAAAACGGAACCTCCATGACTGTCACTCCTGATGCACAAGGTATTGCTACCGCAAGAATAGCTATAGGAAACTCTTTGTTTTTTGCAGCAAGATAACAAACACAACATCATTTAAACACAAAGAAAAGAAGTTGTCCATGCAAACAACTTCTTTTCTTTCATAAAACAATACTACTATGAAGAAGCAAATCATGCTAGGCGGCCTGCTCCTATTATTAGGCTCCTGTGCCCCCCAAAACAAGGCAAATGCCCCGAATGCAATTGACATTGCCGCAAGTCTGGAACACCTCACAGAATTAAAGACCTCCCAATTGGGAAAACAAATCCGTTATATCCCTTTGGAAACAACAGACTCATCCCTGATTGGCAACTCCTATTCCATCAAGTTATCTAAAGACCATATCTTTGTCTCTACCAACGGACGATGCCTGTCATTCGACAAACAAACCGGAAAATATCTTGGCAGCATCGGGCACAAAGGGGAAGATCCAAAAGGATACAGCAATGCCAACTGCTTTATTCACCCCCATACCAACAATCTCTACTTTTATCGCCAACCCGACAAGTTGGTAAAATACGACACAAAAGGTAATTATCTAGGGCAAGTAAACCTGCCACAAAAGATTTCCCCATCCCTTTACTTCACTTTTTCCGACTCCCTTATTCTTGCTCATTATGGAGAAGGAATAGGACAACCGCAAGCAAGTGCGTTACTTTACTTCAACGAACAGGGAGAAATAAAAGACTCATTGCCGGAATTTGCCAATCCAGGTAACCCTATGGGCATGGATCAGATATCCAGCATCAACGTATTCAAGCAATTACCCGGCAACGCTAACATAGGAGGATTAATATATATAAATTACCAGAATGGAACAATGACCGTTCTTCCTATAGACCAGCCTTCACTTTGGCTGAGTAACGGCAGCATACGTTTCAGAAAAGCGTTCAATGACACAATCTATGACATCAAAGGACACGAAGCTACTGTCCATACCACTTTCCATACCGGGCAATGGCATTTCCCGGCTGAAAAAATGGGACAAAAAGAGGATACAGACAACTACATCGTTATAACCGGTATTCTGGAAACTCCCCAACATCTCTTCTTTATATCTCTACAGGGATTATACGACAAGAGAAAACCCTTCTACGGTATTTACGACAAAGAAAAACATATTACTTATATGAATGATGCCACTGTGGGGCTGACAGATGACCTGACGCATTTCATGCCTTTCTATCCCATCACTTGTACAGAAGAAGGAGAGTATGCCGCTTTATTGGAGATAGGGAAAATAGACGAATGGATGGATAAAAATCCGGGAATTGTCCAAGAAGGAAAGCTAAGCTTTTTACAGGAAATCAATGAAGAATCTAATCCGGTTTGTGTTATAGTAGGACCTTGACAACCATAAAAGAACGCTGCTTTCCTCACGGAGAACAGCGTTCTCTTTCTTCAACACGTTGAAGATAACAGTATGCTAAATTAGTCACGACCTCCACCCAATGCCTGATAGAGATTGATTACGCCTTGCATTTCAGTAAAACGGTTAGCAACCTGAGTTAACTCCGCATTAAGCAAAGTCTGCTGAGCCGTCAAAACTTCCAGATAAGTCGTATTCCCATGTTGCATCAGCAAAGAGGTACTTTCCAAAGCTTTATTTAATGAATTTATTTGTTTATCATAATAAACTGATTTATCACGGGCCGTCTGATATTTCACCAAAGCCTCGTTCACTTCACTTCCTGCATTCAACAAAGCCTGTTGAAAACTCAGTTTTGCTTCTTCTTGCTGAGCTTTAGCTATCTTTAGCTGTGCTATGTTCGCACCTTTATTAAAAAGTGGCTGGGTTAACGAAGCTACCGCCGTTGCAATGAACTTGCCCGGATTGACAATCATACTTCCTGCTGAATTAGTCCATCCCGCACTTCCACTTAAAACAATAGAAGGATAAAAGGCGGAACGAGCCTGATTTGTGGCATAGAAAGCTACTTCCAACGAACGCTCCGCACTGCGTACATCGGGACGGTTGGCAAGCATTTGCACAGGGATGCCTACCGGGAAATGTTCCTTCAACATGTAAGAGCTGTCCCATGTGCCCGTTCTCTCAATAGCATGAGGAGATTCAGCCAACAACAACGACAAACTGTTTTCTACCTGGTTAATTTGTTCTTTCAGATCAAGAACTGAAGTACATATAGTATAGTATGTAGCTTCCATTTGTGAAACGGCAGCTTCATTTGCCAATCCGGCTTCCATCAGAGCACGGGTCGCATCTACGGTTTCTTTCCAAGACTTTTCAGTCCGGACAGAGATGACCAGCTGATTGTCCAGCATCAGCAAGGTATAGTAAGTATTAGCTATACCGGCTATCAGCTGTGTCCGGACAGCCTGTTTATAGTCACGGCTCTGTTCCAGCAATGCTTTCGCCTGGCGTTTCGCATTACGGATACGGCCGAAAATATCAATTTCCCAACTTGCCGCGACTGGTAAAGTATAAGTTTGTGCAGCTTTTCCTTTGTCAAAACTACTTGCTGTCCCCTGAGGTGACAGAGCGAAAGAAGGCAGATAAGCCAATTTGGCTGACAGCATAGCAGCTTCCGCCTCCTTCACACGCCATTGTGCTGACTGCAAATCCGTATTGTTCCGCAAGCCTTGCTCTATCAATTCCTGAAGCCGCGGATCTGTAAAAATCTCCTGCCAGCTCAGATTGCCGATATTATCCACGGTATCAGCAACCGCCACCTCTTCCCCATACAAATTATCGGGCACTTCGGTTGCAGGTTTATATTGGGTATATATGCCGCAGCTACTCAGTGTGAGCGCTGCGACAGTCAGAGTGATGATCTGTTTTTTCATTTTTTCTCTTCGTTTTTGCTTTCGATGTGGTGTTGTCTCTCTTCTTTTGCTTCTACACATTCCTCTTGAATCTGCCAATCGGCCGCCGGCTGAAACTGAATAGGACGTACCTTTTCCTGTAAATATTGGAATACGATAAACAAAGAAGGTACAATAAACAGCAACGCCAGCGTACCGATCACCATTCCACCCACAGTACCTGTTCCCAGTGAACTGTTTCCATTAGCACCTACTCCACTGGCAACCATCAACGGGAACAGACCGAAAATCATTGTTCCAGCCGTCATCAAGATAGGACGCAAACGGGCTTTGGCGGCAGAAAGTGCGGCGGAAGTCAGACTCATACCTGCCTTACGACGCTCGGCGGCGTACTCGGTCAACAAAATGGCAGTCTTAGCAAGCAAACCTATCAACATAATCAAACCGGTCTGCAAATAAATATTGTTCTCCAGTCCCATCATCTTTGCAAACAGGAAGCTACCCATCAACCCAAACGGAACAGACAACAACACTGCAAACGGAATGAGGAAACTTTCATAAAGTGCACTTAAAATCAGATAAATCATCAAGAAACAGATAGCAAAGATGATAATGGTAGTACCTCCTTGGTCGGTCTCTTCACGAGTAATACCACCAAAATCGTACCCAAAACCTTTGGGAAGTGCCTGTACGGCAGTTTCCTGAACGGCACGGATGGCATCACCGGTACTATACCCTTCGGCAGGCATTGCATTTACAGCAATAGAGTTGAACATATTAAAACGGCTCAACGATTCTGCCCCATAACTGCGGGTCAATGTCACAAACTGGCTGAGAGGAGCCATCTCGCCATTAGACATACGCACAAAGATATTATTCAATGAGCTTTCATCCACACGATACTTCGGATCTGCCTGAATCATAACCTTATATACTTTAGAGAAACGATTAAAATTTGAAACATACTGCCCACCATAATAGCCAGACAATGTGCTTAGCACAGCATCCGGAGTGATACCGGCACGCTTACATTTGGACGCATCCACTTCTACCGTCCATTGCGGATAACGGATATCAAAAGTAGAGTATGCCATCGCGATCTCGGGACGTTGGTTCAGAGCACCCAGATATTGTTGAGTGGTATTGAAGAAAGTGCCCACATCACCACCTTGTTTATCCTGCATATGGAGTTCCAACGCATTACCCATACCATACCCCGGAATCATACCCGGAGAAATAGCAAATATACTGGCATCCTTGATATCCGCCGTACGACCATACACTTGTCCGATTACAGCCTGAACATCATTTTCCTTTCCTTCACGCTCATCCCAAGGTTTCAGCTTCAGAATCAACATACCAAAAGAATTACCCTGTCCGGCTAGCAGACCATAACCTGCCACACGCTGCACATGCAGCACCTGAGGAATATCCATCATGCGCTTTTCAATACGCATCATTACGTCATTAGTCGTTTTTAATGAACTACCTGCCGCCGTGCTGACATTCACAAATACAACCCCCTGGTCTTCATCAGGCACCAAACTGGTTTTAGTTGTATTCATCAAGAAAGCCAATAGTACTACCGAGGCCGCAAGAAGTGTCCATACCATCCATTTGCGTTTAATAAAGAACAATACCCCTTTCTTATATCTTTCAATCATTGCATCGAAAGCAGCATTAAACGCTTTACGGAAACGTGCTGCAAAATTGTTTTTTTCCGTTCCATCCTCATTGATATACGGTTTCAAGAACAAAGCACACAGCGCCGGACTCAAAGTCAGTGCATTGACGGCAGAGATACCTACGGCAACCGCCATAGTCAAACCAAACTGAGTATAGAAAGTACCGGAAGTTCCACTCATAAACGAAACCGGAATAAACACAGCCATAAATACCAACGAGGAAGAAATGACCGCATTACTAATCCCCTTCATCGCATCAATACTAGCCATATAAGAAGAACGATACCCCACACCAATCACCAATACCAGCGCAAACAGCGTAATCAGGTTGATACTGAATCCTGCTATGGACATAAAAGCAAATGTACCAATCAAGGATACAATGATCCCCACCAACGGAATAATAGTAGAACGAATATCCTGCAAGAATACATATACAATTAAGATTACCAAAAAAATGGCCTCGAACAAGGTTTTTATCACCTCATGGATAGATGCATACAAAAAGTCATTGGAGCTCATTACCTGAACCATCTCCACCCCTTTGGGCAGATCTTTCTTTGCTTCTTCCAAAAAGGCATCAATATTATTATTTACTTCTGTTGCATTAGATCCTGCCGTCTGAAAAATCATACAGGAAATACCAGGATGACCATTCATAGCCCCGTGATAGGCATAACTTTCCTCGCCCATCTCTATATCGGCAATTTCTTTCAGCTTCAACACTTCGCCATTATCCGAAGACCGGATCACAATTTCCCCAAACTCTTCCGGAGTAATCAAACGACCTTTGTACTTCATTGTATATTGATAAGTTTCATCAGAGTTTTCGCCGAATGAGCCGGTAGCCGATTCAATATTCTGTTCAGCCAACACTTGGGTCACATCCGATGGAATCAATTTATACTGGGCCATCACGTCAGGCTTCATCCAGATACGCATACTATAGTCACCACCCATAATCATCATATCACCCACACCCTGGATACGAAGAATTGCAGGTTTCAAATTAATACTGATATAGTTGGACAAGAATTTCTCATCATACGAATCATCCGGACTATATAGTGAGAACATCTGCAAAATACTGGTCTGCCGCTTTGAGGTAGTCACACCCACCTGCGTTACTTCTGCCGGTAACTGTCCGGTTGCCTTCGATACACGGTTCTGCACATTGACCGCTGCCATATCGGGGTCTGTCCCTTGTTTAAAATACACAGTAATATCTACAACTCCGGCATTTGAAGCGGTAGAAGTCATATAAGTCATATTTTCCACACCGTTAATCGCTTCCTCCAACGGAGCGATAACACTCTTCTGAAGAGTTTCCGCACTGGCACCGAAATAAGAAGTGCTTACCTGAATGGTAGGCGGAGCTATATCCGGGTATTGCTCGACGGGCAAAGTGAACAACCCGATAATCCCCACTACTACTATCGAAATAGAAATAACAGCCGACAGGATGGGGCGTTCTATAAAGGTTCTTAAATTCATAGTCTTTCTTAATTCTGTTTTACTTTAATGGGAGTACCTTCACGCAGCAAACCTACGCCTTCCGCTACAATGACATCCCCCTCTTTCAATCCATCGTTCACGATATATTCCTGTCCTCCATTTACACGGGTCACACTAACAGGAGCTGATTGTGCCTTGCCGTCCACGACTTTATATACATATGTAATATCCTGAATTTCAAAAGTGGTAGCCTGAGGAATAACCAAACTTCCTTTCATCGTAACCGGAAGAATCACATTTCCCGATGTTCCGCTATACAACAACCCATTCTTATTCGGGAATACGGCACGCAGGCTCGCGGTACCCGTATTACGGTCTACCACCCCACTGATGGTTTCAATGCGTCCCTTTTCGCCATACATAGACTTGTCATTCAATTGCAGTTCCACTTCCGGCATATTTTTCAACGCTTCTGCTTTGGAACCATATTGACGGGTCAGAGCCAACAATTGATTTTCAGTCATCGAAAAATAAACATACATATCCGAATTATCAGAAACCGTAGTCAACGGTTGTGGCAAACTGGCACTAACCAATGCACCTACCCGATAAGGCAATGTACCAATCACTCCATCCGCAGGACTTTTCACTTCTGTATACGAAAGATTATTGCGAGCACTCACCTCCTGCGCTTTCGCCTGGGCCAACTGGGCCTTGGCAGTAAGCCATGAGTTTTCTGCCGTCCTCAAATCAAATTCAGAAACTACTTTCTTTGCAAACAATTCTTTCTTGCTATCGTATGTCAACTGTGCTGTTGCCAATCCGGCTTTCGCCGATTCCACATTAGCCACAGCAGTTTCCAATGCCGCCTTATAAGGTACTTGATCAATAATAAATAAGATTTGTCCTTTACGTACTGCCTGTCCTTCCTCCACACAAAGCCGGGTAAGGAAACCGGAAACTTGCGGATAAATATCAATATCCTGGCGGCCACGGATCGTAGCCGAATAAGTAGTAGACAAAACTTTATCCGACGGCGATACTTTCAATACCGCATATTCCGCCTCCATTTGTGCAACAGGCGCCTGTTTACACGACGCTGTCAAAGCAGCACAACCAACCAATACCATTAGTCGCATCCATTTTTTGTTCAATGTCATCATATTCCAATCTTTTTAAATTCGGGGCAAAGGTAGTTGGAATTTCTCATCCCCAAGCGTTCAATTCGTAGCGGCAAATGTTCAAAACAGGAACAAACAACTCATTATATCAAAAAAAACATTTAAATTCGCGTCAAAATAAGAACAAGAATGGAAATTTTACACACCACTAATGAAGAGCCCTTTGTATCGGGGACCGGCCACTTTGCCGGCTGGGAGAACCGTTTGATGAAGCTAGAAGACACGGCTATCCTTTTCTGCCGGGAGGGACATGCGCATATCATGATTGATTTGCAGGAGTATGAGCTGGCGCCTAATACGCAAGTAGTTTTGCTGCCGGACACGATTGTCAAATTCACCAATATCAGCCCCGATTTCACCATCTCATATATCGCTTTCTCGCGCATATTGTTTCAAGAAGTGACGGCGCGCCTTGACCTTTCCTTCTTCCGTTTCCTCAAGGAGAACCCTTGCGTAACCCTTCCTGAGGAGCGCACGCGGAGCATCAACGGGCTTGCTTCGGGCATTGAAGACCTTTATCACGACCGGGACAACTGTTTCCGCCAGCAAATCTTGAAGAATTATATCCAGAGTTTCCTGTTGGATATCTACGACAAGACTCATCGCCTGTTTCTCATGAAACGTCCCGAAGGTATCAGCCGGCAGGAAGAGCTGTTCAAGCGGTTTATCCAGTTGGTACACAAGCATTGCACCACCCAGCGTGAAGTCTCTTTTTATGCCAACAAGTTGTTTATCACTCCCAGATACTTATCTACTGTGATACAGAATGTGACAAACACCACCGCCAAAAGCATCATAGACAAGCATGTCATTCTGGAAATCAAAGTGTTATTGAAATCAACGAAC
>OLZV01000392.1_pt1 | contig 19238 bp, 15 predicted proteins | sample 1644531 | NCBI WGS metagenome assembly OLZV01 (sample SAMEA103958115, study PRJEB25191) | human gut metagenome | biome: human-associated habitat [ENVO:00009003]; feature: intestine environment [ENVO:2100002]; material: feces | place: Germany | collected 2013/2015
GACCCCACAAGGGAGTTCCTCCCTTGACCCTTTCGCGCGATTGAGTTGGTGACACGCTCATACAATGCCCGCGTATTGATTGGGGAACGTTAGACTTTCTTCGCGAAGATCATCCGTCCGGCATTGGTTTGCAGGACGCTGCTCACCTGCACATGCAGCACCTGCCCCACCGCATCGCGTCCGCCTTCAACAACGACCATCGTCCCATCCGGCGTATACCCTACGCCCTGCGTGGCTTCACGCCCTGCCTTGACGATGCGCACATCCAGCAAGTCGCCCATTTGCACCGTAGGGCGAAGCGCGCAGGCAAGGTCATTCAGGTTCAGCGCCGCCACGCCCGCCTTTTCCGCCGTCCTGCTCATTGCCGCGTCGCATGTCACAATCACCATATGGTGCTTCTTCGCGTCCGCCAGCAGCACCTGCGCGAGTTCGCCGCCCGCTGCGCTGTCTACGCGCTTGACGCGCCCCAATGCTTCGAGCTGCGAAAGCGTTTCTCGTCCCTTTTCGCCGCGGATTCGGCACGTCTCCTCCTCCGATGCGCTCAGGCGCTGCAATTCCTTCTCCACCGAGCGCGAAATCAGCAGCGTCCCCTCCAGAAATCCCGCGCGGCAGACGGCAGCAATGCGCCCGTCAATCAGCACGGTTTCGTCCAGCAGCTTCGGTTTCGCCGTCTTGATTTTCCTGTGTGACAAAGCAACACGGTTGTTGCCTTTGGGGCTGAAGCGCTGGAACATCCGCTTGAAATCCGCCGCACGGCGAATCCCCAGCGTCACACCCAAAACGCCGAATACCACGAACAGAATCGCGCACATCGCCACAGTAAACATGCTCGCGCCCATGAGCATCACCAGCTGTGACAGCAGCGCGGCGATAATGAAACCGCCGACAAGCCCGCTGATGCTGCCTGCCTGCTGCTCGAACGTCATTTTGTCCATGCAGCGCTCGACCAGCGCGATGAGGCGGGTAATGCTGTCAATCGCGCGCGGCGCAATCAGGTATCCGCCCAGCCCCAGCAGCAGCGCGAACGCCGCATACAGCGCCAGCAGCGCGCCGACGCTCATTGCGGGGTTGCCCGCCATCGCGTTCAGCTGCACGATGACGAACGCCAGCACCGACCCCAGCCCGATGCCCAGCGCCGTCACCAGCGCCCGCAGCAGTTTCTTCACAAGATCCGATTTCATAGCTGTTGCAAAACTCCTTACAATAGAACAACACCATTAGAATAAAACGCTGATTGCCTGCATTACCGTATCGACGCCCACCAGCTTCATGCCTTCCGGCGCTTTCAGCCGCCGCATATTTTCCTTCGGCAGCAGGATGGTCGTGAAACCCAGCCGCTGGCATTCGGAAATACGCCGATCGCACTGCGGAATCGCGCGGACTTCGCCCGCCAATCGCGGCATCCTTCAGCGACGACACGACCGCCATACACAGCGCCAAATCCGCCGCCGGCTCGGACAGCTCCAATCCGCCCGCGACGTTGATATACACATCCTGATTATATGTTTTCTGATTCGCGCGCTTCTCCAGCACCGCCAGCAGCAGCGCCACGCGCCCGGTATCCGCACCGCCGACCGTCCGCCGCGGCGTGCCGAAGTAGGAGGTGCTTGCCAGCGCCTGCACGTCGCACAGCAGCGGGCGCGAACCTTCCAGTCCGCAGAACACGACCGAGCCGCTTGCGCCCTTCGCGCGATGGCTCAGCAGCTGCTCCGACGGGTTCGGCACAATCTGCATTCCGGCTTCCGTCATCTGGAAAACGCCCAGCTCATTGACCGACCCGAAGCGGTTTTTGACCGCGCGCAGCAGCCGATATTCCTGCTGACGGTCGCCCTCGAAGTACAGCACGACGTCCACCATGTGCTCCAGCATTCGAGGCCCGGCAATCGCGCCGTCCTTCGTCACATGCCCGACAAGAAAAATCGCCGTGCCGCTCTCCTTGCACAGGCGCATGATTTGGCTCGTGCATTCGCGAATCTGGCTGACTGAACCCGGCGCGGACGCCATATCAGGGCGATACATTGTCTGAATGGAGTCGATGACGGCGACGTCCGGCGATAAGCCGCGCAGTTTTTCTTCCACATTGTCCAGCGCGTTTTCCGCCAGCACATAAAGCGTCTCCGACGTGATGCCGAGGCGGTTCGCACGGAGTTTCAGCTGCTTGGCGGATTCCTCACCGCTGACATACAGCACGCGCTTGCCTGTTTTGCACAAATTCGCGCACACCTGCAGCAGCAGCGTGGATTTGCCGATGCCGGGGTCGCCGCCGATGAGCATCAGCGCCCCTTCGACAATGCCGCCGCCTAACACACGGTCAAGCTCGCTGATGCCCGTAGACGAGCGAACCGCCACATCTTCCGGGATTTCGCGGAGGAGCATGGCTGAAGCGCCTGTGCCCGGCCGCTGTTTCGGGGTTTTCGCGGGCGCACCCGTCACAATAGGCGCGGACTCTACCATCGTGTTCCACGCGCCGCACCCCGGACATCGCCCCACCCAGCGGGATGTTTCATACCCGCACGCGGTGCAGGCAAACAGGGTCTTTTCCTTCGCCATAAGCGACCTCCGAAAATCATATGTGTCTCCATTATAGCACATCTTTTCGCGGCATGGAAGCACCTTTCGCGGGGATTACCAATCTGCAAGCCACTATGGTAGCGGTGTCGTCGTAGGCTCTTCGGCGCGCGTCATCAGCATGTTCAGCGTCCCGCCGGACAGGGAGATACTCAGCGTCAAGTCACCGCGCGCAAGCAAAACGCCGCTGGCGATATCCTCCGCCGTCCCCATCAGGCGCGTAAAGCCCTTGTCCAGCAGGGCAGTCAGGTACGCTTCCGCCGCCTCCGCTGATACGCCCTCCCATACAATCTGGTAATGCCCCGATGCGGAATAATCGCGGATGTACAAAAGGCGGCCGTCGATTTCCTCCGGCAGCTCCGCCGTGAACGCATTGTCGGGCAGCGTGTCCACCATTTCCGGCTCGGCGGAGGACAGCCACGCATCCTGCCGGTGCAGCACCACCGGGCGCGGCGTTTGCCAAATCCGCCATACCGCTATGCCCACCATTATCAGCAAAACTGCCAGCAGCACCAATTTGCGGCGCCGGCGCATTCCTTTGCGCTTCATGCTTTGCCTCCTTATGATATTACAAAAAAAGCCGACTCCATGCGGAATCGGCAAGCGCTCCCCAGGTAGGGCTCGAACCTACAACAACTCGGTTAACAGCCGAGTGCTCTGCCATTGAGCTACTGAGGATTATGGAATCCGGCAGCGACTTATCCTCCCGGGCCGTGTCCAGCCAAGTACTTTCAGCACTGGAGAGCTTAACTTCTGTGTTCGGGATGGGAACAGGTGGAACCTCTCCGTCATAACCACCGGAAAAAGGTTGGTTTTCACCAACGACTGCATTCTATCACGATTCCATTGCGCTGTCAAGAGGGGATGAATGTATTTTTGCTACTGACGGCTATCGACCGGATTTTGGGGAAACTGCTATCGTCGCACTCGACGTTATTCGCTCGTTTCCGGGATGACTGCTGAGAAGTCTATTCCTCTGAGCCGCATCTCCAGAATGATTTCCAGAACAGCTTGGCGTTGTTCCCTTTCAAACAAAAAAATCCTGCAAGCCCGTTACATGATTCAAATGCTGCCACGGGCGGCGTTCGCCGCGGTACCATCCCCAGTGCAGCAAAAACCGCTCATGCTGGAATCATCCTTCCACACATGAGCAGCTTTCTTGCGGTTGTAGATTTTCTTGCTCTCGACTTTCTTCGTCACCGGGGAAAACGCCCATGTCGTGCGCTTCTGGGCGTCCAGTTCTTTGCGGGCTTTCTTGCTGAGCTTGGTGCGGGGGATAAATCGTGTCATAGCAGTTCGTCCTTTCGTTGCATTTTATTAGAATCGTCTTATCTAAAAATGTCAAAAACAATACTAACAGCTTCTTTAATTGTAAAGACCTTTCCCAGAAAACTCACAGCTCCGCCGAGCACCGCCCATATGCCGCTACCAAATATAAGGCGCAGCAGCAAAATTGGCGACAGTACAAGAAGAATTATTACCACTATAACGAATATCAGGCACCCATGCCCTTTCCGTTTCCCACCGTTGCCATTATCGTTGCCGCTGTAATAATTATTATTATTGCAGCGTTTCTCTGCCTTTGTTCTATAATGAACTGTGCGACCGCAGCATGGGCATGTTGCAGTTCGCGAAGCTGAATCTTTTTCCATCGTCGTGTGACATTTTTTGCATTTCATTTGTTTATCCCCTACACATCAGCATGGCATATATCAGAAAATTCTTTTATTTTCTGCGCTGTGATAGGTAATGATAACTTTTGCGTCCGGCGGGTACTTTTTCCCTGACTCCATAGACTTACCACCAATTGTTATTTGTTCAACTTCATCTTGTCGTTTCATATCAGCAGTACTTTTTAAATCATATAGTGGCAAGCACTCAATATTATCGAACCCCGCTGCGCGTAATCCCGTCTCAACAGTAGCATATGATGACTTTCTGTATTTTTTCAGAACTGGTGCTGCCGTCCAGCCATAGTCGTTGTGTCGTACAAAAAACAAAAGTGTTGCCAAAATCAGCAAGAATATGTTTGTTATAAAAACAATCAGTTCCATTCCAAAGTCCGGCTGCACCTTGCTTGTCACAATTGGTAGAACCGTAGCAACAAGACACAGAATTGTTCCACAAATCACGCGAATCTTTCTTGTTCTTTCGATAAATCCAGTCCTTTTGGTTTCAATTTCCAGTTTTTTAAGCAAAATCTGCTTTTCCTCTTCCGTTACCATCTGGCTGGTTAAAAGATTATCAGGAGCTATTATCTCCGCATCACGCTGACCATTCAGCCGCTCACCGCAGTTAGAGCAAAAAGTCGGTTCATTACCTGCTTCAAAGGTCATCGTTTTCCCGCATTTCGGACAATTACGGCTTTGCATTTTCTTTTTCCTCTCTTCTGGCGTTCGTCAGTAAACATGCATCAAAAGTATTCCTTGTGATTTCAAAAAATCCCCGACCTTTGCAGATCGAGGATTGCGTGGTCTGTACTGGACTCGAACCAGTGACCCCATCGATGTGAACGATGTGCTCTACCAACTGAGCCAACAGACCACATGCACCAGACGATTCATCCGGCGACAGGAAATAGTATACCATAACTTTGCCCCGCTGTCAAGGGGTGTTGGGCAAGTTTTTGATTTTTTCCGCGGCGCAATGTCTGTTCTCGCCACGGGAAAGCACGCGGTTGGAAGCCCGAACGGCGCGTGCTGCTGGTAGAGGACAATCAGCTCAATGCCGAGATTGCCGCAGAACTGCTGAAAATGAGCGGGCTGACGGTCGATTGCGCATGGGACGGCATTGAGGCGGTTGACTGCCTATCCTCCTGCCCCGACGGATATTACGACATGGTGTTCATGGACATTCAGATGCCGCGGATGAATGGCTACGATGCGACCCGCGCCATCCGCAGCAGCGCGCGCAATTACTGCAAGCGTGTGCCGATTGTCGCCATGACCGCCAACGCCTTTGCCGAGGATGTGCAGGCCGCCAAGACGGTCGGCATGAATGAGCACATCGCCAAGCCGCTGGAGCTGGCGACGCTGGCTGCTGTCCTCCGGCGGTATCTGGGCGGCGGCGATGCCTGATGCCTTTCCTGCACTCACGCTCCATTGACTGGTCGGCGCTGACGTCGGTGCGGGCGATACGGAAGAATACAGTGGAGCTGGCAGAAGGGGTTAGGGATGCCCTTTCCCGAATCCAGTCTGCATTCCATACGTCTGTTTCTCACACGCATGGATGTATTTGTTTCAGGGGGCTCGCGTCTGCAGACGCGACAAGGGGGCTTTCCAATCGTCACCTTGACCCCTTCGGCATCGTCATCCCTTCCACACATTTCAAAAGCATAATTGTAAATTCACCCAATCATCACGCAAAAGGATGCGCGAACGATTGACATTTTCCGCCCAAATCGGTACAATGAAGCTGGGGAGTTCTGCCCCGGCTTTTTTGATGGACAAACGCAATTTGCAACCGAAATACATGCCGGAAATAGTCTTACTTTCAGGAGGAACGGGCTCATGACCAAATCTACCACACGCCGATTCCTGTGCTGCCTGCTGGCGCTCTGCTGTCTGCTGGGCAGCCTGACCGCCTTCTCGCTGGCGGCGGGGACAAGCTATCCTTACAGCGCGTCCGTGAATGCGGATACCAACCTGCGCCGCAGCCCCTCGTCGGCGGAGAGCAACATCATCGCCCGTATCCCGAAGGGAACGATTCTGACCGTCACGGGCGCAAGCGGCAATTTCCTCTGCGTCACCTATGACGGGCAAGTCGGCTATATCTTCAAGCAATACGCCGAGCAGGTGACGACAAACACGTCCGAATCCGGCAGCGTCGCGTATGGCTTCCCGTACTACACGACGACGAAATCCTCCGTCAATCTGCGCACGACCCGCTCCACCACCAGCGCGCGCGTGACCACCATCCCCAAGGGCGCGACCGTCATCATCCACGGCGTCAGCGGCGACTGGGCGCAGGTGACGTATCAGGAGAAAACGGGCTACTGCATGACGGCGTATTTGAAGCTGCTGACAGTGGTGGAACCGACCGCCGCCCCGACGGCTGTGCCGACCAGCGCGCCTATCTTAGAAGACAGCACCTACAAAGTGCTGCAAAACGGCTCGACGGGCAATCAGGTGCTTGCGCTCCAGCAGGCGCTGGCGGAACTGGGCTACCTGACCAGCACGCCCGACGGCACTTACAGTACCACCACCACGCAGGCGGTTATCGCCTTGCAGAAGATGAACGGCCTGCCCATGAACGGCATTGCGGACGCGAATCTGCAAGCGCTGATTTTCCACGGTCAGCCCAAGAATTCCTCCGGCACGAAGGTTTCCATCAAGACGCTTCCCGCCCTCTCCGGCATCACCATCCGCCTGCATGACCAGGGCGTGCTCGTCTCTACCGTGCAGACGCGGCTGACCCAGTTGGGCTACTATGACGGCGAAATCAGCGGCGTGTACGATGTAGCGACGCAAGCTGCGGTCAAGGCATTCCAGAAAGCAAACGGCTTAAAGGCCGACGGTGCGTGCGGCACGGCGACGCAGGAAAAGCTGATGAGCGCTGCCGCCGCCCCCGGTACGCTGCCGACCATGGAAGTGACTGTGACCGCAACCCCTGCGCCGACCGACCTGCCCCCGCTGACCACCCCTGCCGCGACCGTCCGCAAGGGTTCAACCGGCAATGACGCGCGCCTTGTGCAGCAGCGGCTGATTGATTTAGGCTATCTCTCCGGCGTCGCGGACAGCATTTTCGGCACGGCGAGCGTGAACGCGCTGAAGGAGTTCCAAGCCAAGAACGGTTTGAGTGCCGATGGCATTGCAGGTGCAAGCACTTATCAGGTGCTGTTCAGCTATCTGGCGATTTCGGCGGATTACATCGTTACCCCCGCGCCAACCGCCACCCCGCTGGCGACAGCGACTCCGACCCCCGCGCCCATCACGAAGGACAACGTCGTTACCATCCGCCAAGGCACGAGCGGCGACGCGGTGCTGCGTTTGCAGGAGCGGCTGACGGCGCTGGGCTACTACAATTCCCGCCGCGACGGGGTCTGCATGGCGGACGACGCAGCGGCTATCCGCGCTTTCCAGCGCATGAACGGGCTGTCGGTGGACGGCGTCGCGGGCTATGACACGCAGGTGCTGCTCTACTCCGCAACCGCAATCGGCAGCGACGGCATCATGGCGGGCGCATCGGTGGATGTGAGCGTCACCCTCCGCCGCGGCATGACGGGCGAAGCCGTCCGCGCGCTCCAGCAGCGGCTGATTACCCTTGGCTACCTCTCCGGCACGGCAGACGGCATTTACGGCACAGCGACCGCCGAAGCCGTCTACAACTTCCAGAAGCGAAATGGACTCACCCGCGACGGCGTGGCGGGCAGCAAAACGCTGATTGCCCTCTACTCCGCCTCTGCCACCCCGACCCCCGCGCCGACGATTGCGCCTGTGAATACGCCCTCCGCCGCATCGGTGATTGCCAGCGCCTCCGCGCTCCACCGGGGCGACAACGGCACGGCGGTCAAGGCAATGCAGCAGCGGCTGATTGACCTCGGCTACCTCGCGTCGGGTTCTGCGGACGGCATCTTCGGCGTCAAAACATATCAGGCGCTGCGTGACTTCCAGCTGGCGAACGCCCTGTATGTGGATGGCGTTGCGGGCAAGAACACAATTGCGTCGCTCAACAGCAGCAGCGCCACTGGCAAGAACACCGCGCGCCCGAACACCACCGCAACCCCCACACCGAACATTTCCAACGACATTGGCACAACCACGAAGGTCAGCGCGGAGAACGTCGTCTACGAATACTGGTACTCGACGGTGCGCAGCGCCTGCCGCCAGTACCCCTACGCGACGGTCTACGACTACTCCACGGGCATCTCATGGCAGGTTCACATGTTCTCCTACGGCAAGCACGCCGAAGCCGAACCGCTGACCGCGGCAGACACGGCGAAGCTGGAGCAGGCATTCGGCGGCAACACATGGACGCCCAAAGCTGTCTGGGTCATCTTCGCTGACGGCACGGTTCGTATGGCGACGACCCACTCCATGCCGCACGAGGTGCAGCACACCACGGACAACAACTTCCCCGGCCATCTGTGCATCCACTTCCCGCGCACGCAGGCACAGGTAACGGCGATCGGCCCCTACGCCATGAGCCACCAGCAGACGGTGGAAAAGGGCTGGGCGGAAACGCAGGCGATGATTGCGAACTAATTTGGATATATAAAATGCCGCCGGGAGGACATTTTGCATCCTCCCGGCGGCGACTTTCTATGCTATTCCGCTTCCTCCGCGCCCCACTTTTCCGGCACAGCCGGACACCCCTGCCGCTTCTTCGCGGCGCGCGCTTCGACGTAGCAGCCGCAGAGCGCGCATGTTCCGCTGTGCAGGTTGTCGCAGGTGCGGCAGATGTTCAGGCGCGCGGCGTAGGTCGCTTCGTCGGTCTTCTCGTACGCCGAGAGCGAATCCACATAGTCCCGCACGAGCTTCGCCATGTCCGCCTGACCGCTTTCCAGCAGCGTGCAGCGGCAGGGCTTTCGCGCATCAGCCACGAATCGTGACCTCCACCACTGAGCAGGCAGGCAGCGTCATATTGAGACCCGTTTCGGTCACGCGGACGGCGTCGAACGGCTTCACCGTCACCTTTTCCGCATCCTCGAACGTGTTCTTGTCGTGCATATCGCCCGTCAGGATGCGCGCTGTCACGTCCTTCGCAGACGCGCCTGAGAGGTGCACCACCACATCCAGCGCATCGGTGCAGGAGGTGTTCGTCGCCGTCAGGGTGATGACACCTTCCTTCTCCGAGGCGGTCGCGGTCAGCTGCTTCACGCCGCCGCACTCGCCGCAGGTGATGGCGGACGGCAGATAGTTCGCATCGTGATGCGCCTTGTAGAGGTCAAAGACGTGGTACGTCGGCGTGCAGATCATCTTCGCGCCGTCGGTCAGGATAACCGCCTGCAGAACGTTGACCATCTGCGCGATATTCGCCATGACCACGCGGTCGCAGTGGCTGTTAAAGATATCCAGTGTCAGCGCCGCTACCATCGCGTCGCGCATGGTGTTCTGCTGATAGAGGAAGCCCGGATTCGTGCCGGGTTCGCAGTCGAACCACGTTCCCCATTCGTCGACAATCAGCCCGACGCGGTGCTCGTGGTCGTACTTGTCCATAATCGCCAGATGGCCGCGAATCAGCGTGTCCATGTAGGCGGCATTGCGCAGGGTAAGGTAGTATTCGTCCGCATCGAAATCAGTTGCGCTGCCTTTCTTGTCCCATGCATACGGCACGGTGTAGTGGTGCAGGGTAATGGCGTCGAGGTAACGCCCGGCACGCTCCATCAGCTTGTCCGTCCAGTTCCAGTCGCCAGAGCTGGGCCCGCAGGCGATGCGGTAGAGCTTATTGTCGCCATAGTTGCGGCAGAACGTCTGGTAGCGGCGGTATTCGTCGGCATAGTATTCCGGGCGCATGTTGCCGCCGCAGCCCCAGTTTTCATTGCCCACGCCGAGGTATTTGAGGTTGAACGGCTCCTTGTGCCCGTTCGCCCAGCGCTTCTGCACAACGGTGGAATCGCCCGTGGAATTCATGTACTCCACCCATTCCGCCATTTCGCGCACCGTGCCAGAGCCGACGTTCGCGTTGACGTAGGGTTCGCAGCCGATTTGGCGGCACAGTTCCATGAACTCGTGCGTGCCGAAGGAGTTGTCCTCCACTACGCCGCCCCAGTTCGTGTTCACCATGCGCTTGCGGGTTTCCTTCGGGCCGATGCCGTCCTCCCAGTGGTATTCATCCGCAAAGCAGCCGCCCGGCCAGCGCAGCACCGGCACGCCGATTTTCTTCAGCGCCTGCACCACGTCCGTGCGCATGCCATTGACGTTGGGGATGTCGGAGTTTTCGCCCACATAGACGCCACCGTAAATGCAGCGTCCGAGGTGCTCCGAGAAATGGCCGTAGATGTTCTTGTTGATTTTCTTGCCGGATTGCCCAGCCGCGTTGATGGAAAGGATTGCCGCCATCTGCTTGTCCTCCGTCTCTTTTTTGTGCTGGTTGCGCTCATTGCGCGCATTCATAAAGTAGATATTCGCCCAATCTATCAGGATTCCTGCCGCATTTTTTCTTTTTTTACGAAATGTTTTTCGACAGTGTGATGGTCGTCACCGCGGGCGAGTTGAACAGGCGGAAGCCCATCCACCACGGGTAAATCAGCCCTTTGCCCAGTCCGGGGCTAACATACTGCCAAATTCCGCCAAAAAAGTTTAGCCCCTGCACCTGACTGTCCTCCGGAAACCAGCCCAGTTCCGGCACATACAGCGCACCCATGCCCGGAATGCGCCACTGCCCGCCGCAGTAGCCGCCCGCGACAATCAAGTCCACATTGTTCATCGCGCAGACGGCTTTCGGGTCGGCGTTCTGCTTCGCAGTGGTGATGTACTCCTGCGTCAGCGGCATTCCGCTCACACAGACCTGCATGTCCTTGTTCGTCATTTCCGCCATGGCCGCCTCGATGCGGTCAAGCCTGTCCAGCTGATAGACCGCCAGCCGCTGGAGCGCCGCCTGATCAGCCGTCAGCGTCGGCAGGGCATTCAAGCCGTCCAGCTGCTTCTGGTATGCCTTGCGCGCGCTGGGGATGTTGAGCGTATACAAATCCTCCGGTACAAACCAAATGGTGGATTTTTCCCGCGTGAATGACACGGGGACATCCAGCATCGTCACGCCCGCGTCAATGAGCGCCTGCGCCCAATCCGCATAAGGCGAAAGGGAGGCGTGCGCCGTCGTTGCATAGGGGGACGGGTCGCCGCTGCCGGGCAGGAACAGCACCTTCGACCCCGCCGGAAGCTGCTCAAGGAGCGCCAGTGCCGGCGCCGCGTCGCCGTTCTCGCCAATCATATTGCCCGTCATGATGACGCAGGAGACTGCGCGCGTGCCGACCGCTTTGCCAATCGACGCCTGATTCAGCCCGCGGTACTCCCCATTCAAATCCGTCAGTAGAAGAATCGACCACTGATCCAGCGAATTGGGCAAATCGGGAATGGTGACCGTTTGCCGCAGCGCCTTGACGGTATTGCTGACGGCAAAATTCGCCACCGCACCCGCGCCAAACGTCAATAGCAGCACGACCAGCAGCGTCACGCCGATTTTGCGCCCCAGATGGGATTTTTCCTCAAAAATGTTCTCATTCCGTCTGGACAAGGGCGTTCCTCTCCTTTCTGACTTTCTTGGGAAATGCGGTTACTCCGCGTCTTCCCCCGGCACATACGGCATCAGGAAACAGTTCACATAGTACGCATATTTTCCCGACGTCGAGTTGCTCGGTTTTGCCGTCACGACCGTATAATCCACGCAGTCGCTCGCCGGAATCTTGCGCTCGTCCTCCGGCACTTCGGACAGGTTTGTCGAGGTCTTTTTGTTCGTGTTCACCTCGGCGTTCATGTCGTAGTCGTGGATGTACATCTTGACGCGGCTTGCCATATTCCCCTCCAGCGTCGTGATGCGGTACTTGCCGTCGCCCAGATCCTTCACGTCGTACACCAGCGCAACGTGAATCGTCTTGTTGAACGAGCAGCCGTACACCAGCAGGAAGCCCGGCTGCGGCACATTCGTCGTGCGGTTCATCAGCTGATAGCCGCGCAGGAGCTTGCCGACGCTGGCCTCCTTAACGTGATGGACGCCCTCCACCTGCACGAACACGCCGTCCTCGGATTCCTTCGCGGCTTTCTTGACCGCTTCCAGTTCCTCCATCTCGACGTTCGCCTGCATCATGCACCAGGTGATATAGCCGCCGCACCAGCCGAAGCCGATGCCCTTGCCGCGCCACTCGGTGTACTTATTGACGTTTTTGAGCGTCTTGCCGTTCAGCTCCGCCCATTCGTTATAGGCAATATCTAGCACCTGCTGAATCTGCTCCGGCGGCTGCACGGGCGCTTCAGTGGAAATCGCGACCGGCGGGGGCGTCGGGGTGGCTTTGGCGGCGAGCGCCGTTGGCAGGAGCAAGGTCATCAGCAAGAGGGCACACAGCCCGCGAAGCAAGCGTTTCATCAGTGAATCCTTCCTTTCGGAGATTTCTTCAATTTAAGCATACCACGTTTTAGGATGTTTGGAAAGGGGCAAGTGAAGTTTTTACAAATGAAAGCCGCCATTCGACTTTTGATAGCGGTCGAATGGCGGCTGATGTTCTATTCTTCTCACGGATAAACACTCGGGCACTGTATGCAGTCGTCACCAACCGAATCGCGCGGAAGGGTCAAGGGAGGAACTCCCTTGCAGGGTGCAGGGGCAGCGCCCCTGCCGGAGTCCAGAGGCAGCGCCTCTGGTAGGAGGTACTTGTTATGAGTGAAGAAATGATAGAACGGCATCAAGGGGATGAAATGATTCGCCTGACGCTGATGGATGGTCAGGTGCGCGTGATGATGTGCGAAACGACGCAGATGGCACAGCGCGCGGCGGACATTCATGGCGCAACGCCCGTCTGCACGGCGGCGATGGGGCGGCTGATGACCGCGACGAGTATGCTTGGCGTGATGATGAAGGGCGATAATGAGTCCGTGACGGTCAATATCCACGGCGACGGCCCGATGGGAACCATCGTGGCGGTGGCGAATCACGGCGACGTGAAGGTCTGCGCGGATGATGCGCGGGTCGAACTCCCCCTGCGCGCGGATGGCAAACTCGACGTCGGCGGAGCGATCGGGCATACCGGGCGCATGACCGTTATCAAAGACTTGGGACTGAAAGAGCCGTATGTCGGCACGATTGAGTTGGTCAGCGGCGAACTTGGCATTGATTTCGCGCAGTATTTCACCGTGTCCGAACAGCAGCCGTCGCTGGTGTCGCTGGGCGTGCTGGTGAATGGCGACGTGGTGCTGAAGGCGGGCGGACTGCTCGTTCAGCCGATGCCGGGGTGCGAGGAGGAAACGCTTGAGCAGCTTGAACTTCGCAGCCCGATGTTTGCCGACATCAGCCGCGAAATGACCGAAGCGCCCAAGGAGCAGCTGCTGGAAGACTGGTTCCGCGGCATGAAGCCGGTCGTCCTCGACCGTACGCCCCTGCGCTATCACTGCGGATGCAGCCGCGCGCGCATGGAAAAGGCGCTTATTTCGCTGGGGCGCAAGGAGTTGCAGACCATCATCGACGAGGATACCGGCGCGGAGCTTGGCTGCCATTTCTGCCATCAGCAGTATCACTTCACGACGGAGGAACTCAAGCAGCTGCTGGAAAAAGCAACGCGGGAATAAGGAGAATACAGCATGAAGTGCATCAATTTTGACGAGCGGTTCGCGGATTTCACGGCGAAGTGGATGAAGGAGCACCGCGGCGAATATAAGACCTACGACGAGATGGAGGATGATCTGCCTCGCGTGTACACGGAGTTCCTGAACATGCCCGCGAAGTGGCTCGACGGTGTGACGCCCGGCGCGTACTTCACGCAGTTCGAGGACGCGAAGGACTTGGTGGACTGGATGGTGCAGTACTGCCAGAAGGACATCCCCGTGCCGGATATGCTGATGGAGCAGATTCAGGCGGTGGGCCGCCCGTGCGAGAAGCGCCTGCTGACCCTCCTGCGCGACGAAAGCGACGCCATCCCGGAGGAGGCGCGCATGACCGCCATCGGACTTCTGCGCGACATGGGCAGCACCTTGCCGAAGATGCTCTACATCCAGTGGCAGATGAACCGCGAAATGAAGGATGATTTGGCGGACAACGCGCTGGACAGTCTGCGCGACATGGGCAAGGAAGCCTTGCAGCCGATGCTGGAAAACCTGAACAAGGCGAACGAAGCCGGTCAGGAAGAGCTCTTGGATGTGCTGGCGAACTTCCCCGGCCACGAGAACGTGTATCAGCTGGCGGTGCGCCTGTTCGAGAAGAACCCGAACCGCCGCGCCCTGTTCGCGAGCTATCTGGCGAAACTTGGCGACCCGCGCGCGCTGCCGATTCTCATCGCCGCCGCGAACGAGGAAAACTGCCGCTACATGGACTTTATCGAGCTGCGCGCCGCCATCGAGGAGCTGGGTGGCGAAGCGCCGGAGCGCGAGTTCTACGACGACCCGGAATACGAGGCGCTGCACCCGATGGACGACGGGGACGATGACACGCCGATGCAGTAAGGAGAATCCATGGTAACACTGGCGGATATTCAGAAAAACGAGGACATCAAGGCGCTCATCAGCGCGGGCAACCGCTATTTGGCGGCGATGGGCTTCACCGAGCACGGACCGCGCCATGTCAGCTATGTCAGCCGGACGGCGGCGGGTATTCTGGCAGCGCTGCACTTTTCGCCGCGCGAGGTGGAGCTGGCGGCGATTGCCGGGTGGGTGCATGACGTGGGCAACTCCGTCAATCGGCATGACCACGGGCCGCTGGGCGCGGTGCTGCTGCTGCCTATCCTGCGCGAGACGGGCATGGCAATGGACGACGTGATGGAAATCATCACCGCGGTGGGCAATCACGAGGAGCAGAGCGGGTTCATCTCCAGCGCGGTTTCGGCGGCGCTGGCGCTGGGCGACAAGTCCGATGCGCACAAAACGCGCGTCCGCGGCGGCAAACCCGACCTGAACGACATTCACGACCGCGTGAACTTCTCCATTCAGGAGAACCGCGTGATTGTTGACCCGGTGAAGCGTATCATCCGCCACGAATTGACGATGGATGAATCGTCCTCGGTCATGGAATACCTGCAAATCTACATGAGCCGCATCGTTATGTGCGAACAGGCGGCGGCATTCCTGAAGTGCAGCTTTGATTTGGTTATCAACGGTCAAACCATCAACAATCGCCCCTGATGGAAGGAGAAAAGCACAATGCTATGCCCCAATTGCCACGCCTATGTGCCGTCGGACGCGGTTCGCTGCCCCCGATGCGGGATGCCGGTAAATCTGCCCGATGACGGCGAGAAGCAGGAGGACAGCGACCTGCTCTCCTTCCGGCAGGGGAGACATTTGGCGGCCCACCAGCAGGCGCCGCAGCCGCCTAAACCCCAGCAGCGGCGGCGCAGAAACGCCTCCCGTGCCATGGAGGAGGACATGCCCGACGCGCCCCAGGAGGCAGCCCCGCACGACGCGGAAAAGCGCGTCTATGGCGAGGATGAGCCGTTCTATGACAGCGAAATCCTCACTCCCAGCCATGCGCCGGAGGAGAAGATTGCCTACGGAAAGCGTGCCCCGCGCGTACACGAGAAAGGCCCGAAGCGTTCCGCAAAGTATTTGCAGCGAGGCACGAACTGGATGGTTGTGCTGGTCTGCGCAGTTGTGGCGATGATTGGCCTTGCCTTTGGCGCGTACATGTTCCTGACAAAGACAGATCCCGGTCAGGTGCTGATGGCGCGCATGGGCAGGGAGGCGAACTCCGCCGCGCTCTGGCAGGTTGGTGAGGAACGCATGAACAACGGCGACCTGAGCGGCGCGATTGATTACTTTGTGAAGGCGAACGAGCAGGACGGCAAGGAAAACGCGAACGTCTCCGGTCTGCTGATGCTGGGCAATGCCTACGAAGCCAATGGCGAGCTGGACAAGGCGGAAGAAGTGTACGCCTACCTGTACACCGACATTGTGCCCAGTGCGTCGGACGCCTACCGCAATCAGGTGCGTATCTATCTGGCGCAGGGGCGCGAGAAGGAAGCGGCGGAGCTGCTGGCGGTCGCCTATAAGGCCACAGGCGTAACGTCCTTCAACACACAGCGCACATCCATCCTGCCGCCGACGCCCGGCGCGAGCGTTACAGCGGGCTACTACACCGCCAAGCAGACGATTACCTTTGCCGTGGCGGAGGATTATGACGTGTACTACACGTTCAACGACCTGAATCAGCTGCCGGAGGAAGGCACACTGTACACCGGGCCGATTGAACTGGGCGAAGGCGACTGGTCGCTGCGGGCAGTGAGCGTCAGCGGTGATTTGGTCAGCGACGTGATGAAGGGCAGCTACCAGATTTACATGCCGACGCCCTTGCAGCCGGACGTTTCACTTGCCCCCGGCACATACGACAAACGCATCAGCATCACCCTGCGCCCCGGCACGCTGACGAAAGACCAGCTGGAGAAGAACCCCGGCTATGCTGCCACGCTCACGGACGAAGTGGCGCAGACCATCACCATCTACTACACCATCGACGGCTCAACACCCGACGAGGACAGCCCGCTGTACACCACGGGCGAGAAAATCAAAATGCCGGGCGGCAATGTGACGCTGAAGGCGATTTCCGTCAACGGGTACGGCAAATCCAGCACCATCAAGGAAGTCGGCTACAAGTTCAACAAGAAGCCGTGGATGAAAACGATGATGACGGTGGATGACACATTGGGCGACTGGAAGCTCGGCACGACGACAAAGGAGGCTTTCACGCAGAAATGCGGCGAGGGCACGGCGACGGAAACCGTGTACAATTACACCATCGGCATGGACATGGAAAAAGTCACTTACGACTGGGGCTATGCGTGCTTTGCGCGCCTGCGGACGGCAAACGTGCTGGTGGAGCTGTACATGACGCGGGACGAGTTCACCGCGCCGCGCAAGACGCAAATTGGCAGCACGGAGGACGAAGTCGTCAGCGTCTACAAGGATTTCGGACAGGTGGAAAGTCCGTCGGGCAACCGCGGGCTGTACGAGAACGAGTTCAACAAGGGCAAAATCTACAAGCAGGAGGATGGCACGAAAATCATCCGCTACCGCGTCGAAACCGGCGACAGCCACATTTGGCAGCTGGATTACGAGCTGAACACGAGCGGCACGGTGGATGCGATTCGGTGGTCGTATGAGCCGTAAGGCGGGGCTTTGCGGCCACCCCTTCCGTTCCCTTCGCGGGGGATGCCTTTGGCTCTTGATTTGCTCCGCCACAGGGGAATTCGCGCCTGCGAAGGCGACGAGAACGCTGTCTCCCAAAAAAAGAAAAGCAGAAGCCAACATGATGCGGGCTTCTGCTTTTTTATGCACGAAACGTTTTCGGAAAATCCGCTTGCGCAATAGCGTTTTTGCGTGCTGCACAGGTTTGGTTGACCGCAAAAAGCGCAGGGGATTCCTGAAAATGCGTCGAAAAGGCACTGATTATTCCGGCAAAATCACGAAAACGTGAACGAAACTGTGGAAAAACGATGGATAACAAATCAAATTTGAAAGATGGTGAGAATGAATGGAGCTTTCGTCGGATTCCCCACAAACGGAAATCAACGTGCTATAATGCCATCGAAAGGACGCGCGGAAGGCGAAAGACGCCGGAAAGATGGCGGAGCGCACCGGAGCGTCCCGAAAAAAAGCGTTTGAAGGGAGCAGGAAAAACAATGGGTGATATGCGGATTATGCTGGTGGACGACAACGGCGACCTTCGCCGGGGAATGCGCGACTATCTGGCGCGGCAGGAGGGCATGAAGGTAGTGGCGGAATGCCCGTCCGGTGCGGAGGCGCTCGAAGCGCTGGGCAAGGTGCGCGTGGACGTGATGGTGCTTGACCTTATCATGCCGCAGATGGACGGCTTCGCGCTGATGGAGGAAGTCCGGCGGCAGCAGCTGGCGAATCCGCCGCAGATTATCGTTGTATCGGCGCTGGGGCGCGACGACTTCATCATGCGCGCGGTGCAGCTGGGCGCACGGTTCTACATGGTCAAGCCGTTTGACATGGCGTCACTGGCGGCGCGCATCCGGGAAAGCTGCGGGCAGGGCGTTGTGCCGCTGGGAACGGCGCTGAACGCAAGCGCACGCTCGCTATCCATCGACGAAAAGCTGGCGAGCCTGTTCCTGACCATCGGGATTCCGGCGCACATCAAGGGCTACCAGTTCCTGCGGACGGCGGTGAAAATGGTGGTGGACAATCCGGACATGATCAACCGCATCACGAAGGAGCTGTATCCGAGCATCGGCAAGTGCTACAACACTTCCGCCAGCAAGGTGGAGCGCGCGCGGACGACCGACCTGTATCGCGCGCTGTATCCCGTGCTGCGGACGGCGAACCGCTGCTGTGTTGACCGCGTGCTGATTCGGCGGGACGAGGTGCGCATTGTGCTTTTTAAGCCGATGAACAGCGTGTACCGCTTCGTATTTGAGGAACGCGGATTCGACCGTGTGAACGACCCGAAGGTGCTGAAGGCGCTCGCACTGGCGATTTCCGCGGACATGGATCACTTGCGCGACAACCGCTGCTATTCATTCAGCGTCCGGCAGGATATTACCGCGCAGGGGGACAAAGTATACTGGTATGAATACAACATTCTACCGTACTACAAGGACACACTGACGAAGGCGTGGTATCATCAGCCGGAAGTCGAGGACGGGATTATTCGCTGATGAAGCAGGATTTCCCCGGAAAACGGCGAATATAAGGAGAAGAAAACGCGGAGCATCCTCCGCAGAGAAAAACAGGAGGCGTATTCTCATGGAGATTTTGTCTGTCTATGATTCGGCTTTCAAGCCCTACGGCCGCGTGGTGGAGGGCTATCCGACGGAAGGGCTCGTCAAGGCGCTCGCGACGACGCCCTGCACCGACGGCGTGGTGTACCTGCCGCGCGTGGAAGTGCTGCACAGCGCGCCGAACGCCGCGAAAATCGGCGAAGGGCTGTACGGCGGTATGCCCTATGAGCTGGGCTACTGCAACGGCCACAACACGAAGCTGAACTGCCTTGAGTTCCACCGGGACAGCGAGTTCAACCTCGGCACGGACGACTTCATTCTGCTGCTGGCGACGCTGCCCGCCCGGGCCCGCGACGGA
>OLZV01000397.1_pt1 | contig 19184 bp, 12 predicted proteins | sample 1644531 | NCBI WGS metagenome assembly OLZV01 (sample SAMEA103958115, study PRJEB25191) | human gut metagenome | biome: human-associated habitat [ENVO:00009003]; feature: intestine environment [ENVO:2100002]; material: feces | place: Germany | collected 2013/2015
ACAGTGCAGCCTGCTCGCTCTCCTCCATTGTGGGCGCCAAGACCGCCAGTAAACAAGCCATAGCCATAACTGACAGAAAAGGTATCATTACGGGTAACCCCGTATGCTGAAAGACAACGTGACATCACTTCGGACCATACAGACAAGTCACGACGCGTATATCCCACAATGGTAGGATTCCCGGTTGTTCCCGAAGAAGCGTGTACACGTACAATTTCCGAAGCAGGAGCAGCCTGAAGACCATATGGATAATTATCACGTAAATCCTGCTTGGTAGTAAAAGGAAGTTTTACAATGTCTTCAATAGTCTGAATATCATCCGGAGATAAATCCATCTCCTGCATCTTGTTACGATAAAAAGGAACATTATGATAAACCAAGTTCACCAACTTGTTCAGACGTTTTCCCTGCAGAGCGCTCATCTCGTCCCGACTCATGCACTCTTTATTTTTATTCCAAATCATAATAAATAATTTTTCAATGTGCTAATTAGCCAATGTACTGGTGCACAAACACACCATATGACAATCGGCACATTATCCTATTAGCACATTATTTTCAATGATCTTCATGAAAAGCTCTCATGCGTTCCTCCATCACCGGATAAAGTTCATCGCGCATCCGTGACGTACAGGCGCGGACACCTTCCTGCTCGCTACCGGTAGTAGAAAGCGAGATGCTGCTTACTCCATAATACAATAACTCCCGGAGCAATTCACCCCCTGTCATATTTCCGTAACCAATGGTAAAGAAGAAACCATCTCCCACCACCTGGGTAGCATCATAGTCATATACGATGTGGAAACCATTGTCGGTAAATATTTTCTTCATGCGTTCCGCACGACGGGCATATTCGCGGGTATCTTCCACAAAATTGATTTTACCTTCAGTAGACAGACGGAGCATCTCAGCGTATGCATACTGAGTGGAAGCCGTACATCCCGAAGTAATCATATAAAGAATGGAAGCAATCAGCGTAGGACCGAACACCCCTGCATCTTTATACCGTTCTGCCAAGGCAGGGAACTGGCGGTCGAACAATTTATCACTGATACATGTCAATGCCATACGCTGTCCGGCATAACTGAATATCTTGGAAGAAGAAAGCATCAGGATATAATTATCCGTATATCTTGCCACAGTGGGCGGATAAGGCGGTTCGAAAGGATGCCCCATATCCCGACGGAAGTCCATGCAGAAATAAGCCAGATCTTCCATGACAATCACATCATACCGGGTTGCCAGTTCACCGATTATCTGCAACTCCTCCTCTTCCAGACAAATCCATGCCGGATTATTCGGATTAGAATAGATAATCGCTGCTATATCGCCTTTACTCAGGAAACTTTCCAATTTCTCACGCAAGGCCTGTCCACGATAATGATAGATATCAAATTCTTCCCACTCCACGCCGATAATGCGAAGCTGGGATTTCTGAATAGGAAATCCGGGATCAATGAACAATACCTTGTCTTTCCCCGGAATACGCTGCGTACAGGCTATGAACGAGCCGAATGAACCCGCCACCGACCCGGTGGTAGGCACACAAGCGCGCGGAGAGATTTCCAGATTCAAGAAAGCTTTTACAAAACGGGAAGCCTCCTTTTTCAACTCGGGCACTCCTGCGGCAGCCGGATATTGCGATCCGACTCCCCTGTCCAAAGCGGCTTTCTCCGCTTCAATCCCAATCTGATTGGCAGCAAGACCGGGAGATCCCTGATCCATACGGATAAAAGGAATCCCCGTTTCCTTTTCCAAATACTGGGCTACCAGCAGCACATCACCGATAGTAGCCTGTGCAAGATTGGCGATGTGCAGTTCCTTCACCGCCTTCTCCACTAATTCTTCACTAAATATCTTCATGGCATTACCAGTTCTTTACCGCATTCAAGCCTATATCAAAAGCCTTCTGATTCATTTCAACAATCTTCTCACCTTTTGCGGCAAACACACGCCCTATGCTTTCGCGCAACTGTTCCGGTGATACGATTTCAATATACTTCGCAGCCATGCCCAGCAGAATCACATTCGCGCATTTAGGCATACTGTTTTCTTTTGCCATATCCTCTATTTCCAACTTCACCACATGCGGAAGACTCTCCAAAGCCCTCATCAGATCCACTTCTTCAGGATAGTCGGGAATGTTCTTGAAAGGATTAGCGGAAGTAATCACCCAACCTTCTTCCTGCAAGTAAGGCAGATAACGCAACGCCTCCATCGGTTCCATGGAAATAATCAGATCCGCCTCACCCTGAGCGATCAGATCCGAATAAATCGTTTCGTCGGACAAACGCAGATTGGACTGTACATCTCCTCCGCGTTGGCTCATACCGTGTACCTCGGCCTGCTTCAAATTGATGCCTTCTGCCGTAGCAGCTTCTCCTATAATAGTAGCGATAGTCAGGATACCCTGTCCTCCTACGCCCGAAAGTATGATATCTTTTCTCATGCCTTATCTGCTTTTTTCTGTCTTAGTTTACGATTCAATGTCTGGATACACTCTCTGCGCGGAATAATGACAGACACCCCTTTATATTCTATTTCCTCACGAATGGTACGGGTGATTTCTTCCATATTCTTTGGTAATGGAACCACCACACGCACATGTTCGGGTTCTACCCCTAATCCCAGGCAGATCGCCTCGAATTTGTTCGTACCGGCAGAGTCCTGTCCACCGGTCATGGCAGTAGTCAGGTTATCCGAAATCACCACAGTGATATTGGCATGGTCATTCACCGCATCCAGCAGACCGGTCATACCGGAATGAGTGAAGGTAGAGTCACCGATAACAGCAATGGCCGGAAATACCCCTGCATCGGAAGCACCTTTGGCCATGGTTATGGAAGCACCCATATCCACACAACTGTCGATAGCACGGAACGGGGGCAACGCACCTAATGTATAGCAACCGATATCACCGAAAATGCGTGCATCCGGATATTCCGCAGCCACCTTGTTCAATGCATCATACACATCCCGATGACCACATCCCTGACACAATGCAGGCGGACGCGGCATCACCACCTGAGGCTTGCCAAACGGACGTTTGATTCCCCATCCGATCGCCTCGCCCACATTATCCGGAGTCAATTCACCGGTACGCGGCAAAGTTTCCGTCAAGCGTCCCTTTACCTCATAGTCCGAGGAAAGTATCGCTTTTACCTGCTCTTCCACAAACGGCTGACCATCTTCCACTACCAGAACATATCCGCAACGGTCTGCCATCGTCCTGATTTCTTCAGCCGGCAACGGATACTGCGAAACTTTCAATACCGGAATATGGCAACCATCCGTATCTGCCTCTTTCACATAATTATAACCGATACCGCAAGCTATCACTCCGAACTCATAATCATATTCGGGATTCAACCCTTCCAGATAATTATAAGGAGATTTGGAGGAAGCTTCTTCCAGCTTCTCCTGCTTTTTCACTAGATCCAGATATTGTTTACGCGCATTACCCGGCAGCAATACCCAGTGGGCACGTTCATGATCAGGATTCAACTGATTTTCCTCACGGATATCGGCTACTTCCACACCGGCACGCGAATGTGCCAGACGGGTAACCACACGCATCAGCACCGGCAACTTCAGTTTTTCCGAGAGTGTATATGCGTAATCCATCATATCGTATGCTTCTTGTTGGGAAGACGGTTCCAGCATGGGAATCATAGCAAATTTTCCATAAAAACGTGAATCCTGCTCGTTCTGTGACGAGTGCATGGAAGGGTCATCGGCAGCCAGCACCACCAGACCACCGTTCACGCCGGTTATGGCAGAATTGACAAACGCATCGGCAGCCACGTTCATGCCTACATGTTTCATACATACCAAAGCACGTTTTCCTGCGTATGACATACCCAATGCAGCCTCCATGGCCGTTTTTTCATTGGTACACCAAGTGCTGTGCAGTTTTCTTTCCTTTGCTAAAGGATTATTCTGGATAAACTCTGTGATTTCAGTGGACGGTGTACCCGGATAGGCATATACACCCGATATGCCGGCATGTATCGCTCCGAGGGCAATTGCCTCATCGCCCAACAATAATTTCTTTTCAGCCATTATCTATTATTTTGTTAATTGTTTCATATCAATGTAAAGGGGTCTGCATCATCCAATACCGGGAATTTCTTCCTGAAAGCCTGCAATGCCTCCATATCGATATCAGCCGATACCGCACTTTCCCTGCTCCACGGACATTCGGCTATCGTCTTTCCGTAGGGATCGATGATGGCGCTGCCACCCGAATATTCACAGGCAGGATCAACTCCCATGCGGTTCACTCCGGCTACATAACACTGATTTTCAATAGCCCGCGCACGAAGCAGCGCGCTCCAGGCATCCACACGGGGAGTGGGCCAGCTTGCCACATAAAGTATCATGTCGTAATCCCCCAGGTTGCGTGACCAAACAGGGAAACGGAGGTCATAACATACTTCCAAAAGAATACGTACCCCACGGAAGTTCACCACCACACGCTCCGTACCGGCGGTGAAACGCTTGTGTTCGCCCCCAAAGGTAAACAAATGCTTCTTATCATAATGCTGCACGGCTCCATCCGGATGGACAAAGTAAAAACGATTATAATAATTTCCATTCTCACATACCGCCACACTGCCTGCAATAGCACAATTCCGCTCGGCTGCCTTACGCTTCATCCAGTGCAGGGTTTCACTGTCGGCGCTCTCCGCAATTCCTTCGGGTTGCGTACAAAAACCGGTGGAAAACATTTCGGGTAAAACAAACAAATCAGAATCCGGCAGACAACTTATTGCCTCGTCGGCCCTTGCTACATTGGCCTGAGGATTGGCCCATTCTATATTTCTCTGTAGAATTGTTATTTTCATTGTTTTTCATATTATAAGACCCACAAAGGTAACAAATATAATAAGATAGCAAACATTTTATTACTAACTATTTCCTTTTACTCCCCTTTTACTTACATGTTTTTATAAATATTCCCTATTTATTCCTCATAAAAAAGAGGAAGCGTCCTCTCCCGAGATTACGCTTCCTCCATCCATACTAATTAAATCTTAACTTTGCAGTCTGAAGACTACAGGAACAGTGTATTTCACCCTCACTGCTTTTCCTCTTTGCTTGCCGGGCTTCCATTTTGGCATGGAACTGATCACGCGGATTGCTTCCTTGTCCAGATACGGATCCACGCTCTTCACCACTACCGGATTCAGAATCTCGCCATGAACACCCACAATAAACTGTACCACAACCTTACCTTGAACTCCCTGCTCGGCACTGACGGTAGGATATTTGATGTTTTCGCTCAGATACCTCATCAAATCAGCATTACCGTTACGAAATACCGGCATTTCTTCCACCACCACAAATTCCACATTTTCTTCCACTACTTCTTCGGGTACTTCAACGGGAATCGGTATGATAACAGGAGCATCCGTAGGGTCCGAAGTGGCAATATCGGTTTCTGTTTCCGTTGATTGATTATCCACTATATTGAGCTCTTCCGGATTGACGGCAGCCGGCGGAGGCGGTGGTGGCAGAGGTTTATCCTGATTGTAGGTTACAGGAACTAATTCTTCAAAGAAATCCGGGTCACTGACTAAATCACTGATCGCGTAAGTTACATTACGTTCAGTCCATTCGAACGAAACAAACATAAACGACAGCGTCACAATGAGACCCATGAACAGCCAACGGGACTTACCCTTTTCAAGGTCGGCTCTTCGTGTTTTTTTCACTTCCATAACAAGTGTTTTTTAAATTAGACAATATGTGAGTAAAAATCTCAGTGTCCGCTTTTAAACTGGAAGTAAGATAGTTAAAATATAGATAAGTTAAAAGAAAAAGGAACGTCTTATATTATTTTTTAATATAAAACACCCCAAATTCAATTCCGTTAAACAATTAATTAAAAATCAGCTGTTTATTTAGTTAATATTCAATTTTACGTTAACATATCCTGCTTACTCTACGAAAGAAATCCGCCAATACAGACATCTTTTATCACAGACTCACCATCTCCTGCAGAATACCTACCGCCGTCTCTACCGTTTCCACATTCTTGACTACCATACTACGCTTGCCGTTCTGCTCACGCAAATTGCAGTAACGCGGATTCTTGCTCATGTAATCAATCACCTTGCCAAAAGCCGCACTTTGATAATAAGGACTTTCCTGATTACTGATAAAGAACAAAGTCATTCGTCCGGCTTTCAAGAATACTTTTTCCACCCCCAACCGTTTAGCCAATCTGCGCAAAGGTACGATACGCAGAAGTTCCAGCCCTTCGGGAGGAACCTTTCCGAAACGGTCCTCCAGACGGGAACGGAATGCCTCTACGTCTTTATCCAGCATCAAACCGTCCAATTCACGATAAAGCAACATACGTTCGCTGCTGCTGGGGATATACTCATTAGGGAAAAGCAATTCCAAATCACTTTCCACCTGACATTCATCCACAAAGTTCTCGCCACTGATTTTCTCTTCTCCCGCTGCCTGCAACTCCTCTGCGTAAAGATCGGCAAACTCATCCTCTTTCAACTCTTTCACCGCTTCGGCCAGTATCTTCTGATAAGTTTCATAACCCAAATCGGCAATGAAGCCACTCTGCTCCGCCCCCAGCATATTTCCTGCTCCACGGATATCCAAATCCTGCATGGCTATATGAATACCGCTGCCCAGATCACTGAAATTTTCAATGGCTTGAAGACGACGCTTTGCCTCAGGAGTCAGTGAAGTCAACGGAGGCGCCAACAAATAACAGAATGCTTTTTTATTGCTTCTTCCCACACGTCCACGCATCTGGTGCAAATCACTCAATCCAAAATTCTGCGCCTGGTTGATGATAATCGTATTGGCATTCGGTATATCAATGCCACTCTCGATAATGGTGGTTGCCAGCAGCACATCATAATCATAGTTCACAAAGTCGAAAATAATCTTCTCCAGCTTTTCGGGCTCCATCTGTCCATGACCTATGCAGACACGGCAATCGGGTATATTCCGCTTGATCATGGATTCCAATTCTACCAGATTCTGTATGCGGTTATTGACAAAGAATACCTGTCCGTTACGGCTCATTTCAAAATTGATCGCTTCCGTTATGATATCTTCATTAAAGGTATGCACCTCTGTCTGAATGGGATAACGGTTGGGAGGCGGAGTCTGAATGACAGAAAGATCACGGGCGCCCATTAACGAGAACTGCAAAGTACGGGGGATGGGGGTAGCGGTCATAGTAAGTGTATCCACATTCACTTTCATCTGACGCAACTTCTCTTTCACACTTACTCCGAACTTCTGTTCCTCATCAATGATCAGCAATCCTAAATCTTTGAACTTAACGCTTTTACCGATGATTTTATGTGTACCGATCAAAATATTTATTTTTCCATCCGCCAGTTCCTTCACTATTCTGGAAACATCTTTCGCACTGCGGGCACGGCTCAAATAATCCACCTTACATGGAAAATCTTTCAACCGTTCGCTAAAAGTCTGAAAGTGCTGATAAGCTAAAACCGTAGTGGGAACCAGCACAGCCACCTGTTTGTTATCTGTCACAGCTTTGAAAGCGGCACGAATCGCTACTTCGGTCTTTCCGAATCCCACATCACCACACACTAAACGGTCCATAGGGCGATCGCTCTCCATATCGGCTTTGGCATCTTGGGTCGCCTTCAACTGATCGGGGGTATCCTCATAGATAAAGCTTGCCTCTAATTCATGTTGCATAAAACTGTCGGGACTATACGAAAATCCTTTTTCCTGTTTACGTTGCGAATACAGTTTGATCAGATCACGAGCTATATCTTTGATTTTACTCTTGGTACGCTCTTTCATTTTTTCCCACGCACCGGTTCCCAATTTGTTCAGGCGGGGAGTTTCTCCCTCCTTCCCTTTATACTTGGATATTTTATGCAGGGAATGAATGGAAACAAATACCACATCCTCATTCTGATAAGTAAGTTTAATCACTTCCTGAGTGGTATTTCCATTCGGAATGCGTACCAAACCGCCAAAACGACCTACCCCATGATCTATATGTACCACAAAGTCACCCGGCTCAAACTGGCTCAACTCTTTTAAGGTCAATGCCACCTTACCGCTACGCGCCTTGTCACTACGAAGATTGTATTTATGGAAACGATCAAAAATCTGATGGTCTGTAAAAAAGCAGCTTTTCAATACATTATCTGTAAAGCCCTCATGTAAAGTCTTGTTGACCGGAATGAACGTGATATGATCACCACGCTCCTCAAAGATATCTTTCAGACGCTTTGCCTGCTTCTCACTATCGGTACATATATATAAGGTGTAACCTCGTTTCTGATAATCAGTGAATGAAGTGCTTACCAAATCAAAATTCTTATGAAAAATAGGCTGGACTGTCGTATCGAAAGCCAACGTAGCCTGTGGAGTTCCTGTAGGTTTGTTACCAAATTCAATCCGTTTGAATTCCAAAGCCCGTACTGTAAATTCCGCCCCGTCTATCAGCTTCAGTTCCAAATTCATCAGTTCCGTCTTCTCTCCCTCGTATGCGGCAAGCGCCTGAGGAGAGAGTGCCTCCTCCCGTACTACCTGTATTCTTTCACGTACCCAAAGAAAATCTTTCATTGCCAGAACTGTTTCCCGAGGAATGAATTCAAAGAAAGACACCCCGCTCTTGTCGGCGGCATTCGTCAGCTCGGGCACGATGGCAATGCTCTGTTTCTTCTCTTTCGAAAGCTGGTTTTCCACTTCAAAAGTACGGATGCTGTCTACCTCGTCACCAAAAAAGTCAATACGGTAAGGATACTCGGAAGCAAAAGAGAAGACGTCAATAATACTACCGCGTACAGCATATTGCCCCGGTTCATAAACATAATCTACATGCTCGAATCCGTAACCGGACAGCACTTCCGTGATAAACTCTGTGTCCACATGCTCACCCACACCAAGTTTTAACGTCTTGTCCATCAGTACCTTTTGTGATACCACTTTCTCCGCCAACGCTTCAGGATAAGTCACCACACATAGCGGATCGCCTTTCTGTAAACGGCTCAACACTTCCGTACGCAGGATCTCATTGGCTGCATCTTTCTGCCCATATTTAACAGCCCGACGATACGAGGATGGAAAGAACAAAATATGCTCATCACCGTTCACCTGTGTCAGGTCATGATAAAAGTAACCCGCTTCCTCCAAGTCACCCAGTACAAATACAAATGTCTGTTTATTCTCTCTAAGAAAGGAGGAAACAAATAAAGCTGCCGCAGAAGCATGTAATCCTCCCAGGAAAATAGTCCTCACTGAGGAATCTTCCAATAACGCAGCCAGTCCCTTAGTGTTAGGATGACCAGCATAAATACGTTGCAATTCCGAAATATCCATATCTTTTTTTAAGATGGGGACAAAATTAAAGAAATATCTGATTACTTCCTCCTTTTTTTGCCAACTATTCAAGATTTTCCTATTTTTGTACGCTAATATATAACCCCATGGAAACAAAAGCAATAAACACAAAATTGAAAGGACACGCACGTGTAGATGTAGCTGATGTGCTACGCGGACTGGCAGTGATGGGAATCATCATCCTGCACTCTATCGAACATTTTAATTTCTACTCATTTCCCGATACAGCCGGACAAAGTGCGTGGCTGAACTTCTCGGACAAAGCCATTTGGAACGGGTTATTCTTCATGTTCGGCGGAAAAGCATACGCCATATTCGCTTTACTTTTCGGTTTTAGCTTTTTTATTCAAGATGACAACCAACGCCTACGGGGCAATGATTTCCGTCTACGTTTTTGTTGGCGGTTAATTCTTCTTTTCCTGATAGGTAATATCAATGCCAGTTTTTTCACAGCGGAAGTGCTGGTCCTTTATTCTTTAGTAGGTTTCATCCTGCCACTGACTTGCCGGCTGAAAGACAAATGGATATTTGCATTGGCATGTCTGCTATTGATCCAGCCATTGCCGCTTTATTATGTAATACGTGCCTGTCTCGATCCGGAATTTGTTACTCCGGCCATCCCCACCCGCAGCTTCTGGAATGCAACTTTTGCAGTGCAAAGCAATGGTAATTTTCTGGAAACCATCCGTGTCAATTTATGGGAAGGACAGTTGGCAAGCCTTGCCTGGGCCTGGGATCACGGACGGGTATTCCAAACAGCCGCCCTTTTCCTGCTCGGTATGCTGATAGGGCGCAAGGAACTTTTTTTGAAAGAGCACTTGAAGGTATGGAACAAGGTACTTGCAGGCTCACTCGTCTCATTTTTCCCTTTATATGGGTTGGGCAATATGCTACCAGACTTTATCACAAATAAATCCATTCTGACCCCTCTTTCACTAATCATCACCTCGCTTTCCAATTTTGCATTTATGCTGATTCTGGTATCCGGTGTCGTCTTCGCTTTTTACAAGACAAACTTACACGACGGATTAATGAAAATAACGCCATACGGAAAGATGAGCCTTACCAATTATATTACTCAAAGTATAGTAGGTTCCATGTTATACTACAACTGGGGATTTGCATTGCACAATCAGTTTGGTATCACAGCCAGCTGCCTGGCAGGAATAGTTTTCTTCATCTTGCAATTCTCTTTCTGCCGCTGGTGGATGAATCACCACTCTCACGGCCCGATGGAATATATATGGAAACGGGCAACCTGGCTGAAATAAGCCAAGAACCGAAGTCTGCCCGCATTTGTTTATAAAAGACATACAAATAGAACTTTAAAATATGCGCGAAGAAATCATAAAACTATTAGACCAATATCGGTTAAAAGAAGCATTATCCCAAATGACAGGATATGCCACCCATACTTCCGACTGGCAATTAAAGAATGAGCTAGAAGCCCTGCAAACGTCATACGACCTGATGCTGCAATATACTTCAAAAGGGATGAAAGATCCCAATAAGGTGGAAATATACCATAAAATGTTGCGCACGGCATACGAACTGACCGACCGTATCCATATAGCCGTACAGGCAACACAAAATTACGGAGCCTATTATGACACAATGCGCACTTTTGTCCAAAGCCCTCCTCACAGCTATGCCGAATTACAAATGCAACTGGAGGCGTATACAGAAGATATGGCTACAGCACCATTGATATATACCACCGAGGCCAAAAGAAATGAAGAAATGGATGCCATGAGAAAACGTCACGAAACAGCCGTAGACGAATTATTTGAAAAAATATGGGTATCCACCCGGTGGAGTGAATCGGAATATGCTGAAGCGCAAACTTTGTTCAACTCACTATTGATCCAAGTCAACGACCTTTCCATAATGGTCAGCGCCGTCACCATGAGCCTGCTGCAAATATTCGACATCCGCAAGTTCATGTTTCTATTGAACGCCTATACCCATCAGGATACCATGCTGAATCAGCGGGCTATTGCAGGGATCGCACTAACATGCTACTATTATGAAAAGCGTATCCTTCAATACCCTGAAGCCGTGTCGCGCATAAATGAACTGAATGAAAATTCCGAGTTCATCAAAAACCTGCATCATATCCAGATTCAATTATTGCAATCTTCCCGTGAAACCCGAAAGATAGACAAGAAGATGCGTGAAGAAATCATTCCCGAAATGATGAAAAATCCCAAACTTAATTTGGAAGGACTGGATGAAGATGCCGAAGATCATAATCCGGAATGGGAAGAATGGATTGACCGTTCAGGCATTACCGATAAATTGCGCGAATTAGGTGAACTGCAAATGTCCGGGGCGGATGTGTATATGAGTACCTTTTCACAGCTGAAACAATTCCCGTTTTTCCGCAAAATTTCTCACTGGTTCTATCCTTTTGACCCCCAATATCAGGATATCGCCAAATTATCTCTCGGAAATGACGAACAAAAAATCTCTCTGCTCAACATTTTGATGAATTCGGATGTATTCTGCAATTCCGACAAATACTCTTTTTGTTTTACCATGTTACAAATGCCGGAAAGCCAAAGAAATCTCATGCAGCAACAATTGAACGGACAACATGAGGCTTCTGAAGAACTGAAAGAACGTTTAAAAGAAATGTCACAATCAAAAGCTCGCGCTGAATTCGTGAGCCGGCAATATATTCATGACCTCTACCGTTTCTTCAAATTATGGTCAAGAAGACATGAAATACATGACATTTTTGAGGACACTCTAGACTTATGGAATAAAGAAACATTGTCTCAAGCCTTGTTGCACAAAGATTATATCAACAAGCTGGCAGATTACCTATTCACACACGACGACCTGACAGAAGCCGGGATTCTCTATGATAAATCAATTGAATTATACAATCGTAAAAATGCTGAATTATGGCAGAAAGCAGGTTTCATTTATCAGAAAATCGGTTCCTATAAAAAAGCGATAGATTATTACCTGCAATCAGATCTGCTGATCCCTGATAACGCATGGAATAACCGCCATTTGGCACAATGTTATAGAAAAGAAGGAAACTACCAACAAGCTTTGGAATATTATAATAAGGTGGAACAAGTACAGCCTGACAATCTGAATCTGACGCTACAAATAGGACAATGCCTGATGACACTGGAACGATACGATGAAGCACTGGCTTATTTCTTCAAAGTGGAGTATCTGGATAAAAAGCCACAGAATGCCCGACGCGCCATCGGATGGTGTTCCTTCATTACCGGCAACCATCAACAAGCCAAGAAATATTACGACTTGCTGATATCCGAGCCCAAACCCATTATGGAAGACTGGATGAATGCAGGACATGTGTATTATATCCTGAATGAAACAGAAAAATCAATAGAATATTATCGCAAAGCCCAGGAACTATGCGACAGTCATGATGAGTTTGTCCGCCTTTACCAAATAGATAAGAAAGACTTGATAAAGCAAGGCGCCAATGAAGTAGACTTGTTTATACTTCCCGATGAATTAATTTAAAGGATTATAAGATAAATCTATTCGGGATAGAAGTTTGGTATAATTATATAAAACTTCTATCCTGACCGGATTCTCATCATCCAGACGATAATTGGCATGCACATTATAAGTGCTTAAACCATGATTCATACAATATCCGATATCATTAGGTAAGGCTGTTCTATTCCTCAACTGCCCAAGATTCAATAAAAAATAGAAGAAACTATCCACCCCATCATAATCAATCACATAAGCCTGTAAATTCAAATTCGCCTGATAGTTAATGTTATTATCATAATTATAATAAGTATGACAACTAGACACACTATCATTTGCTTCAGTAAAAACAGTCATTACTTCCTTCAACCGTCCCAATTGATCAAAAACATATTTTCCTTGCACTTTTCTCAAGAAACGATAATCGGAAGTAGCACGATAATCAGAATTGATAAAAATAGTATCTCCTTTATAATCATAGACAGTCTGTTTATCAACTTCATAAACCTCCTCTTCTACCTTCAATATACAACGGGCCCTACTTTCCCTCGCCTTGCCTTTTCCTATTTGAAACGTAACATTGCAAAGCTTATTGCCGGTATTCAAACAATCCATCTGTCCGATGGTTATCTGGTCGCCCTCATACCTTACCGGGGTATCCCCATACTTTATAATTTTACCATCACGATCATATTCCAATTTCAAAACTTGTTCTTCCTCTCCCGTTAAATCGGTGACCTTAGTCACATATGTGTCAGCTTTTTTTTCTTTACAACCATCAGCAACAAACAAGAGAACTAACAAAGAAATATATTTTACAAACAACTTTATTTTCATAAGTCAAGTATCATCTCTATGCAAATAAAATAAAAAATATTAGAACTAAGCACAATTTGGAGCTTTTTAACTCAACTTCTTTACCCTCACGCTGTTTTAAACAGCAATTATAATAAGAAGTGAAATATGGAATGGATTATACATCTTTTGAGACAACATTCAGAACTGGCGATTTTTCTGACAATCGCCGCAGGCTTCTGGATTGGAAAAATGAAAATAAAACAATTCAGTTTGGGAATCGTCACCAGTGTATTGCTAGTAGGGGTATTAGTGGGACAGCTTAACATTACAATAGAAGAACCGGTGAAATCCGTGTTTTTTCTTTTATTCCTTTTTGCTATCGGATACAAAGTGGGACCACAATTCTTTCGCGGACTGAAAAAAGATGGTTTACCTCAAGTAGGATTCGCCGTACTCATGTGCGTAGGTTGTTTGGTTATCACTTGGTTATTAGCTATCTTAATGGGATATAATGCCGGTGAAGCAGCCGGGTTACTGGCCGGAGCACAAACTATCTCTGCCGTCATAGGAGTAGCAGAAGATACCATAAACGGACTCAACATATCCTCTTCCCAAAAAAGTGATATGATTAATATCATTCCCGTGGCATATGCTGTAACTTACATTTTCGGTACGGCAGGCTCTGCCTGGGTCCTCTCTTCTTTAGGTCCTAAAATGTTGGGAGGATTAGAAAAAGTGAAAGCCGCCTGCAAAGAGCTAGAAACCCGAATGGGTACCAGCGAAGCAGACGAGCCCGGATTTGAACAGGCCCGCCGTCCGGTAGTTTTTCGTGCTTACCGCATAGAGAACGATTGGTTTGGCAACGGCAAGACCGTTGACCAGCTAGAATCCTATTTTATTTCACAAGGGAAAAGATTGTTTGTTGAAAGAATGCGACATGGATCTTCCATTGTCAATGATATTATTCCCGGACAATTATTACAAAAAGGGGACGAAGTGGTACTGAGCGGAAGAAGAGAATTCGCCATTGGTGAAGAAGACTGGATTGGAGAAGAAATCGTCGATCCGCAACTGCTTGACTTCCCTGTGGAAGTACTCCCTGTCATGATACACAAAAAGCCATATTCCAACCAAAAATTGGACTTCATACGCCGTCAAAGCTTTATGCATGGCGTCAGTATACGCCGTATCAAACGGGCAGGCATTGATATCCCTGTTTTTGCACAAACCACTATCGACTGCGGAGATACTTTGGAATTGGTCGGCCTGAAAAAAGAGGTGGAATCTGCTGCAAAAGAACTAGGATACATAGACCGCCCCACCAATGCCACCGATATGATATTTGTAGGACTCGGCATTTTACTGGGAGGTATCATCGGAGCACTTGCAATCCATATCGGCGGAGTACCTATTAGCCTGAGCACTAGTGGAGGAGCCTTGATAGCCGGATTAGTATTTGGCTGGTGGCGCAGCAAACGCCCTACCTTCGGACAAATACCGGAATCCTCTTTATGGGTGCTGAATAATGTAGGCTTGAATATGTTCATCGCCGTAGTCGGCATTTCTGCAGGACCCAGTTTTGTACAAGGACTAAAAGAAGTAGGTCCTATGTTGTTTATCATAGGTGCGTTGGCTACTTCCTTGCCTTTATTATTAGGGCTGATTCTAGCCAGATATGTATTCAAGTTCCATCCCGCCCTCTCTTTGGGGTGCACGGCAGGAGCCCGTACTACCACTGCTGCATTGGGCGCCATACAAGAAGCAGTAGGCAGCGAAACACCTTCTTTAGGATACACCGTGACCTACGCCGTAGGAAATACACTACTCATCATATGGGGAGTGGTCATTGTATTATTAATCAACTAAAAAACTAAACTCATACATTATGGAATATTTAAGTAATAAAAGCAGCGTTGCCCGAATGGACAAGAATTTGGAAAAGATCAGTCCCTTCGAATTAAAAAACCGTTTGATTGAAATGGCAGATGAAAGTGTGAAGAAAATGGCGCACGTCATGCTGAATGCAGGCAGAGGTAATCCCAACTGGATTGCAACGGAGGCTCGTGAAGCATTCTTTGCCTTGGGCGGTTTTGGCATTGAAGAGTGTCGCCGGGTCATGGACATGCCCGAAGGCATTGCCGGTATTCCTCAAAAAACAGGCATAGCCCAACGTTTTGAGGAATACCTGAAAAAGCATGAAGGAAATGCGGGGACAGATCTATTGAAACGTACCTATAATTATATGCTGATGGAACATGCAGCCGATCCGGACGAACTGGTACACGAATGGACCGAAAGTATTGTAGGCGACCAATACCCCATGCCTGACCGCATCTTGAAATATACAGAAATTTTAGTACAGGATTACCTGAATCAGGAAATGTGCAACGGGCAACCCCCGCAAGGTAAATTCGATTTATTCGCCACCGAAGGCGGAACAGCAGGGATGTGCTATGTATTCGACTCGCTGGAAGAAAATTTCCTGCTACACAAAGGAGATAGTATAGCATTGATGGTTCCTATCTTTACACCCTATATAGAGATACCCGAATTGACACGTTACGATTATGATGTGCTCAATATTCCTGCAAATACTCTAAATGAAGAAGGGCTTCATACCTGGCAATACAAAGTGGAAGATATCAATAAACTGCGAGACACGAAATACAAAGCCTTGTTTATTGTCAATCCAAGCAATCCACCCAGTTATCAGTTGAACAAAGAATGCGTAGATGCCCTGAAAGACGTAGTAACACGCTGGAATCCCAATCTGATGATTATAACAGATGATGTATATGGTACTTTTGTTCCCGGCTTCCGCAGCCTGATGGCTGATTTGCCACAGAACACAATTTGTGTCTACTCTTTCTCCAAATATTTCGGAGCGACCGGTTGGCGCCTTGCTGTAATTGCCTTACATGAGAAAAATGTATTCGACAGAATGATTGCTAATCTGCCCCGCAAACGAAAAAGCGAACTAGCCAAACGCTATGGCAGCTTGAGCATGCAAGTAGAAAACATTAAATTCATTGACCGTATGGTAGCAGATAGCCGTCAAGTAGCCTTGAACCATACAGCAGGACTGTCCTTGCCACAACAAATGCAGATGTCACTCTTTGCTTCTTTTTCATTGCTGGACAAAGAAAACACGTATCGTCATGCCATGCTTAATTTAATCCATACCCGTCTGAAAGCATTATGGGACAACACAGGGTTCATTCTCCCCGACGATCCACTAAGGGCTGGTTATTATTCAGAGATAGACATGCTGGTATGGGCCAAGAAATTTTACGGAGATGAATTCGTACAACATCTGCAGACAACTTATAATCCATTGGACGTAGTATTCCGTCTTGCCAATGAAACAGGACTGGTCGTATTGAATGGTGGCGGATTCGACGGACCCGAATGGAGTGTACGTGTATCACTTGCCAACCTGAACGAGAAAGATTATATCAAAATCGGACTCAGTATCCGCAGAATTCTGAATGAATATGCTGACAAATGGAAATCTGAAAAGAAATAAAAAATTAAGAACGTCCGCCGTGAAGTCTGCTTGACCTAACCGGCGGATCTCTTTTTTATATAAAGGTTTTTTGGATTATTTATTCCAAACCTTATCCCTACTTTAAAATAAAATCCCTAGCTTTGCAGATCGAAAAAGGAATTAGATTATGAAGCATATACGGAGCACTTTTTTTCTTCTAACCACTTTATTTATAATGGCTTCATGTGGCGAAGACCGCAGTGGGGAATACTATGCATTAGTTGGAGAGAATTTATGGATAGAGCAAATAATGAAAGAGCATTATTTGTGGTATGACAGTATTCCGGCAATAAAGGAAACGGACTATTTTGCCGAACCGGAAGACTTCCTGCAAAAATTGGTTTATACCAAGGCACAAAACGGAAAAGGAGACCCGTATTCGTATATAGAAATAAAGGACGCTTCCGATGCGGCACGTTCCTACCTGCAACGTACTTCTACTTACGGATTTGATTTTGAATTAATGACCGATCCCACCGGAATCTCATCACACGTATTTGCCCGTATTTTATTCGTACTGCCCAATTCACCGGCCTCAGAAGCCGGATTGGAACGAGGGAACTGGATATCAGCCATTGGCAAAGAAGAGCTAACCAACAATAATTACGGATATCTGATGGAAGGTGGCAATACAACTTTCGCCAGAGAAAGCTTGGTTTTTGATGAGGAAGGTAATTCCAGCTGGATTGCAACAGATACAGTCAAAGTAGCAGCATCACGACCCGTAGAATTGAATCCGTTCTATATAGATACCATATATGAAGTATCCGGAAGAAAAATAGCCTATATGGTCTACAATGAATTCAGTACAGGCCCCAATAACCAGGCAACAGATACAGAATACAGGGAACAAATGAAACAGATATTCGCCCGGTTCAAAGGGCAGTCACCCGATGCTTTTATTCTGGACTTACGATACAATCCCGGTGGTTATCTGAGTTGTGCCACAGATTTAGGAAGTTATCTGGCACCCGCAGTAGATCTAGGGAAAGTATTTTGCACAACTTTGTATAATAATATCAGTGACCCGCAAAAAGTTGATTTCCCCCTCAACACAGGACTTGCTTCTGAAAACTTGAATTTAAGCAAGCTTTATGTACTAACAAGCAAATTTACTGCATCGGCTTCAGAAGCTGTCATAAATTGTCTCCGTCCATATATAGGCACAGAAAATGTAGTGGTAATAGGTGAAACGACTGTTGGCAAAAATGTAGCCATGGAACCATACCGAGATGAGCGTTACAACTTTATTTTATGGCCGGTAGTGGCATACGTTCTCAACTCGGCAGGACAAGCCAACTATGTAAATGGCATCACCCCCGATTTCACATTGAGCGAACGTAACCTCATCTCCCCTCTCTACCCACTGGGAGACACCCAAGAGTATTTATTGAAGAACACCATAGCTTATATTACGACAGGAAGTATGCCCGACCTGCCACAAACAGAAGAACAAGTATCAAAAGGAAAAATTATCTATAACTCACTGATTCGAAGAAGTATGAACGGCATACGGCTACGGTAGTCTGACTTATCCAGATACAACGCCCCATTTATTAAAGACCATGTTTAATGCATTTTAAACATGGTCTTGTTTTTTTCTGAAAAGAGAACTTATTAAAAACAAAACGGGCATAACAGATGTTATGTACCCAAATAACCATTAAAAACCTGACTTAACAATGAAAAAAGTATTTATTGCAGCAGCTTTGGCTGCCATGATTGTTTCCTGTGGCTCTAAAGGAAACAAAAGTGCTGAAATAATAGCCGAAAGTGAAAGTGACTCTATTTTCGCTGTGAACGACAGCACACTGGGTGAATTACAAACATATAGCTATGAAGGTATTCTGCCAGCTGCCGATGCCGAAGGAATCAACTATCAACTGACGCTTCAGGAGGCAGGCCAAGACTCACTGGGAACGTACAATCTGACGACCACTTATTTAGGAACAAAAGATGGTAACCAGGCATTTACCGACAGTGG
>OLZV01000404.1_pt1 | contig 18984 bp, 12 predicted proteins | sample 1644531 | NCBI WGS metagenome assembly OLZV01 (sample SAMEA103958115, study PRJEB25191) | human gut metagenome | biome: human-associated habitat [ENVO:00009003]; feature: intestine environment [ENVO:2100002]; material: feces | place: Germany | collected 2013/2015
TCGTAAGAGATGCCATAGAGCTGTCCTTCATAGGTGCAAGCCAAGGTGAAGAACGGGCGGTCGAGATAGCCCACGGGCGTGCTCTCGGCTGTGTTGAGGTCCACGGTGTAGAGAGCGCTCACCTCGTTGTTGCTGTAAATCGAGATGGCGTACATCTTCTTTGAAGAATAGTCGTATGCCATATCGTTGATGTGACGGGTGTAGCCCGAGAGCTGACCAACGATCTTCAGCTCGTCGCCCTCGATGTCATAACGCACGAGCTCCACGGGCACCATCGCTTCCGATTCCGGGTCGGTCTGTGTCACCGCAGCATAATAATAGCCGTCGGCATAGGCACCTGCCGTCACGTCGTGCTCGCTGTCCACAAGGTCTGTCACCTTGGTAAAGGTTGCACCGTCGGTGAACGGGAAACGAGTGAACGTGTTTTGAAGATAATACTGCGTGTAGTCGAATCCCACAACGCCATAGGCATACTTCTCCTGCCCGTTGACCTTCATTATCTTTACGGGTTCCGCCTTTCTATGAGCCGCGCGGTCACCAACCGGACGGCGCGTGTTCTTTTGCGCCATAAGCGGAAGGGCGCACAGCAGCATGGTGAGAGCGAGGCTCGCCCATCTGTGAAAAGTAGTTTTGTTATTCATACACTATGTTTATTTTGATTTTTTCAGCATTTCTATAGATTTTCTTTGTCAATGTTCATAGATCTTCTTTTCTCGACATTTCGTCTGTCGCTTCATCTTTTGGGCACTTTGGTTACATTTCTGCTTTGTTTTTTGGGGGCCAAGCATCATTTTTCAAGGTGTCCCAACTTCTGTTTTTTATGATTTTTTTGCTTCTGTTACTTCAAGGCACAAGCTGTGCGCTACATTAAAAATAGTGACATTTATGCCTTTATCCGCTACAAAAGTATAAAAATTAAATCAACTACGCAATATTTTGTTAATTTATTTCGAAAATATACATCATTTTGTTAACTCCGGCATCAAAAACGTCAGTTTTCTTATGCTTTTCGACCGCAAATGAAAGAAAACTTATACTTTTTTGACAAAAAGCAGAATAAAGTTGCAAAGTATAAGAAATTTTAGTACTTTTGTCAACTGAAACAAAAATATGTTCTAAAACATTTTTTAATAGTTTAAAATTTACATTAAAACAAAACATATAAAGCATGAAAAAAGTTTACATCTTATCAGCATTGCTGTCACTTGCCACCTGCTTCACAGCAAAGGCTGACAACGGCAAGGTTAATGTTCTTTTACTTGACGGACAGAGCCATGAAGTGGCCATGTCAACAGTTTCCAAGCTGGAGATCTCTGGCGACAACATCTTGGTTGTTGACAAGAGCGGCACAACCGTAGGCACCTACAAGATGGAAGACATCGACAAGATCAGTCTCACAGCCTCAACAACAGGCATCGGACAGGTTAAGGCCAGTGCTCCCATCACCATACGTTCCAACGGCTACACCATAACAGCCGAGGGCATGACCGACGGCAAGGCACTTGAGGTCTACACCGTCTCAGGCAAGCTTGCAGGCAAGGCTGTGGCTAAAGGCGGCAAGGCTACCGTCAACGCTGCATCGCTCACCAACGGCGTGTATGTAATCAAGGCTGAAGGTCAGGCTTTGAAGATGATAAAAAAATAAAGGTTCCAAATCACACATTATTATATTAGAGGAACGCGAATATTAGGAAACACGAATCACACAATGCTTAGAAACAAGCTACAATTCACAATACGTGTTTTCCAGACAGTCAACAAAACAAAAGCGTAATTAAGGATGAAAAAAATATTAACCCTACTGGCCCTTGTCATTGGCATCATCCTGCCGTCAATGGCACAAAAGGCAACGCCCGACAGCGTATTTGTCGTAAAGAACGGACGCATCTTCTCTGCCTATGAGGTTGGCAAAGACGTCGACAACATATCGTTTAACAAGAAAGTTGTGATTAGCGGCAACAGCGTGGTTGTCGGCAACGAGACCATAGAGCTTAAATCGGCTGTCTATACGATGCAAGGCGAATATGTCTACGGCTTCTTCTCATCACAAGAAGGTCTCACCACCATGGAAGAGATTATGAACTCGCCTAAATATCTGATGGTAGCCATGTCTCCCGACCTGCTGGCAGAGAATGTCAATTTCAAGAACTTCGACACAGAGTTTGCTGACAATTACTTCATGATCACTTATGTTGACAATGTGAAGCTTAAGGAGGAGGGAGACGACTATGAACCAGTAAGCATCGCATCAGACGATTGGACAGACTACTGCGCCGACGGATCCCTGTATATGGACTTTGAGGACGACGATCTCGTCATGAACTTCAGCATCGAGCCAAACGACGGTGTTGATGCGTTCGCAGGAAGCTACAAGGGTGCTTACACCATACCCGCATCCAACCCCTACTATTTCACCATAGACGGAAACAAGAGCAAGGTGCGTACCGTGTTCGCAAAGCAGGAGGACGACGGCATTGCCTTCTACATCACATCAGGCAACATCGACAACGCCAACGACCTTGACAATTGCCACTACTATGCCCGCCTGTTCGTGCCCACCAGCGAGATGGACGGCACCGACATCGACATCAAGGGCACCAAGCAGTATGACCTGCAGCTCGTCGACAACGTGAGCGACCTCACCACGCCCCAATATTTCACAGCCTTCACCGGCCTGACAGGCAACGCCTCTGGCTTTGTGTCGGTTCTCGACGGACACGACGGCACCTACACCCTCATTGCAGATGTCACCGGCCTGGGTCTCAAGGGTGTGACACACGACCTGCAGTTCTACTATAAGGGCACCCCATTGGTTTATGACCTCTCTAAGCCCAACCAGTATGTCATCGGCGGCAATGAGCCAGTAGCCCTGAAGTCGGCAGCCTACACCGTAGACGAAGCAGCCGGTCTTTACACCATCTACCTCTCGTCAAAGGAGAACGTGACCACGCTCGAAGGCATGGCCGATGCCGACTTTGTCATAACCGTGCCCGAAGCCTTCGTCAATGACAACAGCACCCACGGCTTCTCTGGCGAAGACATCAACGCCAAGGCATCCATAACCTTCGGCGGCGACAAGTACTGCCAGGAGACAGTAAACGGTGACGGTGCCATCGCTATTGGCGGCAACACCAAGACCGCCATCGACAACGGTAAGATAAACATCGACTTCAACCTCTTCGGCATCGTCAAGCACAACAACCGGAACATGATTGGTCACTTTGAGGGCAACATCACAAAACTCAACTAACAAAAAGGAGATAATAAGAACATGAAAAAATATATTTATTCTGCAATGATCTTGGCCGCTGCTGCCATAGCCATGCCCTCACAGGCACAGAAGAAGGTAAACTTGAACAAGGGCGATGTCAAGGTAGAAACCGTGGAGCTTAACGATGGCGACTACATAGCCATTGGCCGTCCTGAGGGCGTGCCCACACAGCGTCCAGTGGAGATCACGAACACCGCCACAACAAAGAACAGCATCAAGTACACCATCCTCGCAAAAGACGAAAACGTCATTGGCGACCAGATGGTGATAAGCAAGGCTTTTGTCGATCTGCTAATGATTCAGATGGGATTGGACCCTGCCACATGCACAGCCGAAGAACTTGAAACCGTGTTCAAGACGCTCATGCAGGCAGGCTACGGCTTCGCGCAGATGGGAACCCAAAACTACACCGTTGTCAACGGTAAGGAAGACCTCAACGGCGAGACCCAGTTTATCCTCGGCGGTCAGGACTATTATATCGTGACCGACGACCTGCTCTACCTCAACGACAAGTTTCTCTTCGGTCCCAACATGTCACATGTCCTAGTGACCACACCCGAGGCTGGCGAGAGCAGCGAGAGCCTTGATGTCAACTACGACGGTCTCGACGATAACGGTCTGGTCAATATAAGCATCACACCCGGTGCAAACATCAAGACCCTGCACGTCGTGTTGGCAACAACACGAAGCGTAGACCAAGCCATAAACACCTACGGCTACGGCTACCTCATGCAGGCAATGGCCAACAGCTTCACCGCTGATCAGTGGAACGAGCTGAAGCCGGAGGACAAGAAATGGGAAGTCAACAAGGAAGACGACTACTCTATCCTCGTTCTCGGTGTCGACAACGAGGGCAACTGGGTCAAGAAACAGATGGACAACATACACATCAAGCCTGTGGCAAACAACAACTGTCCTGACCTCAACACCGACAATTTCAGCATTGAGAACGCCAACCTGAGCGCCACCTACAGCGTCAAGTCGAAGACCAACTCGCCCATCACCAAAGCCACAGTGCTGTTAATGGATGAGAACAAATGGGACGACAAGCTCAACGACCTTGTAAAAACAAACAAATACAAGGAACCGTCTCAGGCATGGCCCGACGTGATGTCATCTGCCGAAGCTACCGACGTTACAGCAGAGCTAAAGGACGGCAAGTACACCTTCAACAAGCAGTTCACTGATGCCGAGCGCGGATGGTATGTTCTGGTTTATGCCGTGACCGACAAGAACGGCACGACCATCACCCGCACAGCGTTCCACACACACCTCGACGCCGAAACAGCGACCTTCTCTCACACCTATCCCGTAAACGCCACCAGCTCTCAGGCAAAGGTTGCCAAGGCAGCAAAGGGCCTGAAGAGCGGTCTCGGCAAGGTGGTGCTGAAGAAGAAAGCCTTGAGCGTGAAATGACGACAGATCGTTTTTGCGCTTCGCGCTTATTTTAAAACATTAATTTCCATTAATTGAACATTCTTGCGCTCCGTAGGTGCTCAGGCGCTTCGCGGAGTATGAACATCAATTTTTCCGCGCGAAGCGCGTATTAATGATAATTAATGGGTCATTAATGATAATTAATGTTTAAAAAAAACGAACAAGCGCGAAGCGCGATGTAAACAATAATCTTAGCGAAAGATCAATAACTAAAAAACTCGTTGCATATCCTCATGTTGGCATGCAACGAGTTTTTGTTTAAAACCATAACTATCATGAGCATCATCCGATTCATAAAAAACTGGACGCTTCCTGTAGCAATAGCCACAGGTTCAGCCCTTTACCTCCTGTTTGCCTTCGTGCCGGCCCTTGACGCGGCGGGCCTCTTCTTCAAGCCCGTCATGGCATCGTTGCTCCCCATCTTCATGTTCTTCACCCTGTTTGTGGTGTTCTGCAAGGTCGACTTCAAGAAGCTGCGCCCCGTCAGGTGGCACCTGTGGCTCAGCCTCTTCCAGATCATGACAGTGCTGGTGCTCACCTGGCTCGTAATAGGTTTCAAGCTCACAGGCGACAGCCTGGTGCTCGTCGAAGCCATGCTCGTGTGCGTCATCGGCCCGTGCGCCTCGGCAGCCCCCGTGGTGACGCAGAAGCTCGGCGGCAACCTGGAGCAGATGATAACCTACACCTTCCTCTCCAACTTCATCACCGCCCTTTTCGTGCCCGTCTGCTTTCCCCTCATCGACAAGGCAGCCGATGTGTCGTTCTTCACAGCCTTCACCTTAATATTATATAAGGTGGCGACAGTGCTTGTCGCCCCCATGGCTCTCGCCTGGGCCGTCAAGCACCTCACACCCCGTTTTCACCGTTGGATCGTGGGCATCAAGGACCTGTCCTACTATTCCTGGGCGGCCTCCCTTCTCATCGTCAGCGGCACCACCATCTGCAACATTGTCCATGCCGACACATCGGTGTGGCTGCTCTGCGTCATCGCGTTGATGGGTCTTCTGCTCTGCATCATGCAGTTTGGTGCCGGCCGCTTCATCGGCCATTATTTCGGTGCCACGGTTAACGCTGGTCAGGGCCTGGGCCAGAAGAACACGGCGTTCGCCATCTGGATAGCCTCTGCCTACCTGAACCCGTTGTCTACGGTGGGTCCCGGCTGCTACATTTTGTGGCAGAACATCATCAACAGCGTTGAGATATGGCAAAGCAGAAAGCAGGGCAACGAGTATGCGAGTTAAAGGAGACACGCGAAAATTCAGCAAATGAACTTTCTCCAGAACCAATAAGCGCTCTATCAGAGACCTTACATTTTTTTCAAAAAAGACCATATTTATAAAAGAACGATATATTTTTTGCGCTTCGCGCATTTTGTAAACATTAATTTTCATTAATTGACCATTCTTGCGCTCCGTGGGTGCTCAGGCGCTTCGCGGAGTATGAATCATTAATTTTTCCGCGCGAAGCGCGTATTTATGATAATTAATGGGTCATTAATGGACATAACTCCGCGAAGCGCCTGAGCACCTACGGAGCGCAAGAATGTTTAAAATACGACAAGCGCGAAGCGCGATGTATATATTAATCTTTGCGAAAGTTCAGTTGAGTAATTTAACGCATCGTTTTGGCGAATGAATTATTATTATTAATTTTGCAGCCAAACATCTTTTAAGTTGACAACTTGACGAGTTGACAAGAAGATTGCCATTTAAGAACAATATGAACAGAACATTCCATCGCCGTGTAACCCTGCAAGACATCGCCGCCATAGCGTTGCATGCCATCTGTGCCTTTGCTTGCTTCTGGCAGCACACAGGCGCATGGGCCATCATCGGCGCATACCTTGCCATGACAGCCCTGGTCGCCATTGAACGCGCCATCCACACCACATACGTCATAACCGACGAAGGCATCCTCCACATAGACAAAGGCCGCCTGTCGCGCCCACTGGTCATCGACATTGCCAAGATCGAAGAGGTGTCCGTGACGAAAGCCTCCTTCCTGCGCCCCACCCATGTTGCTCTTCAGACAGGCAGCAACGATTGGCTCACCCTGTTGCCCGACAACAACGAGGCGTTCATAAATGAAATAAACAAAAAAAGAGGAACAGATAAAAGCCTCTGAAGAACGGTGAAACGACAAAAAAAGAGGCAAAAGAAAACCTCTGAAGAGCGGTGAAGCGATAAGAAAGAGGCAAGGGAACAGCCTCTGAAGAAAGATAAAGCAACAAAAGAAGAGGCAAAGGAACAGCCTCTGAAGAACGATAAAACAACAAGAGAAGAGGCAAAGGGACAGCCTCTGAAGAACGGTAAAGCGGTAAAGAAAGAGGCAAAAGGAAAACCTCCCACAAACCGATAGATTAAAAAAGAGAGAGAAGCCCAGCGCCTCTTTCTGTTTAATAAAACGATGATGAAACATTTAACCATACTTTTTTTCGCCTTGTTGTCCATGCTCATGCCCGCAACGGCACAAGAGGTGGTCGACAGGGACGACCAGTCGGCTGTTGCCGACAGCGCAGCCTTAAACGACGTCCACCAAGAGGGCAACGGTCAAGACTGGGTGCAGACATTGCGTCTGAACCTCGACCACCTGCTCGCAAGCAACATGTTCAAGACCTCACAGGTAGGCATGATGGTCTACGACCTCACCGCCGACTCGGTGCTCTACGCCCACAACGAGCGCCAGCTCATGCGCCCCGCCTCGACCATGAAGGTCATCACCGCCATCACCGCCCTCGACCGTCTGGGCGGCGCCCACCAGTTCAGCACCGACCTCTGCTACAAAGGCACGATCGAGAACAACACGCTCACAGGCACCATCTACTGTGTCGGCGGCTTCGACCCCCGTTTCAACTCTGACGACATGCGTGCCTTCGCCGAGTCTATACACAAGATGGGTGTCGACACCATTCGCGGCAAGATCATTGCCGACAAGAGCATGAAAGACGACAAGACCTATGGCGAAGGATGGTGCTGGGACGACGACAACCCCACGCTCTCACCCCTTCTCATCAGCAGAAAAGACATCTTCCTGTCGCGCTTCGTGAAGCGTCTGAACGACATGGGCATCGTGGTCGAAGCCGAGCTCGACGAGGGCATAAAGCCCGGCGACGCCTTCTGCATCTGCCACCGTTTCCACACCATGGACCAGGTGTTGCTGCGCATGCTCAAGGAGAGCGACAACCTCTACGCCGAAGCGATGTTCTACCAGTTGGCTGCCAGCTCGGGTGCCCGTCCCGCCACCGCCAAGCAGGCGCGTGCCATCGTCATGAACCTTGTGCGCAAGCTCGGCCTTAACCCCAACAGCTACCGCTTTGCCGACGGCTCGGGCCTGTCCCTTTACAATTATGTCACGGCAGAACTTGAGGTGGCCATGCTCCGTTACGCCTATGAGAACAGCAACATCATGCTTCATCTCAAGCCTGCGCTACCCATAGCAGGCACCGACGGCACAATAAAGTCGCGCATGCGTGGACCCTTCACCAACGACAATGTGCGTGCCAAGACGGGAACGCTCACGGGTGTCAGCTCGCTCGCCGGCTTCTGCACCGCCGCCAACGGCCACCAGCTGGCCTTCTCCATCATCAACAACGGCTTGCGACACACCAACAACGCCCACGCCTTCCAAGACAAGGTGTGCACCGAGCTGTGCCGCCCCAACTAATCAATCGTAAATTGCAAAACAATCACCCATAAATTGCAAAGCACATGAATTCTTCACTCTTCACTCTTCACTCTTCACTTCCTTCCCCTGTCGCCGACCGCACGCTTGTGCTCAACACCGTCCGCGACATGGTAGAAGGCTTGATCTCCATGACCGGCCTGCAGGGCAGCTCCGTCCATGTCGTACGTCACGTCCTCATGGTCATCGTGGCGGTGCTCATAGCCATCCTTGCCGAGGCGTTGTGCCGCAAGGTGCTGCTGCCGCTGGTCATGAAGTTGACGAGCCACACCAGTGCCAAGTGGGACGACATCGTGTTCAACCGCACGGTGCTCCTGTCGGCGTGCCACATCGCGCCCGCGGTCGTGATATGGCTTCTCTTGCCGCTCGTCTTCTACCAATACCGTTTCGTTGAAGAGTTTCTCGCCCGCATCACCGCCATCTACATAACCGTCATGACGGCCCGCCTTATCCTTGCCTTCATCGATGCCTTCAAGAACCTCGACACCAGCGCAAGGCGCTCCTCGGCACAGCAATATTTCCATTCGCTGTGTGGCGTGCTTAAGATTGTCGTGGTGTTCATAAGCACCGTCGTGGCCATAGGCATCATCATCAACCGCAGCCCGCTGAGCCTGTTAGCCGGACTGGGTGCCACCTCTGCCGTCATGATGCTTGTGTTCAAGGACACCATCACCGGCCTTGTGGCTGGCGTGCGCCTGACGAGCAACAACATGCTTCACAAGGGCGACTGGATAACCTTCGACAAGGCTGGCGTGAACGGTGTGGTTGAGGAGATGTCGCTCACCACGGTCAAGGTGCGCAACTTCGACAACACCTTCGTCACCGTGTCGCCGACGACGCTCGTGCAAGAGTCGTTCCAGAACTGGAAGGGCATGCAGCAGAGCGGTGGCCGACGGGTTAAGCGCATGGTGTTTTTCGATTTCCACAGCATACGCCCCCTCGACGCCGCGCTTCGCCAGCAGCTCCTCGACAACAAGTTTTTCACGGCCAAGGAGCTTGACGCAAGCCCAGCGATAAACATCAGTCTGTTCCGCCGTTACATGGAGAAATATCTGCGCACGCTGCCCTACGTCAACCAGGACATGACGCTCATGGTCCGGCAGCTGGAGGCCACCAACGCGGGCCTGCCCATCGAGTTCTATTTTTTCCTGAAAGAAAAGACATGGGTTGAGTATGAGCATCAGCTTGCCGACATCATGGATGCGATCTATGCCCTTACCCCTTTGTTCGGAATGAAAATTTATCAGCAATATCCTGAGCAGTAAAAACGCTGAACGTGCGGAAAGGTTAATAATTACATCACGCTTCGCGCTCGTGGTTTTTTAAAACATTCTTGCGCTCCGTAGGTGCTCAGGCGCTTCGCGGAGTTATTTTCATTAATGACCCATTAATTATCATTAATACGCGCTTCGCGCGGAAATTATTAATGATCATTAATGTTCAATTAATGGCCATTAATGTTTAAAAAAGACGAGCGCGAAGCGCAATGTAAAAACGCTGTTCAAGATTTGCATTTATGTCATAAGCAATAGTCTCAAACCAAAGAGTCGACCTTTGCCTTGAGGGCCTTCAGCTCGTCGCGCACCTGAATAAGGCGCTCGAGCACCTCCGAGTTTTTGTCCACTCCCTCGCGGTTAGCCTGCAACATCTTGCGTGCGGCGGCGAGCTTGAAGCCTCGCACCTTCACAAGATTAAAGATAACCTTTAGCGTCTCGATGTCCTTTTCGGTGTACATGCGCACGCCGTTGTCGCCCGTCTTGGGCTTCAGCTGCGGAAACTCCTTCTGCCAATAGCGCAACGTGCTCTTGTTCAGCTCAAACATGTTCGCCACCTCGTCAATAGAATAATATGTCTTGAGATTTTTGTTCGTGTTAAGTGCCATAATTAGCTGTTTTTGAAAAACAAACATTAATTTATTTGCAAAAATACTCAAAAGGAAGTACCTTTGCAAAACTTTTATGAAGAAAAGATATTCTGATTGAATAAAAATTTTAAATACGCATAATAAAGATGATGACAGCAAACGAAATCCGTGACTCTTTCAAAAAGTTTTTTGAGTCGAAAGGACACGTCATCGTACCGTCCGCCCCAATGGTTATCAAGGACGACCCTACGTTGATGTTCACAAATGCCGGAATGAATCAGTGGAAAGACATTATCCTCGGAACACGCGACCCCGAGCCGCGCCGTCGTGCCGACACGCAGAAATGTCTGCGCGTGAGCGGCAAGCACAACGACCTTGAGGAAGTGGGCCACGACACCTACCACCACACCATGTTCGAGATGCTCGGCAACTGGAGCTTTGGCGACTACTTCAAGGAGGGCGCCATCGACTATGCATGGGAGTATCTTGTCGACGTGCTGAAGCTCAACCCCGCCGACCTCTATGTGACGGTGTTTGAGGGTTCAGAGGAAGAAGGTCTGAGCCGCGACGATGAGGCCGCCTCTTTCTGGGCCAAGCATGTGCCTGCCGACCACATCATCAACGGCAACAAGCACGACAACTTCTGGGAGATGGGCGACACAGGTCCCTGCGGTCCCTGCTCAGAGATACACCTCGACTCGCGCACACCCGAGGAGAAGGCCAAGGTGCCTGGACGTGAGCTTGTCAACAAGGACGACCCACAGGTCATCGAGATCTGGAACATCGTGTTCATGCAGTATGAGCGCAAGGCCGACGGCTCGCTCGTTTCCCTGCCCATGCACGTCATCGATACCGGCATGGGCTTCGAGCGTCTGGTCCGCGCCATGCAGGACAAACATTCCAACTATGACACCGACATCTTCCAGCCCATCATCAAGGAAGAGGAAAACATCACAGGCAAGAAATATGGCGACAATGAAGACACCGACGTGGCCATGCGCGTGTGCGCCGACCACCTGCGTGCCGTTGCCTTCTCCATTGCCGACGGCCAGCTGCCCAGCAACGCCAAGGCAGGCTATGTGATCCGCCGCATCTTGCGCCGCGCCGTGCGCTACGCCTACACCTTCCTCGGCCAGAAAGAGTCGTTCATGTATAAGCTCGTGCCTGTGCTCGTGCAGGAGATGGGCCATGCCTTCCCCGAGCTCACCGCTCAGGAGCAGCTCATCACACGCGTCATGAAAGAAGAGGAAGACTCGTTCCTCCGCACCCTGGATAAAGGCATCAACCTGCTCAACGGCGCCATGGACGAGCTGAAAGCCCACGGCCAGACCGTGCTCGACGGTGCACAGGCGTTCCGCATGTTCGACACCTACGGCTTCCCCCTCGACCTCACCGAGCTGATCTGCCGCGAAAACGGCTACACCGTCGACGAGGAGCAGTTTAACGCCGAGATGCAGAAGCAGAAGGAGCGCGCACGCAACGCCGCTGCCGTTGAGAACAGCGACTGGGTGATCCTGCGCGAGGGCGAGCAGCAGTTTGTGGGCTACGACTACACCGAGTACGAGTGTCACATCCTGCGCTACCGCAAGGTGACACAGAAGAAGAACTCGTTCTACGAGCTGGTGCTCGACAACACACCGTTCTACGGTGAGATGGGCGGACAGGTAGGCGATCAGGGCGTGCTCGTGAGCGAGGACGAGACCGTGACCGTGACCGACACCAAGCGCGAGAACAACCAGAGCATACACATCGTGAAGGAGCTGCCCAAGAACGTCGATGCCGACTTCATGGCGTGCGTAGACACCGACAAGCGCGATGCCAGCGCTGCCAACCACACCGCCACACACCTTGTCGACTATGCCTTGAAGCAGGTCCTCGGCGACCATGTGGAGCAGAAGGGCTCTTATGTGTCTGCCGACACCTTGCGCTTCGACTTCTCCCACTTCCAGAAGGTCACCGACGAGGAGCTGCGTCAGGTGGAGCAGATCGTGAACAGCATGATCCGCGCCGACTATGCTCTCGACGAGCACCGCAACATGCCCATGGAGGAAGCCAAGGAGCTTGGCGCCGTGGCTCTCTTCGGCGAGAAATATGGCGACACCGTGCGCGTGGTGCGTTTCGGTCCGAGCTGCGAGTTCTGTGGCGGCATCCATGCCAAGTCGACAGGCCGCATCGGCATGTTCAAGATCATCAGCGAGAGCAGCGTGGCCGCCGGCATCAGACGTATCGAGGCAAAGACGGGCAAGGAGTGTGAGAACCTTCTCTACAACCTGGAGGACAGCATACGCGCCATCCGCGCCCTCTTCAACAACGCCAAGGACCTGAAGACGGTGATAGCAAAATATATCGACGAGCACGACACCATGCGCAAGGAGATCGAGCGCATGCAGGCTGAAGCCGTGAAGCGCACCAAGGACACACTGCTCCAGAAGGCAGTGGTAAAGAACGGCGTGACCGTCGTGAGCGCCATCCTGCCCATGCCCGCAGCATCGGTCAAGGACCTTGTCTTCGGCATACGCGAGCAGGTCAAGGAGAACCTTCTGTGTGTCATCGGCAGCGTTGACGCCGACAAGCCCATGCTCACCGTCATGCTCAGCGACGACATGGTGAAAGACCACCAGCTCAACGCCGGACAGATGGTTCGCGAGGCTGCCAAGCTCATCAAGGGCGGCGGCGGCGGACAGCCCCACTTCGCCACAGCGGGCGGCAAGGATGCTGACGGTCTGTCAGCCGCCGTCGACAAGCTCGTGGCCCTCGCCAATATCTAAGAAAGCTCCTCTCCCCCTTAACGGTTCTTCACCTCTGCAACCCTGAAGGGAGAGCGTAACTATAAGACAGAAAGCGCAAGGGATCGGCAAACGACCTTTGCGCTTTTTCTGTTTCCATCAAAAAAATTTTGCAAGTAGGTGTTCAAAATTAATTTAAATGATTTTATGCCATATTTTGGCCCGTATGTTCAGCTCCGAAGAGGGAGTGTAGCGGGCTACACGACCGATGAGAGCTGGGCATACGGGCTAAAAGAGGGCGTAAAGGCATTTGAAAGCATAACCTTTTTATAAGATTCATATATGCGATTAATTTTGAACACCTACTTAAGCATAACCGTTTGACATTTGTCTGTTTTTAACGTCTAAAGGAACGTATAAGAAACGTCCAAAGGAACGTAAAAGAAACGAATAAAAAGAACATTCACAAAAAAACAACATTTTCAAGAAAAGTATGAGAAAACTTCTACTCTCTCTTTGCCTCACCCTCTTTGCAGCCACCATTATGGCTGTGCCTGCAAAGCGAGGCATCTACCGCACCCTGCGCCTGGCAAACGGCACAGAGGTACGCGCACAGCTCTGCGGCGACGAGCACATCCATTTTTTCCGTGCTGACGACGGCACCTGCTATGTGGCCGACGGCAACGGCACCTACACCCTTGCCGACATGAGCAAGCTGAGCGCCAACGCCGAGAAGCGCCGCGCACCCCTGGCAGCACGCCGCGGCAAGGCGTTCGCAAAGCGCATGAGCAAGCGCATGGGAGCCGTCAAGAAAGCAAGCACCGCAACAACCCCCACCTTCACCGAGCTCTCCGACGGCTTCTACGGCAAGAAGAAGGGCCTCATCATCCTCGCACAGTTTCCGGACCAGCCGTTTGCGGGCGGCCACACACAAGCGTTCTACAAAAAGCTCGCAAACCAGGAAAACTATACCGAGGGCAAGTTTGTGGGCAGCGTCCACGACTTCTTCCACGACCAGAGCAACGGACAGTTTGACCTCTCCTTCGACGTGGTGGGCCCTGTGACGCTCAGCCAGAACAGCACCTACTATTGCGAGAACGACCGTGGGAACGAGGACAAGCACGCCGGCCAGATGGTTGCCGAGGCCTGTCTGGCTGTCAAGGACCAGGTCGACTGGAAACAGTATGACTGGGACGGCGACGACGAGGCCGACCAGGTGTTCGTGCTGTATGCCGGCTACGGCGAGGCCGACTATTGCGAGGCAGAGACCGTGTGGCCCCACATGTATTATCTCTCGGAAAGCGACTATGGCAAGAGCCTCAACATGAACGGCACCGTTGTCGACACCTACGCCTGCAGCAACGAGCTGAGCCTTGACGCCAACGACCAGCCCACCGACGACGGCATAGGCACCATCTGCCACGAGTTCTCCCACTGTCTGGGCTACCCTGACCTCTACGACACCGACACTGGCGACGGCTACGCCATGGGCGTGTGGTGGGACCTCATGGACGGCGGCAACTCTAACGGCGACTCCTACTGCCCCGCCGGCTACTAGGGTCTGATGAAATGGATCGCAGGATGGAAGACCCCCGTGGTGCTCACCGAGGACACAGAGATAAAGAACTGGAGGTCGAGCGAGGACAACGGCGAGACTTACATTATATATAACGACGCCAACTCGAACGAGTTCTATTTCATCGACAACCGCCAACCCGTGAAATGGGATGCAGAGCTACCGGGCAAGGGCATGCTCGTGACACATGTCGACTATGACCAGACGGCATGGTACCAGAACGCGGTGAACAACGACAAGACGCACCAGCGCTGGAGCATCATTGCCGCCGACAACTCCTACTACAGCGACCACAACTTCCCGAACAAGATGTTCCTCGATGCCAGCCACGACGCTTATCCCTACAACAAGAACAACAGCCTGTCAAAATCGTCAACGCCCAAGAACAGCGTGTTCAACCGCAACAACGACGGCACCCGACTCATGGGCAAGGCGCTCACCAACATAACGCAGAACAGCGACGGCACGATGTCGTTCAAGTTTAAGCTGGAGAACAGCAGCGTTGGCCCCGACACGCCTCCCGTCAAACCCGGCGACACCGTGCTCTACGAGACCTTCGACCAGTGTGACGACACTGGCGGCAACGACGACGTGTGGTCAAACATAAGAACCTCCATGGAGCTCAAACCCGACGTTGAGAACTGGAGCGATGCCGGCGGCAAGGCGTTCAGCGGCTACCAGTGTGCCCGCTTCGGCTCAAGCAAGAGTGCAGCCAACATTACCTCTCCCCTCTTCAGCATCACGGGCAACGCCGAGCTAACCTTCAAGGCCGGCGCATGGAAGAACGAGGGCGGCAACCTTCAGATCTATTATAACAACGACCTCATCGCCACCGAGGCTGTTGCTGCTGAACAGTGGACCGACATCAAGGTGCGCTTCACAGGCACAGGCTACGGCACGCTCCGCTTCGTGGGCATAAAGCGCATGTTCCTTGACGAGGTGTGTGTGAAGGCCACTGGCGCAACGGGCATAAGCAGCGTCACCGACAACGCCTCGACCAAGACCGACAACCGCATCTTCACCATTGACGGCCGCTATGCCGGCACCAGCATCAGCGCCCTGCCCAAGGGTCTCTATATCGTTGGCGGAAAGAAGGTTGCGAAGTGAGCCGAACGTCCATAATCTGCGGCAAGCGCACACGCCATAAGCGGTGACGCAAGCCACCTCATAAAGAGGACGAACAAGAGCAAAACGACACAAGCAGGCTCCTGTTCGTCCTCTTTTTTTATGCTCACAGCCCGCATTTGGGCAAAAAAGGTGAAAATCTTGTTAAATTTACCACCCCCCGAAGCCTTTTCTTTGAACAATTCAACTTTTATGCATATCTTTGCGCCTTGAAAAATACTGCGACGATTCGCCCACATCGGTAACAGCGTATTCAGGAAGAGTTATTTAAAAATGTAAATAAAAAAACAGCTACAAATCAAAAATATTATAATGCATGCTGTGTCCGCTAAACATTGCATAATATTGTTTATGTAAAAATGTATTATTTCGTATAAAATATCAAAAGATAACATTTTACCCCTCTTATAACAGGAGGGGGGATATTCTTGTTTTATAACTTTGCAAAATAATATAAAGACAGAAAAAAAATGAAAAAGCAATTTTACATTCCACCTCGTATAAGTTTTTATGAAGTGGAAACAACCGCTATTCTTGCTGGTAGCGGTGAATCACAGAATCATGTTGGTAACCCAAGCATTTCAGTAAACGGAGATGTAACATGTGGTGATGAAGATGATGTTTGGAAGTAATTAATTGTAAGAACAACACGAGATGAAAAAATTATTGTATTTTTTGTTGGCCGTGACTACTCTCACAGCCTGCAGTAACGACGAAACTATCGAAAACTCCGATAATGGACAAAACAACAAGGGAATGGTGCTTGTAGCTACTGTCTTGCAGCAGGATTCGCGTGCAGCTATCGATGTAAACGAAACATTCGGCACGTGGAAATTCACTTTCGACGACAAAGACAATGTTGTGGTTGGCAACAGCACCATCGACAATTATTACTCATTCACCAAGAATGGCGAAACTTTCTCAAGCACTGACGCTAAGGTGACAACATCTGCCGCCAACTGGTATGCATACTATCCCAGCACCGACATCAACCTCACCAATCAGGAAGGCACAGCAGCTTCTGCTGCTAAGCTCTACGCTTTGGCAGGTGCTACAACCACAGCTACAACTGGTGCCGAAGGCCTCACTATCAATATGACCCCTAAGGCAGCCGTGCTCCGCATCGTTAAGGTGGACAACTACGGCCCGTGCGACATCTATCTGAAGACTGCTGACGACAAGTATGTGTCGGGTCTGAAGGCTAAAAAGAATGAGACTGGCTTCAAAGTATTGACAAGCAACACTAAGGTTTCGGTATTCAACAAAGAAAGCAACGGCAATGCCGGCATCTATTATGTCATAGTTCCGGCTGGTGTGAAGATTTCGGTGTACAACAGCGACAAGCTTATCAAGTCGACAAAGGACTCAGGTCTCAAAGCCGGCAACTACTACACGCTAACCTCAGGACCTACAACGGGCACAGCAGAGGCTACTGTCAATGGCAAAACGGAGACTATCAACTGGGTACAGTTGTGGATTGGAGGTCCGAGAATTGCTACAAAGAATGTGGAAGGAAAAATGAGTTGGACTGAAGCAGCAAAGACTCGTGACTATGTATGGGGGGCTAATTGGCGTACACCGACAAAAGATGAGATGGACTTTGTTGACAAAGATGGGTATACCACAAAAAAAGAGAATGTAGAAGTAGACAATGTTATCGAAAACAAAGTTGTAACAAAGTTTAAATATAAAGGCGTTCAACCTGGATATACAAATAACACAATGTATCTTCCTTCGACTGACCCCAGTTCTTCGGGTGGAGTGTATTGGTCGTCAACTGATGCCGGACACGACCAAAATAACGAAGAAATGGGCTGGGCTTTAAATATGATTGTGCATGATAAGAATACCCATACACATTACTTTGTGAGCTTCAAGAAAAACGTTTCTTACGCTGTCCGCCCCGTCCTCGCTAAAGAAACCGTATTATGGGGAGAACAAAATATTAAATAACCCCAATTTTGTAATAAGCGGAACGTCGGACTCCCGTCCGACGCATAATAAGCCCTAATAAAACAATGCGCCCAGTAAGTGCAAAAGCGATAATTGGCAATGCTTTTACATCTACTGGACGCATTTTATTTTTAATATTAACTTCAAATTGCGGCTTTTTTAGGCTCATACATGAATATTGTGCTATGCCAATACAAATTGTACTCATCCTGTTGAATTGTACTCATCCTGTTGGTAAGTCTTTACTTCCTCTCTTTACAGTCAGTTGAATCTTGCTTTTAGAAGCAATACATATTAATCGGCAAAGTAATAATTTTTAAAGAAACACAAGCACAGAGTGCCTAACATCAAAACCGAGGTGCATATCATCTTAACATGGATGCTTAACATCTCACCACCTTGTGCTTAACATAACGTCAACAGGGAGCGGCAACATTAACCATTGCACGCTCCCTGTTTTTTTTATGCCTGACGACAAGAAGCCCCAAAAACGAGGATTGAGGAAAAGAACGAGAAGCAAAAGAGGGAAAGAAGAACGACAAGCGAGAAGCAAAGAAGCAACCTACCCAATTTCACACTTCCTTCCAATCCACCAATCCTTTTCCCTTATCATCCAGCTCTATTGCAAGAGCAATGGTTCTACGTTTGTCTGCCTTGAAAGGTTCGGCATATTGTTTGGCTTTCATTTGCTCTGTGGCAGCATCAATGCCGCCGTTATTGGTTAATTTCAGTTCTAAGACATAGATAAAGTTTGTTGTTTCCACCACCATGTCAATCCTGCCCGTAGCAATCATCTTCTCTACTTCAACCCGGCAACCGATGGCATTGAATATCGTGCTCAATATCAGACGGTAGCGCTCCTCCATGTCCATGCAGGCAAGTTTCTTGTTGCTGTATGGCACATCCGCAACGAGTGCCTTCAGGCACTTCATGGCTTCGGGCAGATTGCCCACGCTGAGATGAAGATTAAGAAAAGCCTGAGTCGATTGAATGTCATTACTCTTGCGCATGGCAAGCGTAGGCAACACTATTTCGCTTAATGCTTGTTTGACCTCGAAGTTAGGAATGCCAAGAAGGTAAGTTCCGTTCATGTAACCCTTAATCGTGAGATAGCCCGACTGATAGAGAAACAGCTCCGGTCCGCCGCCCGTCACGTCAGAAGTTTCTATAATTGTGCTTAACAAGGCGCAATTATCAAAATCTTTCAAACGAATCTCCATGTCATCCACAAATTTAGGAAGCAGGGAGGTTGCCCCAGACGAAGCCCAATAGTTTCTCAAGTCAGAATCTGCCAACGCATTGATGAGGCTGAATGGATTGAAAACATCCACCATATTTCGACGACTGAAAT
>OLZV01000406.1_pt1 | contig 18934 bp, 28 predicted proteins | sample 1644531 | NCBI WGS metagenome assembly OLZV01 (sample SAMEA103958115, study PRJEB25191) | human gut metagenome | biome: human-associated habitat [ENVO:00009003]; feature: intestine environment [ENVO:2100002]; material: feces | place: Germany | collected 2013/2015
TTGCCCGCCGCGTCGATCTGGCGCTGCAGGCCGTCAAACTCTGCTCTTTCCTCTGCCGTCAGGTCACGGCCAGCGGCGCGGGCGCCGCTCACAATAGCCTGCTGACGGGCGATCAGTTCCTGAATGGTCATGGTTGTTTTGCCTCCTCAATGATAAAGATTTTTGTTGATCTGGATCTGCTTTTCATAAACAGAAAGGTCCTTGGCCGTCGCCTGCTCCGGGTCGTCGGCTCTGCCCACGCCCACGGTGGCGTCCGCCGGCACGGAAACAATGGACACCTCCAGCGGCGTCCATTTGCGGGCGATCTGGCAGGGGCCTGTAAAACGTCCGTCCGCGGAGGTCTTACCGGCCACCACTTCCTCCCAGCTGTCCACGCTGTAACGCACGGACGTGGTTTTCAGGGTGCCGGATTTGACTTTGCCGAAAATCTTTTCGGCGTCGTCGTCCGTGTCGAACTCCACTTCGGCCATGCCGCGGTGGTTCTCCACCCATGCGCGGATCACTTTTCCCACCACCTTGTCGGTGTCGTGGTTGAAAAGCAAAACGCCCACGTCGTTCAGGCGGGAGAGATCCAGCGCGTTCTCCGCGTGATCCAGGATTTCCATACCAAACCAACGGCGGTATGGCTCCTCGCTGGAAAAGCTGATCGTGCGCCTGCGGCTGTCCTCCTGGCCCTCTGCGCGGCTGTTGGCCTCAATGTGGCCCATGCTTCGCTGCCCGCTGTTTCTGTCCCTCTTGGGGTCATTTGCCTGCGGTGTTCTGCTGTGCTGCTGTCGTTCCATTTCCAAAAATTACACCTCCTAACTCGACGCCGACGGATCGGCCATATTCCAGGACCTCGGCCATTTCATTGACGGCCTCTTTCCAGTCCTTGCCCTGTTCCGCGCAAACGTCCTGAAACGTCTTTTGCCCGGATTGCAGGGCGGTTTTTCCGGCGGTGCTTTCCTTTGCCGGGTCGATCCACTTCTTTGGGGCTTTCGTCCAGGTGTGGGAAAGGTATTCCGCCTTTTTATCCCAAAAGCCGGGCATATCAACCAGCCCGGAGAGATAACAGGATATAACAAAGGTTTCGTACACCTCCGACATGAAATCTGTTAGCAGTTCCACGTCCTCGGTGTATGTGTTTTCGTCCTCAATGGCATTTTGCCGTGCGGAGGAATAGGTGGCCCCGCTCATGTCGCGGCTGACAGCCTCATAACTCAAGCCCTGGCCTGCGGCAATTAGCCCCTGCTGGGTTTTCAGGAACCCGGCTGCGTCGCTGCCGGAACCTTTCGGATCCACCACCTGGATTTCGTCACCGGCGCCCAGGCTCTGGATCATGCCGGGGGCCAGTTTCTTGCCCTCATAGTCCATTCCGCCGTCCGGCGTTCTGGTGCCGCCGCGGCCAAAACCGCCCGCCGGGATTGCCCGCTTGATGAACACAGCCAGGCAGGCCGCGATCCGCTCCTTGACGGAAACGGCGGTTATAAACTCGTTCGTGTCGCGCACTCTGGTGATCGTGGGGGCCATGTCGGACATTTCGCGCAGCTGGCTGGGCCGCTTCTTGGATTTGTAAAAATATACGTCCTTGGCCTCGACGTAAACGGGGTCGTTCAGGCTCCAGCCCTCAATGTCGTATTGATTGATCCAGTAGCCCACCGGCCTGCGCCATTGGTTGTATTCAATTCCGCCCACGACGCGGTTTCCCTGGTGCTTCGGCTTGCTGGCGGTCACGTCCAGTTCGTCCACCTCAATGGCCTGCAGCTGGAACGGGACCAGCCCCTGCTTGGTGTAGCGGTAAAGGAACAGCAGGCCGCCGTCCACCTTTTTGCGGTCTACCGCCATACGCAGCATTTGGTTGAAACTCTGTTCGCCGGTCACGTCGCAGTTTCTGGCCTTGCACCATTGGCGCCATGCCTTTTCCAGCTTTTCGTCCAGTTCGTCGTTGCCGGTTTTAGCCTGGAGGGTGTAGCCCTTGCCCACCACGTTGCGCTTGTATGCGTGGAGGATAGACTGGGCAATATCACTGTTGCGCTCCAGGTCACGGGCGCGGGCGCGTACCACGTCACGGCTAAAACGGTCCGTGACCTCCGCGCTTTCGTTGTGTACCCGCCACCCGGCATTTAGGCGCCCATACCCTGCGGCGTCATATCCGCGCAGGATCTCCAGCTGCTGCCGCCATGCCTCGCGCTCACAGGCGCGGCGTGGGGAAATGGCGGCCATGATTTTGTCAAAGGCTCCCATGGTTACCTCCCGTCAAAGAACGCCACAAAGGTGCGATCCAGCAGGCAGTTGTCCGTCCCGCTGTCGATCTGCGCCTCCAGGTCGTCACGAATGGCTTTCAGCTGGGCCAGGTCCGCCCGCGTCAGGGATCGGCTGCCGATCTTGTATGACTGGCCGCCGGCCAGAACGGCGGAAATGGCGCTGTTTACCTGTTCCAGCATTTCAGCCGCTTTTGTGTTTGTACTCATTTGGTGGCCTCCTGTCAGATCCATGTGTCATTTTGATTGATCCAGTTTTCTTCCTGGCTTTGTCGCGGTTCCTGCTTGGCCGGTTTCCGCGGCTCCGGTGCCGCCGCCTGTCCCTCCACGCTTTTCAGGTACAGGGACCGGACGCCCATAACGTCCGCCGCCGCGGCTGCGTACACCTCACAGTCCAGGTAATGGTTGTCAGCGTGGGAGGATTTCAGCACCCATTTTTGAACCTCTTTTCCGCCGGATCGCTCGGTTACCTTGTGTTCCGCCGTTACCTGTTCGGCGTATTCCATGTCGCAGTCCTTGTAAACCTGCCAGGAACCTGTCCCGTTCGGCTTCCGCATACGGGCCGCGATCTGGTCTTTATACTTGCCGCCGTCCACCAGAACCAGGGTCATGCCGTTGGCCTTGCTGCCTGCCTTATTGACCACGGAAAGGCGGTAATGGGACAGCATGGTGCTGGTGCCCTTGCATGGCAGCACCCAGTCTGAATTGATGGCGCAAAACTCGTAAACTTCGTCTGTCTGGTCGCCGCTGTCCATCAGGGCCAGGTTGACCATGGCCGTGTCGCCGTTCGGCAGGGAAAACTCCACGTTCATGGCCTTTTCCACCTCTGCCATGGAAAGCGCCTGCCCGTGGGCCACGTTCTGGCTGGTCATGTAGTCGCCCCATGCGCGGATTGTCCAGTACAGGCAATTTTCCTGTACGTCGATCCCGCCGGTAATTAGTTTCGTCCATGGCGGCAGCGTCCACTCCGGCGTTTCCGTCTGCCGCTCCATGACCAACTCCGCGTTGGTTTTCAGCTTCGTGTCCTCCCACGGCTCTGCCAGCCAGCTGTTGGTGAAGTTGTGCAGCAGTTCCGGGTCGTCCTTGCTCCGCATGAACTCCCGCGCAATATCAGAAAAGCGGGTGAACGGGGAATACAGGGTGTTCAGCCAAAATGCCACGCTTTTGGGGTTCTTCGTCCGCTGCTTCACGGCCTGCCAGCGGCCAGCCCGTAGCATTTTCCCCTTGTCCTGATCCGTAATCACGGCCCCGCAGGCTTGGCACACATACACGGCCATTTCCGCCCGGTCGGTGTTCTCCGGTACGTCGTCCTTGCTGGGCCATTTCAGGCAGCCGAATTTCAGTTCTATGTACTGCCCACAATGCGGGCACGGGACAAAATAATGCTTGACCGCCTCCGCCCGCTCCATGGCCCGCCAGATATGCCCGCTTTTTAACGTCGGGGTGCTGGCCATGAAAATTTTTCGGTTGAAGTAGGTTTTTGTTCGTTCTCGCGCAAGGGAAACGGGATCCGCCTCCTTTTTGCTTGCCGCTGGGAATTTGTCCACTTCGTCCATGAAAAGGTTGCGTATATTCGTACTGGCCAGATCCGCCGGGCTGTTCGCGCCCGTCAGGTACACGATCATGTCGGAAAACTTTAGCGCCAGTTTCTTGCTGTCGTTCTTCCGCCACTTGTCAGCCAGAACCTTGCAGCTTTTCACCATTGGCTCCAGTTTACTTTCCGTGGTGCGCTCCGCCAGGTCGTCCGACGGGTAAACCACCATGGTCGGGGCCGGGTCCTGCGCGATCAGGCTTCCCAGCATATTCTCCATGGCAGACGTGCCGCCCACCTGGGTGGGCTTCACGAACACGATTTCCTCCACCATGTCGTCGGAAAAGGCGTCCATGATCTCCACCAGGTACGGGGTCACGCTGTTGCTCCAGGGGCCTGGGATCGCGTTGCCGTCCGGCAGTACACGGTATTTCGCCGCCCACTCTGAAACCGTCAGGCGCTCCGCCGGGCGCAGCACCTGAATGGCGTTATAGATCCACGGCGGCACGGTATAGGGTTCCTGCTTGTACTTCCTCATGGCGCCGCGTCCTCCCGCTCCTCCATGATTGCACCGTCAGAGAACGCAGCCAGCAGGCTTTCCAACTCTTTCCGCATGGCCTTTTCCATGGCACGGATCGCCACTGTGTCAGCATAGCCGGACATGGTTCCGGCCATGCGCGGGGGTATATTCATGGCGAATTTCTTAAAGCTGGCCATGAACTCGGTTAGTTCCTCGGTGGCGTGATCTGCCGCCAGGTAACGCCCCTCTGCAATCGCCGTTTTCAGGCGGTGCAGCTGGCCTTGGCTTTCTTTCAGTTCAACCTCCGCCTCCAGCTTTTTCAGCGTCAACTCCGCCGCCCGGCTGTTTTCGCCGGTTTCCTGGGCTTTCGCTTCGACGTATGCCACATAACGCTGGACCGTGGCGCAGGTTCTATATTTGCGGGCACCGCCGCCGGGCGGGATCTCTGTTTCCAGGACGCCCTCCTGGGTCAGCTGTTGCACACGGCGGACCGTTTTCCCCAGCAGCTGGGAGATCGCCGTTGTGCTGGACCACTCCGGCACCGTGCCGGACAGCACCGCCGGCTTTTCGCTCTTTGCCCGCTTTCCGGTGCCGCCGGTCTGCTTCTTTTCCGCCACCGGCGCCACCTCCTTTTTGCTCCAGCAGGGTGCCCCGCCGGTTTCGCTTTTCCGGTTTTGGTCGATTTCGTTTTTTTCGCCGCTCCTTTTTCGGCTTATACCCCCGTAGGGGGGTATAACTTTTCCGGCATTTCAAAAAACCGTAACGTAACAGCCGGATTTTTTTCTGTTTTCACAGGGTAAAACGTCGGGCTTTCCTTGCCCCGCACGGCTTTTCCTGCTGGGGAGTACCTACACAGGGGGGTGCGGGGTCCTTAACGGGTGCCCTGGGTGCCTCTCGGCAAAGGCACCCAGGGCGGGAGGGTTAGGCCGGGCCGCCGCGTATGCACACGCCGCAGCGGCGCAGGGTGAAAGGAGGAAAGCCCCCGCGGTACACTCCCCGGCCATGGTGTGGAAAGCAAAGAACCACCGGCCTTTCGGCTGGTGGTTCTCGGTATTCGTTTCAGGGCTTCACCCCTGCGCTGCTTTCCATGCTATCAGTATAGCACGGTCAATAGTCCAAAAGCGTCCAAACTTTTCAGGGGCGATTATTCCGCCCGTGCGGCCCTGCCCGTTGCTGCTTCCTGGCCATGTATTCCTCCAGCAGTTTCCGGTTGCGCTTGTTCTCCAGGATCTTATCCAGGGCGGCGTTGTAGTAGTTGAACACGTTGGACCGGCTCATGTAAAGGGCCTCCGCGATCTTATCCCAGCCCCGGCAATCTATGTGTCGCATTTCCACCACGGTGCGCTCGGTGGAGTTGGCGGGTAATACGTCGATCAAATCCATAACGTTCAGGACGGCCTTGGCCATTTCCTCCCGCTGCTCCTCGATCCTGTCCTCCACTTCGGAGATCCGAAAGACAACGGACACGGATCCGTCCGTCTTTGTCGGCTTGGTCGGCGGCGTCAACCTGAACGCGGACCCCGTACTGGGCGCCCGCAGTTCGCTGGAAAGGACGCGGTGGCGCTCCTCCAGGATCCGCTTTTTCCCCACAGCCGTGTGGTACTGCTGCAGGTATTCCTTGACAGCCTCACGGCCCAGGGTTTCGTCCGTTGTCTTTTTGCTCATTCTCACACCTCGGTAATGTCGTACCCAAAACGGTCCTTTAGCATTTTCTTTTTCATGGCATACTTGGCCGTTCTGGTTGCCTTGCTCTTTACGTCCTCCACGACGAACTCCCAGGGCACCCCGCTTTGTTCTGCGTAGTATGGCGCATGACTTCCGTATAGCTGCCTGTTTGGCGGCTGGTAGTATGTAAAATCCGCCTTGTAGCGGATAGCCCGCACCCGCTTTCCCTCCGTGTCGGTAAATGCTTCCTGCAGGGTGAAATCCACCTGGAGGCGCAGATCGCGGATCTGCCCCCTTGCCTGGCGGGCTGCCAGAACGTCGAACCTGCGGGCCTCTTTTTGGCTGTCGAAATGCAGGACGGCCCCGGAGGCTGTCACCCGCTCGGTGGGGGTGTTGTGGTATTTCGTGCCCTTTGTCGGATCCTGCGGCGGCGCGGCGGGAGGTGCTGGCCCCCGCCGCTGTTGCTGCTCCATGTACTTTTTCATGGCCTGCGCCTGGTATTTCGGCGGCAGGTCGGAAACGTTTATGGCCATGTTATTTCTTGGCCTCCTTATGCGGGCAAACAATTTTTTCCTCCGCCGTTCTGCAAAAGAACGGGAGTTCTTTTAACATTTCATTCAGCGCATAGCGCAGATTAAAGCGGGCGCAGGACACAGCGCCATATTTCCAGAGTGGGCAGTCCGTACATTGTGGGCTTGCCGGTGGCTTTTCTGCTTTCACTTCTCCGCTCCGTTCTTGATCGTGCGTTCCCGCTTTTCATTTAGGGCTGCCAGGGTCATTTTGACGACGCTTTTTCGCCATGTATTGATTTGGCTTTGATCCTCCGATGCAGTAATATCCCGCAATAGACTGCGCTGGACGTTTATAGCGCTTTCCAGGACTACCGGGACATATTTTGCGGCCCGTTCCTTTCTCCGGCGCTCTCTGGCCGTTCTAAACGCCGCACCGATTAGGGCCGCCGCCAGTACGAACCCGCCCATAGCCCAGTTTGTCAGGCCGATTTCTATTCGTAGCACCGCCAGCGCGAACTCTGCCAGTCCCCAACAGACTACCAATAGCGTCATTTCAGCGCATATAATCAGTGCGTTTTTGAAATATTCTTTCACGCTTATACCTCCTCCGCGTCCGGGATCTCCACATACTGCCACGACATGGGCGGACGGTCCAGGCCGAACTCTGCCAGCGGGCTTGGTGTGTCGAACTTTTCCGGTGCTTCGATGAACCAGCCGGAAACGCACCTGCCTTTTGCGTATTTCAGCAGATCCTCACGCGGAACGCATGACATTTCTTCCAGGTCTTGCATGGTTCGGTATGATACTTCCCCAGGGCAAAGGAATTGACCTTGCACCGCTCCGGTTCCGCTGACATACACCAGCACCGTCAAAGGCCATTCCAGATCCGCGTGGTTTTTGCTCTGCGGGTGGCTCTTTCGGATCTCCAGCCATTTTTCCCCGGTCAGGATTTTCTCCCACCACTCCGGTTTCATGCTCATAAGCACAGCCAGCATATTAACCTCCGTTCTTGCCGGGCAGCGGAATGATCCGGCATTTGTCCGTTGCGAACTCCGCCACATGATGGAGCGCCATGCAGGCCAGTACAATGTCCGCCATAAGCGCGTCCGCGTCCTCTTTCCCGCGCCCGTCCTTGTTCTGTTTCAGAAATCCAGCGGCCAGCACGTTCCCCAGTTCCTCCAGGTTCTTGGCTGCTTCCTGCCAGCGTTCTTTCGGCACGGTGTAACCGATCTCCACTTTCTCGGTGTTTTCCACGGCTCACACCTCCCAGGGGAAAGCAGAGGCAGGGAGATCCGGGAAATACTTCCGCAGATTTTCCTTGAAGAACACAGGGATCTCGTTCTCCTCGCAAAATGCCACGATGTTGTCCACCCACTCGCGGGCGGGCGTCACCTTGTCCGGTCGGTTGCCGGTTTCGGCGCCCAGGATCACCCACTCCGGTAACCCCTCCGCCGCGGCCATGTCCACCGGCCCCAGCAGCGGCTCCATGCTCCAAAAGCTGTTGATGTTCACGCCCTGCATGACGTACATTCCCACCGCGTCCATGTTCGCCACGGTGCTGCCATACCAGAAATTGCTTTCGTGGGGCAGGAGGGCCAGGTGGTCCAACTCCAGATACCGGGCCGGGTTCTTGGTCAGGAACAAATAGCGGTGCTGGGGTGCCTTGCGGCAGGCGTCCAGCACCTCCACGATCCAGGAGGTGGGCACCCAGCGCCCAAACAGATCCGCCATGCTGCAAACAAACACGGTCTGCGGTTCCTCTGTGTTCTGCGGCTGGCCCAGGCGGTAGCGGTGCAGGGTAGGCTCGAAACCATACGGGTATGGCGTCGCCTTGATCTTCTCCGGCAGCACATGGAGGCCGCCGGCCAGCGGGGCCGGATCCTCCAGCCCTGCGTTGAAGCGTGTGGCCGTTCGCCTGGCGTAGCAGTACGGGCAGCCATGGCGGCAGCCGGTTACGGGGTTCCAGGACATTGTGGCCCAGTCAATTTTCGTCTTGTTCATTCTTCGTCGCTCCTTTCGTTTTTCCACTCGTTCACTATGCACTCGTTACAGCCAAAACTCTGGCAGTACACGCAAATGTCCATACCGTCGGCCATGGCCGCGCGGACGATTGCCGGGAAGTCCGGCAGGTTCACCTTGCGGCGCGGTTTCAGTTCCGCCAGAACGTCGCCCAGGTATTCCGACGCCTGCCAGTCGCCATAGATACGCGCCGGGGCTTCCTGTTCCTCGGTTTCCGGGTTCATAGTCCAGAGGGCAACACACCCGCCGTCCGGGTCATGCTCCCACCGCGCCGGTGTCTGGCTTATGATCTGCCCATCTGCGCCCCGCGTCGTCAGCCCTATGGTGGCCGTTCCCTTGGCTATGCAAATAATACTCATGCTTTACCGCCCTTTCCATTACACGGCCACCAGCCGCTCCAGCTGTGCCATGGTCGTGATTGTTGTTCCGCACCATTCCGGCAGGTTTGCCCGAACCAGGGCCGTGGCAAACGGTGGCGGTACTGCGTTCCCGCACCTTGCCACTTGCTTGGTTTTCCCGTACTCCTTGCCGGTGTAATCTTTGTCGATTTTATAATCATCAGGAAAGCCGTTCGCCCTGTACAATTCCCGCGGCGTCAGCATACGCAGCCCTATATCAGCCATGAAATACCAGGCGCCGCCGATCAAAAACAGGATCACCTCGTTGTCCGCCAGCGTGTAGCCGCAATACTCATTCAGGGCGGCACGGATTTTTGGCCAGTTTCGGAGATCGGCGCCCGGTGTCGCTTTTACCACTTCGGTGGTAATCACCCCATGATGGCCTCCGCCAGCGGTTATTGTTTGCACCGGCTCCGTTGCAGGCCCGCCCAGGTTTGTACCTTTCAGCTTGACCATGCTGGCCATGGTGATAGCTTCACGATCCCGCGTCGTGACCGTGTGAAGCGGTGCGCCCGCGCTCTGGTTGTGGTCGCCGCTGTAATACTTTGTCAGCGTAGCCGCCGCCAGGCCGTAGCGGTTGGAGGCGTCAATGGTCATAACCGGTTCTTTGACGCTTTGGCCTCGCACTCGCTCCGATTGCTCCGTGTGGTACTGGATCATGGCCGGACACGCCACGCACTCCTCCGCTTTTGACACCTGGGTGTGCGTCGGCTCCATTACGCTGCGCCCGCGGTCCCCGCCGCCGGTCTGCCCGATTGCGGCCAGGGTTGGCGTAATCAGCATTTGGTTTCCTGCGGTTGTCACGGTATGCACTGGGGCGCCCGCGGCTGCCCCCACGCTGTTGGTGGTATTCGTTACCGTCAGCGGCGCCATGACAGGGGAGGCCACGCCGTACCCGTGTTTTGCTGTCACAGTTTGAAGCGGCCCGCTCATTTCTTGCCCGCGGAAATCCCCAGCATGGTTGACAATCACCAGAAACGGATCCGCCGATTTTATCACGAACTTGTCCACGCCTCTGGCCACACGCCGCATAGTATTTGGACGGAGGGGGCGCTGCGCCGAAAGCCCATATTTTTCCTTGATCTCTGCGCGGCTGTCAAAAATGGACGGGCACGGCAGGCTCCAGTCTATGATTTCCGCCGCGCTGCGCCATGGTTTTTTCTTTCCGCTCTTTACCTCCGGGCTGTCTGCCGGTGCGTGTGTTGGTTTCGGCCATACAATAGGCCGCCCGTCATGCCTGGCAATCAGGAAAAACCGCTTTCGCGTTGTGGGCGCTCCATAATCCGCGGCCACAAGTTCGCGCCACTCGACGGCATATCCCAGGTTTTTAAGCTGCTCCAGCCATTTGTGGAAAGTTTGGCCCACCAGTTTTTTGACAGGCTTTCCTTTTCGCACAGGCCCCCACGTTTGGAACTCCTCCACGTTCTCCAGAATAATCACGCGCGGGCGGACCGTTCCGGCCCAGCGCAGGACGATCCATGCAAGCCCGCGTATATTTTTGTCAACAGGTTTCCCACCCTTGGCCTTGCTGAAATGCTTGCAATCCGGGGAGAACCAGGCCAGGCCCACGGGGCGCCCTTGGCAGACTTCCACCGGGTCCACGTCCCACACGCTGGCTTGAAAATGGCGCGTGTGCGGGTGGTTCGTCTTGTGCATTAAAATGGCGTCAGGATCGTGGTTCACCGCTATGTCTACCACGCGGCCCGTGGCTAATTCGATCCCGGTTGACGCGCCACCGCCGCCGGCGAAATTGTCCACTATGATTTCGTCCAGGAAATTGATCTGTGCCCCACTCATGTTTCCGGCCCTCCAAACGCCGCCAGGTCGAAACAGGTCTGTTTCCCAACGTACTGGCACCACGCCCATTCCAGCATGGCGCCGCGGCTGTTCTGGTAGTCCTGCATGAACAGAACCACGTCCGCCGCCTCCATCATGGCGAAACACAGGCGCATATAATCCACGGGGCGCAGCCCCTCCGGCGCCGTGGCGGGGTTCAGTACGATATGGCCCGCCGCCGCCAGCTTCTTTTCCACCTCTCGGAACTTGGCTTTATAACGCCTGTCCCCGGTGATCTTGCCTGATATGTAGATTTTCACAGAAAACCCTCCTATTCGTTGAAAATCTCGAAATACTCCTGGTATGGGTAACCGCTGATCTCATGCCACCCGCTCCGGCAGGTGGATCCGTCGTCGAACTTATACAGCACGGCGCCCTTTCTCGCTTTCGGGTCCTTTCTCCAGCTGGACGCAGGCACGGCGGTGTATGTGATTTCCGGCTTGTCCATGTTCTGCGTTTTGCTGTACCGCTTCCCGCGCTTGCCGATCTCTCTGTACCTCTCCATGGTGGAACGGCTTTCTTTCATCAGGTAGGCGGCCAGCTTGTAGTGGTTGCCGCGCCTGTCCATAGGCTTGAAGCTGATACCTCCGCCGCCTCTTGGGACATTCTCCCACGCCTCCGTGATGATCTCCGGATCCATGCGGGAAATGATAACGTGAATGTGCGGGTTGGTCATGCGCTTGGTTTCTATGACCACCACGGCCTTGAACGTGATCCCGCGCTTTTTGCAGAGTTTCCGCAGGTTCCGCAGAAAGGCGGCCTTGTTCTCCAGGATCTCCTCGAAAGAACTGTCCTTGACGTAGTAGTGTAGAACGGCGTGGAGATCCCTATGGCCGAAATTGGCGTTTATATCCCAGCGCAGGTGTTCCTCTGCCACCCGCTCGTTGATCCGCTCCTGCTTCTCGGTGGTGTGTCCGGTATTTGGGCCGCGCTTCACTCCTTTGGTGTGAACCCGGAAAGATTGCATTTTCTTGTGTTCGACACACGGACCAGCTTTCACCACCCTATGAACGTAGGCCATGGGTGCCTCCTTTTCTGCTGCTGGTCGCTTTACTAATCACTCTTACCGGCGCTATACGGGGCCGTGGCCCCGTCGCTTTTTCCGGCTTGTATTCCGTCCGGGAACCTGATATAATATAGGTATATCGGACGGTTTTCCGTCGTCTATATTGCCACCTGCGCCGTGTTGACAGCACCGGGCGCAGGTGGCTTTTCTTTTTATGCCAGGTAATCCTTGGCCATTTCCAGCAATTCCGCCGCGTGTTCCTGGTCAATGATTTTGACCTTGCCGGGCTTCTTCGGATCTGCGTCGATGGCCCAGCACGTTTTATTTGCCAGTATTTCCCGCTTGTTCAGTTCCTTGTCCAGCCTGCTTTTGTAATAGTCCCGGTCTTTCCCCCAGGCCACAAACTCCAGAAACTCCTCTGCGGTCATATTTACAGTTACTTCCACGGTGCCCTCCTTACGGCGTGGCCGCTGCTATTCTGTCAGCTGCCATTTGTGCATAGTCGGGGTTGATCTCGCAGCCTATGAAATCGCGCCGCAGGCGCTTGGCCACCACTCCGGTGGTGCCGCTCCCGGCGAACGGATCCAGGACCGTGCCGCCCAATGGGCTGCCTGCTAAAATACAGGGTTCAATCAGCTTTTCAGGAAACACGGCAAAATGGGCGCCGCGAAAGCCGTTTGTGCTTACGGTCCACACGTCCCGCTTGTTCCGGCGGCCCGTCTGGTTTTCTCGGTTCCCGTGGCTCTCGCGCTCCACCTGGGCGCTGTTGTCGTGTGCCCGCCCGCCGGTGTAGGCACCGCCGCCGCGGAACGTCCTGGCGTTTCCCTTGGTTGATGTAACGGGTTCGCTGATCGCCGCCGCGTCGAAATAATAGCGTTCCGATTTGGAAAGCAGGAAAATATATTCGTGGCTCTTGGTGCAGCGATCCCGGACGCTCTCCGGCATACAGTTGGATTTGTTCCATATAATATCCTGGCGCAAATACCACCCGTCTGCCCGGAGGGCAAAAGCCAGCTGCCAGGGAACGCCGATCAGGTCTTTGTATTTGTAGCCCCGCGGCGTATGCTTTGCCGTGTGGCCGCAGGAATTACGGGTGTTCGTCGGCGGCTGGCTTCCTGATCTGGTGGCGTAACTATCGCCCATGTTCACCCACAGGGTTCCGTCTGCCCGCAGAACCCGCCGGACCTCATGGAAAACGGAAACCAGCGTTTGCAGGTATTCCTCCACGCTGGCCTCGTTTCCGATTTGGCCCGCCGCGCCGTAATCTCGCAAATTATAGTAGGGCGGAGAGGTGACGCAGGTATGGACGCTTTCGGGCGGCAATTTCCGCAGTTGCTCCAGCGCGTCGCCCGTCAGGATTATTTCAGCCATTGGCGGGCACCTCCAGCAGCTTCTCCCATGGCCTTTCCATGGGAAACTCCGGGGCGCCGATCCAGCCCCATGTCCGTTCGTATTTCTCGGTCATGCTCTTGGCCAGGGCGGCAGCCTCCGCCGCCGTGTAAAACAGTTTCTTTCCGATGTCGTCCAGTCTGCGGTAATCCGGCTCCGGGAACCCATCTGGCCCCGTGAAAAGCAGGCGCACCTCCGTATAACCGCCGGTGAAAAAACCGCGCACCGTGCCCTTGCACACGCAGTATTCCAGGAGAGGCCCAGCGCGGTTTTGCACGGAATAGAGGTGTTCAAAAACGGCGTACATTTCCGTGCCGATCTCCGGCCTTTCAACTCTCGCCATTGTCTGCCGCCTCCAATTTCTCCGCCAGGGCCTCAATAGTGGCCGCCGCTTCCTCCAGTTCCGTGGCCAGGAGGTTCCGGCCAAAACGGTCCCGCTGGTGCATGGCCTCCAGGCGGAGGTCTGCGGCCTGCCGCTTATATGGGTTCGTGCTGTCGGTCTTAACCGGGCCGCTGCCGGTGTATGCCCGTTTCAGCCACCAGGTAGGGCTATTCCGTTCAGCTTGGTGGGCGCAGTTTTCAGCGTCGCAGTTCTCCGCGTCGCAGCTATCACAAAATACCCGGTGGAAATCGTCGTCCCACGGGCCGGACAGGATAGGGAGGGCGCCCAGGAAGTCACCCAGGGCCTCCGGGGAGGCCGTGATCCTTTCAAAGTTATTCACCGCCCGGCCTCCTCTTTGTGGAGGTCCACACCCTCCAGGGCGTTCCACACGGCCCGCTCCCATTCCTTTGCCCAGCCGGAACAGGCTTTCCGTACTGCGTTAATCACCACGGCCTCGCCGTCGGCCTCCCACAGCAGGCGATCCTTGTCGATCACGTCCGCGCCGATATGCTCCGCCGGATCCCGCTCGATCATGTCCACCAGGTACAGGGGAACGCCCCAGCAGGCACCGCCGCCAGGCGGCTGGTAAATCTGGAACCCCTGCATAATCACCGGCACCATGGTGACCTCCTCGCCGCGGTCACCGCCGCGCCAGTGGTCCATATCGTCCGCCGCCGTTTCTCTCAAAACCAGTTGCGGCTCCGTGTCCTTAATGATCGACGTTGGCATATCTCGCTCCGGGATCATGCCCATGTGTTCCACGATGGTGGCCAACACCTTGCGCGGCAGCAGGGCGCGGTTGGCCATAGCAAACCAGTGATCCGTGTAAATGGCCACGTCGTTGCCGGTGTTCAGGACGGTGTACCCGCCCGCTTTGTAGGCTCTTTTGATGGCGCGGATCAGCCCGCCCTCGTTAATCAGCATTTGAAACCCTCCTTTTATATAAGGTGCGGCATAGGCACCGGCCTTTCCTCCTTGTCGGCCCTCCACACCTCTGCGTCCCGTATTTCTGTCCAGTCACAGCCCCAAACCTCCGCCGCGTTCAGCAGGGCGGCAAAATTGGAACCGTGCGGCACCACGACGGTGCCATATTTCCGGCTTACCACTCTGGCGCAGCCGCTGGCCTGCCAGCGTTCCCGCCGTGCCCGCTCCGTCACAGACGTTTCATACTTGCGGGCGGCCTCGCGGGTTACACCCCGCCCCAGGCGTTCACCGTACATTCCCATGTTTCCATGGCCTCCTTGACTGCCTTGGAGTAGTCGGTTGAGGTGATCCCGCTGTCCCATGCGCTTCTCGCGCCGCCCTCGCCCATGTTGTAGGCCATGGCGGCCTTTTCGACGCTGCCATACTTGGCCAGATACAGGCCCAGTTTGTAGCAGCCGCCCGCGATATTCCCGGAGGCGGTGGTGGGATCCAGCCCCGTGGCCGCCTGGATCTCCGCATGGTAGGAACCGCCGGGGCCTGGGTTTAACTGCATGATCCCCACCTCACCAGAGGCGCCCACGGCGTCCATGTCGAAATTGCTTTCCGTCTGTGCCACCGCCAGGGCCAGAGGATAGGGGCAGCCGTATTCCTCGCAGTACGTCCTCATGTAGTCCTGCCATTCGTAGGGCATTGGAACCGCCAGGGAGAAATAGCCCTGCGCCAGCAGCGCCTCCTCGATCTTTTCCGCTTCCTGCGGATCCTCCATGTATTCCTCCTCCGCCGCCGCGGTGAACAGCAATTCCGCAGGCAGGATTGCCGCCGGGGCCGCCGACGCTTCCGGCGCGGCAGGTTCCGCCGCCGGTTCCTCGCTGTACGCCTTGGCCACCATGACCACGCAGACGGCAACGAACAGCGCCAGGGCGATAAAGGCCAGAACCTTATTGCGTCGGCGGGCTTTGCGCTCCCGCTCCGCCGCGCGGGCGGTTCTGCGCTCCTTGGCCGCCTTGATCTCCGCCGCGGCCTGTTTCAACTCACGGGCGGACACCGCCGCCCGGTAAACGGCCAGATCGTCCTCCACGGCAGAGATCCGCACCCCCTGGGTGGTCTGCTCGGTGGTGATGGCCGCCACGTCCTGCTCCAGCTTGTCCACGCGCCGCTCCATGCGGCGGGCGTATTTTTCGCCTTTCTGGCTCATTTCTTCGTTACCTCCTTTTTTCTGGTGGCCCGCCCGGTCACCTCATAGGTGATACCGAACCGGCGGCGTCCGCACTCCGAACAGGTGATTTTCTCACACCTCTGCGCGACGGGTTTTACAGTCTTACCCCTGGCCTCCAGATCGATGGCGCAGGGCAAACATAACAGCTTTGTCATTCGTCCGTGCCCCTTTCGTCAATATGGGCGGCGCACATATCAGCCTCATGCAGCCGCCACACCCATGGCGTTGCGTCCATGGCCGCGGACAGGTCCCGCAGGTCTGTACGGGCCGCCGTGTCATAGGCTCCCATGTGCCAGCGGATTGCCAGGGCTTCGTGATCCTCCAGCCGGATAAACCGGGCGATCTGGTACAGGCTCTTTTCTCCGTGCCCCAGGGGGAGGGGATCCCGGAACGTATAACCCAGGTAGTCCTCCCACACACCCGTTTCCGGGTTCCTGCGGCGTTTTCTTTCAATGTGGTACACGCCTGCCTTGCACACGTCATGCAGCAGCCCCAGGATCGCCACGGTTTCCTCCTCCTGCTCGGAGATGGGGGCAGGCCCCAGCGCGTCCCTGGGCGTCAGGTCGCGGATCGTGATTTCCCGCAGACGACGGTAAACGTTCAGGCTGTGAATAACCAGGCCACCGGGGAAAGCGCCGTGGTGCTTGGCTCCCGCCGGGGCCTCGAAAAAGTCCGTTTCATTCTCCAGCCGCTCCAGCAGTTCCTCCGCACCGTCGCGGTGGACGCTGGCCAGAAACAGATCCTTAAAATGCTGGCCCACGGTTTGCAGCCCGTTTCTCTCTAAAAAATCAGACATTTGCCGTTCCTCCTACTTTAGTTTTTTGAATATTTCAGCGATAACGGCAGCCGTCCAGCCGTTCCCGATAGCCTTGATCCGTTCGCCCTTTGTAGCGCCGCCCTTTTTGGTGTAGCCGTCCGGCAGGGTCTGCAGGCGTTCCAACTCCGTGACGGTGAAGCGGCGAACAATTCCATTTTTCAACACTTGGGCCTCGCAAGCACAGTCCAGCGTGTTGGATTTTCCTTTTATGACCCTGCCGCGCCGTGTTTTGGAGGTGGGGAAAGCCAGGTTTATCCCGTCGCCGTCCTCCGCCACGATATAACCCTGGCGGGTGGCTTGCTTTATTCGCACCTCTCCGTTTTCAGAGGTCACCAACTGCCTGGCTTTCTGCGATATGGACGGATCGAAAAGCAGACCGTTTTCAGCGATATATCCGCCGGTGTCAATATTTGGCTCCAGAATGTCACCCAGTTTTATGTGTCGGTCCTCCGGTGGCGTGACCCCCGGAATATTAGTCCAGTAGGTCCGCGGCCTGTTTTGGGCGGACACCAGGCTGCTGTTGATGTGTAGCGGCTGGACCCGCATGGTTTCCGTTATGACGGCCTCCCATTCCTTTTTCATCTTGACGTTTTCAAGCATGAACAGCAGTCCCGGATTTCTCCCGCGCAGTTCTGCAACAATCCGTGAAAACTCAAAAAATAGGGCGCTGCGTGGGTCGTCAAAGTTCAGGTGCCGCCCAGCCCTGGAAAATCCCTGGCACGGGCTTCCGCCTATCACCAGGTCGATTTTGGGGAGGTCTGCCGCCTTTATGTGCTTCACGTCACCCAGTTGGACTATATCCGGCCAGTTCGCTGCAGAGATTTCCATGGGGGCGCGTTCGATTTCGCTTGCCATGTACCTGTCCACTTTTACCCCAGCCATTTCCAGCGCAAGCCGCCCGGTGCTAATACCGTCAAAAAGGCTCAACACGTTCATGTGTTGCCCGCCTCCTCTCCATGGCGGTGGTGGCTTCCTCCACCATGCCGCGCTCCCGCAGGCCCTCAACGGAAAGGCGGTGCGCCTCATGGTACAGCTGCCCGCCCGCCGCGTCGTGCGTCGTGATCGTCAGGATCGGGTGCCCCAGGGAGGAGGAAAGAAACGCTTTCGTGTGGCCGTCGTCCGTCGTCCATTCCAGCCAGTAGTCCGGGCGGCCATTCGCTTTCTGGAAATCCACGCGGCGCATACCCGGCAGGGGCTTGTATGTCGCCACCAGATTGTAAAGGCTGGTTTTGTTGGCTTTCAGCCTCAACACGTGGCCACCTCCGTTCTGTACCACTCCAGGATCCGCTTGGCGTACTTCTTGCGGATCCGCTTCTTTTTGGTGTGGCGGTAGCGGTTATAAAGCGGGCGGTTGTCAACCGACGCCCAGCGCAGCGCCGTTTCCATTTCCTGCTGTGCTGCCACCTCCGCCGCCACCTGCTGGATCCATCTGCAGAAACTGTTTACCGTGGTCAGAACGCCCGCCGTAATCTCGTGGATCGCCTTGGCCAGTTCCTCACAGTTTGCCGTGGCCTGCTCCATGTTTATGCCCATCTGCGGCACCAGCATAGTGTTTTCACTCATGCGGAAAACCCTCCCCATTCTCCCAGCCCAGCAGGATATTGTGTGCCATGTTGCCCAGGTCCTCATGTGCCTGCTCCAGCGCCATCAATTCGTGATAGGAGATCCCGGCGGCCTCCAGCTTGTCCCGGAAAGCCTTGGCTTGCTCGGTGGCAGCCGCAACCGCCCGCCGTTCTTTTTCTATGTCCTCCGCCGCGTATCTGGCTTTTCGTTCCGCCAGGTTGGCCTCTCCGGCCATGATCTGCTGGCAAAGTTCTTTTGCGCCCTCCAGGGTGAAATACTCATGCCCAGCTGTGTAAATCGTTCGGCCCTTGCCCTTGATGTCATTGGCCGCCACATAGAAAGCCGGGAGGCCGTCCTGCTCTCGCTTCTGATCTTTGCGGATCCAGAACATTACGCCGTCCTGGCGCCCCTCTCGCGTCTGCCCGTCCTTGCACAAGAACTTGATTTCTTTCCTTTTGCCCATCGCGTTGTATCTCCTTTTCAATTCTTCCGTATCAGGTGCCCGCCTGCTGGGGCTTGCCTCTGCGTCGGAGGTTAGCCTGGAAACGGCGCTGCGCCAGTTCCGGGTCATAGACAGGGCGCTGGTTCCGGTCCAGCTTTTCACCGTCCTGGCCTCTCCGTAATTCTGCGTAGATCGTTTTTCTGGATTTCCCCAGGTGCGTGGCGATCTCCGCCACACTCGCGTAATTGCGCCACGCCTTGGCGATATACTCCCGTTCGGCGGGGCTAATGTATTTTTCGCTCATGGCTTTTTCACCTCCGATTGCGACAAAAAAATAAGAGTAACAAGGGATTTCCCTTTGTTACTCTTATTGATAGCATTTTCGAAGCGAAACAGGCGGCAAAAAACAGTTGCTATCGCGGAAGAATTGTAGTAGAATATATCTCACGAACTTGTCCTCCGCCGTGAGCTGCG
>OLZV01000416.1_pt1 | contig 18627 bp, 20 predicted proteins | sample 1644531 | NCBI WGS metagenome assembly OLZV01 (sample SAMEA103958115, study PRJEB25191) | human gut metagenome | biome: human-associated habitat [ENVO:00009003]; feature: intestine environment [ENVO:2100002]; material: feces | place: Germany | collected 2013/2015
GATCGCAGACTTCGTCTGTTTCCATTGCCCTTTGGTCGCTCCCGCAGGAGCGAAACCCCTGCGCAGCAAGAACGCACAATGATGCAGGAGAAGCCTGCATCGGCTTCCCCTGCTTAGGGTCAGGGGGACACACAAATCCCCCTTTTATTTCGCGTCATACCCCAGCGTGCGCAAATCCGACGCACGGTTGCGCCAGTCGGGACGCACCTTCACCCATAACTTCAGGTTTACATGCAGCCCCAGCAGCTTCTCGATGTCCTCGCGCGCTTCCGAGCCGATGGTTTGCAGCATCGCGCCGTGCTTGCCGATGATGATGCCCTTGTGCGCGTCGCGTTCGCAGTAAATCGTCGCGTTGATTTCCATGAAGTTGTCGTTCATCTTCTCCATGCCCATCATTTCCACGCCGATGCCGTGCGGCACTTCGTCGCGCAAATGCTGGAGTGCCTTCTCGCGAATCAGCTCCGCGCAAATCAGCCGCTCCGGCTGGTCGGTCATCATGTCGTCCGGGAAATACTTCGGGCCTTCCGGCAGGTGCGTGGCAAGCTGCTTCGTCAGGTCATCCAGCCCGTCGCCGGTTTTGGCGCTGATGGGGATAATCGCGTCATAGCCAAGATCGGCGAAGGACGCAATCAGCCCCAGCAGCTTTTCCGGCGGCAGCAGGTCAATCTTGTTGATTGCCAGCACCTTCGGCACTTTCTTGCCCGCCATATCACGGACGATGGCGCGGTCGTGTTCGCCCACCTGCGTCGCGTCCACCAGCACCAGTACGCCATCCATGCCGTCCATCGCGTCCTTGACGGACTGCATCATGCTTTCGCCCAGCTTCGTGCGGGGCGTGTGGATGCCGGGGGTGTCGAGGAACACAATCTGCCAGTCAGGGCGCGTCATCACGCCCATAATGCGGTTGCGCGTCGTCTGCGGGCGGCTGGAGACAATCGCAATCTTCTCGCCGACCATCGCGTTCATCAAGGTGGATTTGCCCACGTTCGGGCGACCCACAATGGTAATAAATCCAGAATGGAATTTCGTATTTTCGCTCATGATTTTACTCCTTCGTTGTCAGCTGCTGCGGGCCGAAGCCGTGCGGCAGCAGCTCCGGCAGGGTCGCGCTTTCCGTGCCGCCCTGCCACGTCACCAGCACGCGGATATTCGGTGCAAATTCGTTGAGTACCTGTCGGCACGCGCCGCAGGGCCAAGGGGCGGCGTCGCGCGAGGCAATCGCAATCGCGGTGAATTCCCGCGCGCCCTCGCTGACCGCCTTGAACATCGCCGTGCGCTCGGCGCAGTTCGTCAAGCCGAACGACGCGTTCTCGATGTTGCAGCCCTGAAACACGCGGCCATCCGCGCACAGCAGCGCCGCGCCGACCGGATAGCCGGAATAGGGTGAATAGCTCCGCAGCATCGCCTGCCGCGCCATTTCCAGCAGCGTCTCGTCGGAAACGTCGGTCTGCGTTTCGCCGTCGCGCGTCATGCCGATGGCGGACAGAATCTTCTCCTCCATCGCCCGCATCTTCTTTTTGTCTTCATCCTCAATGTGGTCATAGCCCATCAGGTGGCACAGACCGTGGACGGTCAAATACGCCGCCTCCCGCTCCGGGGAATGCCCATACTCCGCCGCCTGCGCCAGTACATGCGGCATGGAGATGATGAGATCGCCGAGCATACAGGCGTCCACCTCGTCATCCAGCTCGCGCGCAAGCAGCTTGTCGCACTGCCCCGCCGTTTTGCCTGCCGGATAATTCACCGTCGGGAAGGACAGCACGTCCGTCGCGCGGTCAACGCCGCGGTACTCGCGGTTGATTTCGTGAATCGCGTCGTCGCCGCAAATGCGGATGTTCACCGCGCAGGGACGCGAAACGCCTTCCATCCACAGGGCGCAGTCCGCCGCCGTCTGCATCAGGGACAAATAGCGCGGGTCAACCTGCGTGTCAATCTGCCAAAGCAGTTTCATGTGTTCTCCTCGCTTTCCTCCACCGGCGCGGCGGGCTTTTCCGGCACATCCGGCTTTTCCGCCTTCGCTTCTGCCTTCACTTCGGGTGTTTTTTCCGCTTCCGCCTGTTTCTCCGCCTGCATCTGCTTCGTTTCCTTCTCCGCTTCCTTTTCCGCCTTGACGAGCGGGCGCGCGGGGACGTTCACCGTCGGGTACTCAATGCGCTCGTGGAACACGCCATTCAAGACCTTGCAGAACGCTTCGCAAATCGCGTCGATATCGCGCAAGGTCAGCAGCGAATTGCTGAGCTGCCCGTCCTCCAGCTTGCCGCGGACAAGGCGCTCGATGAACTGCTCAATCGCCTTGGGCGTGGGGTCAGGGATGGAGCGCACCGCCGCCTCGATGGTGTCCGCCAGCATGACGATGGCGCTCTCCTTCGTCGTCGGGCGCTGACCGTCATAGCGGAAATCAGCAATATCAACCGGCTTGCCGTCCGCCATCTGCAAGGCTTTGTGGTAGAAGTACATCACGGGGGTGTCGCCGTGATGCTCCATGATAATCGTCTGGATTTCAGGCGGCAGGTGGTATTTCTGCGCCAGCGCCAGACCATCGCGGGTATGCGCCGTAACAATCGCGGCGGATACATACGGGTCGGTGCGGTCGTGCGGGTTATCGCCCATCTGGTTTTCCTTGAAGTACAGCGGGCGCTTGAGTTTCCCGATGTCATGGAAATACGCGCCCGTGCGCGCCAGCAGCGGGTTCGCGCCGATTTTCTCCGCCGCCGCTTCCGCCAGATTCGCCACCACAATCGCGTGGTGATACGTTCCGGGCGCTTCCAGCAGCAGACGGCGCAGCAGCGGCTGATTCGGGTTCGCCAGTTCCAGCAGCTTCGCGGGCGTGGCGAGGTTGAACGCCGCCTCGAACACAGGCTGGAAGCCGACGGAAATCAGGCCGCTCAAAATGCCGCCCGCCATCGACCACATGGCGTTGTTCATCATGCCGGATATATTGTTGGAGGTCATCAGGCTCATGGCGAGGATAACGACCATATTCACCACCGCGACAATCACGCCCGCAATCACCATGCGGACACGCTGCGGCTTATCCTTCAAGTACTGCACGGCGACGATGCCGGAGACGACGCCCGTGAGTATCAAATGCACCATTTCCGCCGAGTAGGCGTTGGAACTGCCCGCGCTAAGCCCCGCCGCAATCAGCGCCATGGTGAACGTGGCGGAAATGCCGACGCGCGCACTCAGCAGCGTAGTCAGCAGCATCGCCGCCATCACGACCGGGGCAAGGTAGACATCCAGCAGCTTGACAGCAATCACGCACAGTCCTTCGCACAGCACCAGCACCACCATGATGACGCTGGAGCGGCGCACGTCCCTCAAAACCTCCGGCGCAAGGATAACGAGCATCAAAATCAGCACCGACATGGAAATAGCGATGAGCAGCAGCGCGCCGAGGTAGATGTCATAATCATACGACGCGGTATCCAGCAGCCCCAGCGCCTCCAGCATGGCGAGCTGATTCGCCTGCACGCGCTCGCCCTCGCGGATGATGTTCTGCCCCTGCAGGTACACCACCGGCTCCACCTGCGCGGCGGCGTTCTCCTGCGCCTGCGCGGTCAATTCCTGGTCAATGACCATGTTCGGGCGGATGCAGTGGTTGAGCACGACGGGCACGATGTTCTGCATCAGCGACGTTTCGACGCGGTAGCCCGCAATCTGTTTAATCGCCACGATGGACTGGCTGACCTGCCCTTCGCGGATGGTGGTGTTCAGTGCGCTTTCCACCGCGAGGCGCACCGTCACCGCCATGGTGTCGAAATTCTCCGTGCTGGCGCGCATGAGGACAGTCGCCTGATAGCGCGTGAGCGACACGGCTTCCACCTGCTGGAGGGCGTAGTCGATTTCCTCCGCGCTGAAGGTCGCCGCGAGGTTTGTTTCCGTCGCGGTTTCGCCGTCCTGCACGCGCAGGGTCAGCCCGTACTGCTGCACAATGCGCAGCTGGCGGAACGTCTCGTCGAGGTCGCTCAGCACGCTTTCGGTCACGCCCTCCTGAAAGTGGTAGGTCGCTTCCACACGGACGGAGGCTTCGCGGCGGCGGCTTTCGGTCGTCACCGTGTCCTCCACGTCCTTCGTGGCGGTAATCGTCTGGTGCGAAATCGCGCCGACGCTCAGGCTGTAGCGCTGCGGTGCGCACGCCGCGGCAAACAAGACCAGCAGCACCAGCGTGCCGACGGCGTAAATGAGCGCGCATTTCGCGCCCGCGCCGTGCAGCCAAGTGGTGAAGCGGCGCAAAATCGGGCGGTGGTTCTGCTTGTTTTCGCGTTTACGCATGTAGTTATCACTCCTTCTGCACCGGAGGGGGCGGATTTACGGGCGCTGCCCTTCCGCTTCCCGATGGTAGTAGGCATCATACGCCTTGACAATCGTCTGCACCAGCTCGTGGCGGACGACGTCCTTGTGCGTCAGGTGCACCATGCCGATTTCCGGAATGTCCTTCAAAATTTCGATTGCTTCCGCCAAGCCGGATTTCTTCCCGTAAGGCAAGTCCGTCTGGGTGATGTCGCCGGTAACGACGACTTTGCTGTGGAAGCCCAGACGCGTCAGGAACATCTTCATCTGTTCAGAAGTCGTGTTCTGCGCCTCGTCCAGAATGATGAAGGAATCCGACAGCGTGCGGCCGCGCATGTACGCCAGCGGGGCAACCTCCACCACGCCGCGCTCCAGCAGCTTCTGATAGCTGTCCACGCCCATGAAGTCGTACAGCGCGTCGTAGAGCGGGCGCAGATACGGGTCAACCTTCTGCGTCAGGTCGCCGGGCAGGAAGCCCAGCTTCTCCCCCGCCTCCACCGCCGGGCGTGTGAGCACAATGCGCTCAATCTCCTTGTTTTTCAGTGCCACGACAGCCAGCGCCATTGCCAGATACGTCTTGCCCGTACCCGCCGGGCCGACGGCGAACGTGAGGTCATGGTCGCGGATGGCCTGCACATACTCCTGCTGCCCCAGCGTCTTGCATCGAATCTGCTTGCCGCGGTGGGTGATGGCGACGACGGAGCGCAGAATCTCGTCGATGCGGTCCACATCGCCCTCGCGCGCCAGGGCGATGGCGTAGCGGATACGCGTGCGGTCAACAAGATCGCCGCGGCGGATCATCTCCAGCAGCTTCAGGATGACGCTTTCCGCCAGCGCCGCATCCTCCGCTTCGCCCGTGAGGAACAGCTCCGAGCCGCGCAGGGAGACAGCGACGCCGCACTCCTGCTCCACCAGCGCAACATTCTGGTCGTTCAGCCCGAACAGGGACATATAGGCATCCATCGAATCCAGCGTCAGGGGAATCTTTCTCGTTTCAGTCAAAAACGATGTCCTTCTTTCCATTTGAAACGGCGACAATCAAGGTCACTTATCTGGCGCGCCGCTGGGTATCTGCTCGGCAATATCCACAAGCCTTTCGCCCGTTGCCACTGCCAACAGTACCTCATGATCTATCATACTACAATTTACCCACTTGTCAACCAAAGATTCGTTCGTACCGATGATTTCGCGCAGTTTTCGCAAAGCCGCTATGCTTGCTTCGGCAGTTATTTCCTCATTTGCCCGATTTTGTTTCGTAATTTCACATTCATACCGCTTTTCCCACACGCAGGTGAGCGGCAGGAAGAAGCCGCCCAGCGGGAGCGTGCGCCGGGACACATCCGCCTGATGGAACGCGCTCTCCGGCTCATGCCACAGGGCGAACCACGGGCTGACGACCGACACGCTTTCCTCCGTGCGCCCGGAATACGATGTGTGCAGCTCTGTCAAGTCCATGCGAACCGCCGCCTCGTCCCACACGCGCGCCATCACCACCCCGCGCGCTGATACCGCCCGCACGCCGCTGCCCGTGCGTTCCTCGCCGCGGATGAGGATTTGCCCCTTGCGCACCACGTCGCCGGGCTGAACAAGCGCCGTGCCCGCCTTCGTGCGGATGCTATCGACGATGCCGTCCCGCGCGGCGACCACGTCCCCCGCGCCCGTCTCGGACAAGGGCGTTCCCGCCGGCACGCCGTCCACCACGCGAATCAGCAGCGTCATCCCCCGCCAGCCGCACTCCACCCACGCCGTTTCCGGGTAGCGCCATTCCAGCAGGTCACGCAGCTGACCCGGATGAACGTCGCTTTTTCGCATCGGCGGGGTGATGCCCAGCGCCTCGCAGTTGGCGGCGTTGTACTTCTTGGCGTGGTACAGGTATCCGTCCTCCGGGCCTGCCGTAGAATAGGCGCCAGGGGCCAGGTAAACCCGCTCCGCCAGGCTTTCGTCGTTCTCCACGTCTGCGCCGCCCTCCGTGGTGTTCTGGTTCACGGCGCTGATAATGTAGGGAACGGGATCCACGATGGTGGACACCTCGCCAGGCGCCAGTCCGTTGCCCGCGTTGCCTGTTGCGGTACACTCCGCCAGCACGTCCACCGTCAGGCTGCCCGCCGGGATCTCTGCGTACTCCATCGTGCTGAAATAAATGGAACCGCTGGAGGAAACCCTGGTGCCCGCCGGGATCGGCGTGGCCAGCGTCCTGGTGGCCGACGCGGTAAAGCGGATCGTGGTCGTGGCCGCCTTGGCCGGTTCTCTGGTAACGCCTTTCAGCAGCGCCAGATTGTCCAGGAACTCCGAATAGGAGTATTTCAAAAGGCTTTGCTTGCCCGCTCGGTCAACGTACTGCATGGCTTGGTAAATCTGCGCCGCCGCCGAATACAGGATCATGCGGTGGACAGAGGCGCGGCCCAGGGACACCTTGCTGCCCGTCGCTTGGAGCATGAACGCCTCAAAGTCTGCCACCATATCCCCGCGCACGTCGTCAATGGTCTTGTTGTCGATGAAAGACACGTCCGGGGTGTTCTGAATTGCGGAAATATCAGGCACTTGTTATCACCACCTTGGGAAAAAGTTTTCCGGTGTTGCCGCCGGTCCAGGTCACTTCCTGCACCCGCACCTCCGGTATGAATTTGGACACCTTTTCGGTGACCTCCGCCGTGTAAAGGCTCTTTGCGGCCTCTGGCGGCATATCCACAAAATCCATGTTCAGGCCGAAAGCCCGATCCAACGGCATGGTGCCCTCCCGTGTGGACAGCAGGAGGGCCAGCTGCCGATCCAGTTCTGCCAGCCAGTCCGCCGTGAACGTATATTCCAGTTGGAAATTGAAAAGGTCGTTTTCGTTCATGCGTATTCCTCCAGTGAAATGGTCAGGGTAGCCTTGGCCAATTCTCCGCGGCTGTAAACCTTGTCCCAGGCTTCACTCGATCCTGTAACGCGGAACGGACGGCGGCCCACCAGTCTGCCGCCGATCACCAGGTACTCCGCCGAACCTCTTTCCACCATGCGCTCCACCATGTCCAGGATCCGCCGCGGCTTCACGCCCAGGGCAGCGGACAGGTGAATGGTCAGGCTTATGGTCTGGAGGCCAGGCCCTAAAAACTCCGCTTTCGGCTTCACGCCTAAAACTTCGTGTTCGGTCCAGCGCCCGGAAACCTCGCGGCTCATGCTCTCAAAGGTCAAAACCCTGTTGTCGCTCACCTCAAAAATGATTTTGCGCCCCAGCGTTCCGATCATGTGTAAATCGCCTCCTTACGATGGCCCGGAGGTTCCGCCGCCCATGCTGTCCGTGTGGGTGTGGTTGTCCAGGGAAACCCCGCCGGCGGTCACGTCGCCGCTGACGGTCACGGTTCCGTCAATCACCAGCTTGGCGGCCTTGATGGTCATGGTGCCGTCCTTATAGCGGATCATGGCCTCACCCGGCGAACGGGCCAGGTCTTTGCGGTAAAGCCCTTTGGAACCCTCCGGGGGCTTGTTCTTCTCGCTCCACGGTCGGCCCAGGACCACGCCCGCCTCCGTGCCGTTGGAGAGGTGAAGCACCATAACCATGTCGTCCACCTCCGGCATGAAATACTCCGATGAAATCAGGGGAATGGGGGCGGTCACGGCGTCGTCCTTTTCGTGGTACACCACGCGGACCGTGCCCGCGGCGTAATCAATGGCTGAAATCTTACCCAGCCGGATATTGTTTTCCATGCGTTCCTCCTCGCGTCATTCCTCCACCAGCGACATTTCCAGGTCCATGGTGTAGCCGCCGGATCCGCTGACGCTGTGGGTAATGGTGTCAATGTAATACTTGCCGGACAGCTTCCCCAGGCCCACCACCTGGACGCATTGGGAGGCCACCAGAGAGGCGTTTCCCACAATGGTGGCGGAAAGTTTGGTCTTTCCGTGGTTGGCCTTGGCCACCGCCGCCTTGATCTTCCGCTCCGCGTCGGCCTTGCTGTCGGCCTTGCCGCTCTGCTTTAGGATCCGGCTGCCCTTGCCCACGGTCACCTTGATTTCCTTTTCCGTGGCTGGGCTGGTGTATGTGAACTCTCCGCCGGTGTAGGTGCCGGCCTGATCCTGCTGCCATGACCAGGATTTCATATTGGACGGGGACAGCACCGCCGCCGCGCCCTTTTTCTTGTATGCCTCCCGGTCATACACCACGATCTTTTGGGCGTAGACTTTCATGGCCAGCCCGTAGGTGTTGCACAGGTTCATGTAAAATTCACAGTCGGTTTGTTCCGATTGCTCCACGCTCTTGATCGTGAACGGGTCGCCCTCCACGTCCCAGGCCAGCGCAATCCCGGCGCGGCCTGCGATCTCGGTTCCGATCTCTTTTATGGTCACGTTTTCCCATGTCTTTGTCCGCTGGGTGGTGGTGAAACTGCTGTCCAGCGGCGTGGAGATCGCGGAAATGCTCCCGGAAACCGGCCAGCCGGAAAAGCTGAAACTGTCCACGATAAAGAAACCGCACGGCAGGATCCGGTTGTCCCCGGAATACTGGCAGTTCAGCGCCCGGATCGTCGCGGCCAGGGTGTCACCGGCGACGGGGATCCATGCCCCCGTCCACCGGCGATCCCGGTCTTGCAGCGTAATGTCCAGGCTGTCCGCCTCTCCGCTGGCCGGATCCGTGTATGAAATATCCGTCACGAAACCGGAAATTTCCGCCGTGGCTGCGGTTCCGTTGTAAATCAGGTCTACATACGCCCGCCGTGTATTCATACCTTGCTCCTCCAGATCGGCAGGTCATTGGCCGCGGTCTGCTCCGGCGGTGCCGGGGTCTGGAGGACCACCCCGGCGTCAAACACGAACGTGTCCAGCAGCGGGAAATTGTTTTCCATCAGCCAGCCGGTGTATTCTTCGTCGCCGTACACCTCATAGGCGATTTTGTCCCATACGTCCCCCTGCTTGGTGGTGTAGGTGCTTTCCATGGTGTGGTCCTCCTCTTATGCCGGGCTGAATTGCTTGCGCTTCTCCTCGGCTTTCATCTGCCTATACAGTTTCTTGAACTCCGCGAAACTGATCCGCCCGGCCTCCTCGGCCTCCTCGCGGCTCGGCGTCCCGCCGTAGAAATTGAATACCGGGGAGAAAACGACGGTTTCACCGCCGCCCGTTCCGCCGCCCGGTGTCGGCTTCGGCTTCGTCCATTCGTCCAGGAGGGCCGCCAGCTTGGACAGCGGCAGCACCGCCTCCGGCTCTCCGCCCTCACCGATCTGCGCCAGCGTGGGCGCCGTGGCAATACCACCGGCAGCCAGGGCGGGGATCGTCGGAATGTTAAAGCCCAGGGTTTTCCCGCCGACGCCCGGAACCCAGTCCGGGATCGTCACGGAAATGCTGTTGATCTTCTCCAGCACCCAGTTGATTGCGGAAATAACCCCGTTTATTGGGGCTTTCGCCAGGTTCACGATCATGCCAAACACGTTTCCGAAAATGGCCACGATATTGTCCCAGGCGGCGCTCCAGTTGCCTGCAAATACGTTCTGCACAAAGTCAATGATATTGGCAAAAATGGCCTTGACGTTTTCCCAGGCCGCCGAAACACTTTCCCACCACCCGCTCAAATAAGCGGACAGCAGGGGGAAATTAGACTGGAACGCAGAAACCAGGTTCGCCACGGCCTCGGAAACGCCGGTCTTGATGTTTCCCCATACCTCGGAGATCTTCGCGCCCAGTTCCACGGCCTTGGCCTTGATCTTGTCCCAGTTCTTATAAATCAGGACCCCCGCCGCCACAGCCAGGCCGATGGCGGCCACAACTGCCAGCACGGGAAGATTTAGCGCCGTCATGGCGCCCGCCAGGGTAAAGGTGCCCGTGGCGCTTGCTGCGGTGACCACTTTATACACGGCCATAACTGCGTTGTAGGCGGTGATCGCCACTTTATACGCCTTGTAGGCCGCCACAGCGGTGGCAATACCCGCCGCCAGCGCCAGGATCAGGGTGCGGTGTTCCGAAATCCATTTCACCGCGGTTTCCGCCGCCGGAATGATGGTTCCGGTCATGTAGCTGCCGATCTTCTCCAGCGCCTCCGAAACCACCGGCAGGGCCGCCTCCGCGAACTCCCGCACATACGGCAGAATGTTGGTGCCCAGCTGCGTCAAGAAATTGGCGCCCAGGTTTTTAACCATCTGAATGTCGTATGCCAGGGTGTTGGTCTGCCGCTCAAAGGCGGTATTTGCCGCGCCGGTGGCTTCGTACATTTCCGCCGTCTTGCTGGTCAGGTTTTCGGCCTGGTTGCCTGCCATAGCCAGCACCGCGGTTTGTGCCTCCACAGAGGAGAACAGGCCAGCAAACGCCAGTTCGTTTCCTCCCACAGCGTCCTTTAGGGCGTCCAGAGATCCCTGCAGGCCCTTGCTTTCAAGCAGCGCCTGGCCGCTTTCATAGCCCATGTTTTTAAGGGCGGCCTGCATATTCTTGGACGGGGAGAGGAACGCCTGCATTGTGGCTTTCATCTGCGTAACCACTTCCGCCGTGGAACCTGTAACGCCGGTCAGCGTGGCCATGGCGCCCCATAGCTGTTCTTGCTCCAGCCCCAGGGTACTGGCCAGGGGAATGACCTTGCCCATGCCTGCGGCCAGTTCCGGGAAAGAGGTCTGGCCCAGTCTTACGGTGGCAAATGCCAGATCCGCCGCCTGCTGCACCGCCTCCGCGGAGGTATCGCCGTAACCCTTGGTTACGGCAGAAAGTAGGTTGATACTGTCCGTCGTGGTCGCGTTTCCCGCCGCCGCGGATTTTGCCGCGGTTTCCAGAATGGCCGCGGCGTCTGCGCTGTCACCGAAAGCGGAAACCACCTGATACATTCCGTCCGTCAGGTCAGCCGTGGCCACGCCCGTGCGGTTGGAGATTTCCAGAACCTGATCCCCGATTTCCGCCGTTCGTGCGGCCACCTCTGCCTCCGTGCCGGTCAGCAGCGTGGAAACGTTGGCCAGCTGGGCCTCATACTCCGCCGCAGATTTCACCGCAGCGGTTCCCAGGGTCGCCACAGCGGTGGCGGCTGCTACCATGGCACCGGCAGCGATCTTTCCCGCGGTCTTTGCCGTTTTCCCCAGCGCAGCCAGGTTCTTGTCTGCGGTGCTGCAGGCGGTTTTCAGGGAACCGTCCACCTTGCCGCCGATTTTCAGCATTAACTCATACGTTTTATTTTTGCCGGCCATGTTTTGCCACCTCCTCCGCGTACTGCGTCACCGTGTCCGCCAGTTCGTTCAAGTCCGAAACGGACAGGGCCAGAAGATAATCCAGCCCTGTCCGCAGTTGTATGGACAACCCGACGCAGGCCCTGTTTATGACGGCGGGCGTTAGTTGTCCCCAGCCCCGCCGTAAAGAAAACCCACGACAATGCCTTTCAGCTTGATTGCCTCCTTTGCGGGGAGGCGCTCGAAAAACTCCAGCGGCAGGTGGGCGACGCGGGCCGCCATGAACTGGGCGTATTCCAGCGTCATTTCCACGGTTGCGGGGTTCGCCGCCGGGTTCTTCTTCGTCACGAAACGGCCCACGGCCTGCAGGTCTGCCGCCGTGGTGTCCTCCAGGCCGGACAGGTTCACCTCTGTGTACGTCTGCCCCTCAAAGGTGAAAGGCTTGTCCAGCTTCATAACCAGGGCGTTTTCCTCCGCCGCGGTGTTTTCGTCATTCTCCGCCAGCAGGGCGGTGTCCATTCTCTTTTCGTCGCTCATGTCAGCACATCTCCTTGATCTTGGCCAGAACGTCCACGCCGTTGACCTTGTAAACCTCGTTCAACTTGTCCAGTTCCACCACGGTCTTGCCGTCCACCTCAATGAGAATGTAAAGAGTGGTCAGCGTGATCTTAGTGTCCATGGAACTGCCTGCCTTGACCTTGCCGGTGGTCAGCTTTCCGCCGCGGCCACGAACCACCACACGCATGGGTCTGAACTCAATATCGCCCTCGGTGTTGGTGGTCTGCTGTGCGCCGCGGATCTCCAGCTGCACGGCCTTGGTCATGTCCATCATGTCGGCGGTTTCCTTGTCCAACAGACGGAACGGGATTTCCAGTTCCTGATTGCTGAAATAGCCCACGGTGGGGTCGTCGATCTCACCCAGGATCCCGGCGCCGGTCACGGTTTCGCTGGACGGCTCAAAGTCCGGCAGCGCCATTTCCTCACCGACGCCCAGCAGGCGGTTTCCCTTGTTGTAGACGTTGTAACGATTGATCTTAGTGGGGATCGTGTTCATCTTTATTCACCTCCGATTGCGCTTTCCAGGGCGTCCACGTCATACTCGCGGATATTTTCGATATATTCCGCGGGAATGTACGGGGCCAGGTAGGTGTGTACGGTCAGGTGGCCGGCCAGCAGGTTGGTAACGGGGTTTTCGTCGCTGCGGAACTCCACGCGGTAACCGGCGCAGTAGTCGCGGGCAACGTAGCCGTTGCCGATAATGTTCTGGCTGTCCACAATAGACTGGATCAGGCGCTTATTGCCCGGCTTGTCAACTTTCTGGAAATAAGTCTGAATGAAATTATTTCCGTCCCAGTCAAAGAAACGGCGCACGGCCCACCAGCGATCTTTCGGATCCGTGGTGGAGGGATAGGCCGCGGTGTTGTTGCCCCAGGACTTGAACCCGTTGGCGTTGATCGCGGTAATGACGCCGTTGGCGTTCAGCACGTCGTTGGCCTGCTGCTGATCCAGCGCCACCGTGGTGCCGTCTTTCAGAACCGTGGCGGTGATCCGCAGGTCCTTATTGGACGGGCTTTCATAGGGCACGTCTGCGTTGTTGGCGTCCGTGTAGGCCGTCAGGGCGGCGAACATGGCGGAGAAATAATATTTCTTCTCGCCCACGGCCACCATGGGCCACAGGGCCGCCGCATGGGCGGAACTGGCGCCCAGGGCTTCCTTGGCGCCCTTTACGCTGGTGTAAACCACCGCGCCGTCGCTGTCCGCGGAAATGTCCAAAAGGCAACTGCAATTAAAATTGCCGTTGATGTTCTCGGTCTTGGCCTGGAGGGCTGCCGCTACGGTGGGGGTGTGGCTCCAGCCGGGTGCCAGGATCAGGCCGGGCACCATGCCCAGGGTGGGGTAAATCTGGCGGATCAGTTCCAGGCCGGTTTCCTTGCCGGTGGAGGCGTCCACGCCGCCCACAATGTCGGCAGCGGTCACGCCGGAGGGTTTCAGGCTGGTGCTGCTCACGGTCAGGCTGCTGGCCTCCTTGGCCGCCGTGGAAAGCAGCGTAATGGCCACGCTGCCGTCGTCCTCATGTGCCGCCTCGTAGTCGCTGCCGGCCACCAGGGTGGCGCTGCCGTTCTTCACGGCCAGGGTGTTCAGCAGCACATATTTCTTGTCATACAGCACCACGCCGTCCACAACGTCGCAGCTTTCCGCCTGGTTCTGCGTGACGTGGGCCGCCTTATTTGGATCCAGCACGTTCACCAGGATAATGGGCGCAACGTTGAAAACCTGGAAACAGGCGCTAATGCTCTGGCAAAGGGTGAAGTTCTCGAAATCGTCCGAATAGCCGACGGCCTCCACAGCCTCCTTGTAGCTGTAAACCAGCTTGGGGGTGTTGACCGCCGCCGCGGGGTCTTTCGCCAGGTGAATGGGCGCCGTGCCGAAAATGACCTGCAGGCCAGCGCTGCCCTGAATGGGTACGGTCAGGCTGGTGGCCTGCTCGGTGTTATATACACCGTGTTTGTATGCCATGTTGTTCTACCTCCTGTTTAGTGTTTGACCTGTACCAGACGATACAGGCGGGAAATATGCCCCGTGCCGCTCCGCAGGTTCTTCATGGCCTCCGGTAACTGCTCCAGGGGCACCACCAGGCCCTCCATGGCTGGCTGCTTCACGATAGCCTCCGCCAGCGCGGTGGGGATCCCGTTGGTGTATGCGGTGTACTGCTTCGCCACGCCCGGAATGGACGGGCCGCAGTAAACCACAGTGGTGGCCTGTTCGGCCTTTTTGGGTTTCGCCATTATGTTTCTGGCACCTCCTTGAAAATCGCCGGCGCGTAGAACGGCAGCCCCACGGCGGCGAAATAATACGGGTGTGTTTCAGCTTCTTCCTGAACGGCCCACCGGATCGGGTGCTGCGCTTCATAGCGGTTTGCCACGATCCCGTCCCGTGCGTAATGCCTCACGATCTCGTTGACAATGTGGAGGGCGTCGCGGTAGCCCTGCCTGTTCAGGGCGGGGTCACATACGCAAACGATCAGTTTCACGTCAACGTTTTGCTGTGCGTCCTGCTCCGGCAATTCTCCGCTTGGCATTTTTACCAGAACATAGGGTTCCGGCGGCGCTTCCGCGTCGGTTTCTTCGTCGTCGCCCTCCCGGAAAGGGAGAAACTGCGAAAATACCTGTATTTTGCGGTCAACACCCAGGGAATTGGTCAGGGTATAGTGGGAAAAAAGCTGCTCAAGATCCTCCACAATGGCGTCCTGCAAAAACTCTTGTGTCATGCGGTTGTGCCTCCTTGACTTGTTTCTGTTTGTCACTTATAATTGCGGTGTGGTAATAATCAGCATAATGTGGTAATAATCAGCACACGCCGCATAATGCGCCCACAGAAAGGGGATAACTGAATATGAAACCGTTTGCTGTCTTGCTCTGTACCTTGCTCCTTGTAACGTCCCTAACCGCCTGCGGCTGGGTCACAATCACCGACGGGCCAGCGCCCAGCGCCTCCAACTCTGCCGCGTCGGACAATGACGTTACAGAGGAAGAACCGCAGCCCAGTTCCGATGTTGTTGTTACCGCAGAGGACGTGCAATCCGCAGTAGAGGCTCTTGTGCCTGACGAATACCGCGGGCAAAGCTATTCTTGCGATATTCTCACCGCTTCCGACGGCTCCGGCTTCATCGTTTCTTTGCAGATCGACGTTGACACGGAGGACGCCGCCGATATTATCAGCAGCATGGAGGCGGACATTTTGAAACTGGACAATCTGAACATTTCGGACGTTCAAATAATTGCCGTCCATGATATGCAGATTGTTGGCACCAACTAATTTCCCACAGCGGCCCGGACATGGGCCGCTGTTATTTTTTCTCTGCAAAGTACAGTTCTCTGTTGATGTGGGTGGTTATAGCGTCGGCCAGATACTGGTGGATCTTTGGCTCCGTCGTTTCAATGAACTGCTCCGCAATACCTGTTTCCCGCAGCATGACCGGGACGCTGGGGCCGTAAAACTCGCGGATCCTGGTCTTGTCCAGCTTGCCGGTCAGTTCCTTAAACACATGGTTCCGCTGTTCACGCTCCCGCCAGCCCCGTTCTGTGTACTCTGTCCGGGAACCGTATGGCTTCCGCTGGACAACGGCCAAATGGCCGGACTGGTATTCTGCCAGAAATGCGGTCAGGCCGCGGCTGTTGGTGATCGTTTTGGGGCTTTCCGACGCAAGCACAGCCAGCTTTACCGGCGGGCTGCCCTCTTTGCTGGTACTCGGTTTTGTGGGGGATATTTTGAACTTGGACGCCGCCAACATTTCACCGGAGGAGGTCAGCACGGCCTCCAGACGGCTTTTGGACGCATAGGTGTATTTGAACTCCTTGGCAAACTTGATCGTTTTGATTTGGTAACGCTCTTGTGCCAGTTTTGCCAACTCGCGCCCCGTCTTTTTTGCGGTATCGTTCAGGGATTTCCGCATAACGTCCGGGGCCTTTTCGTACAGCATACCCAGCCGCGCCTCAATATCGGCAATCGCTTTTTCGGTGTCAATCCGAATAAGCATATCGCTCACGATCTCACCGCCTCCAGTTCAATGGCCAGCACTCCGGCCTCCTCGGTGCAGGATTTCACCTTGTACGCCTTGCCGTCCAGCGTCAGCATGGCCCCCTGGGCGGGGCGGGGGCCAAAATCAGCCTTTGCCACATAAACCAGGCGCCGGGCCTTGTATGTGCCCTCCGTCTGTGCGGCCATGATCTTGGCCTTGTCCCGCTCCAGCAGTTCGTTGTCGTCCACCACCGCGGCCATTTCCTTACCGTTGACCGTGTGGGTGTCTGCGAACTCCAGGCAGTTCAGGAATGTGGTGGAAATGTCCGCCGCGATCTGTTCCTTGAACGTAGGGGCGCCCATTACTGGGCACCCCCGCCGTTATCCGCAGCAGGCGGCACAATGGCCGCCGCAGGGGTCTGGACGATAGCCGCCGCCAGGCGTTCCACGATCAGCGCCTTTGCAGCGCCGCGCGGGAGATCCACGCCCATGTCCTTGGCCAGCTTTTTCAGGTCGTCCTTGTTCATTTCTCCCAGCTGTGCGGGATCCAGATGGCCCTCCACCATGTCGGTGCTTTCACCGCTATGGTTGCCGTCGTGGTTCTCCTGGCTCTCCTGGCTCTCCTGGTTGCCCTCTGTGGCGTCTGTTACCTCCTGGGTGCCCTCTGTGGCGTCTGTGACCTCCTGGGTGCCCTGGGTGGTGTCGGCGTTCTCGGTGCCGTCCTGGCCGCCGTCAGCGTCCTGCAGGGGCATTGTGGCCTCCTCCGCCGCGTCGTCGGTCATTTTGGCGCTTTCAGCGGAAAGCCACGCCTGCACCATGCGCTTGTCATAGGCGGGGAGGGTGTCGCCCGCCTGATACATACGCCCGCCGTACAGGATCGGGCGCTGTGCTGTCAGTCGCTTCATGTTCCTTTCCTCCTGGCTCTTAGCCCAGCAGTTTCACCAGCACGTTTTCGTCTGCGCTGGCCGCAGGGGCGGCAGCGTAACCCGCCGGAATGTTGTTCACCTTGCCGGAACTCTCGCCAGTGGAGGCCACGGTGGTGATCTTCTTGGCGGTTTCGTCGTAGTACACCGCCGCGCCCATGGTCATGGCACCGGTGGCCTTTTCCATCTCAAAGACGCCCACCACATGGAGGTGGCCGGTTTCGCCGGCGGCAATATCTTCACCGGCCACGCCGATCCTGGTTCCCAGGCTCACCACTTCGCCGTTTTTGACTGCGGCGCTGGCCTTGTAGTCCAGCACCTCGCCTTTCTGCCAGTATTTTGCGGTCATGTTCTCTTACCTCCTGTTAAATAGTCGTGCCGGGGTTCTTGGCGATACCGCGGAAGTCAACCGCAGTAATGCCCCAGTCCAGCCAAATGTCCCACACAAAGCCCAGGCGGCCCGGAACCTCGCTGCGGCGAATGGTGGGGGTTTCCTGGCCGTTCAGGTAATCAACCTGCAGGCTCTTGGCGTAACGCTGATCGCCGGCGACAAACCAGGGGATCGCGTTGCCGTCACCGGCCAGGACGTTCAGGGCGCCCTCCTCAATAACCTGCAGCTTGTTGCGGTACTGGTACAGGGCGTTTGCGGTGTGGCTGCCGATCCCGGTCACGTCGATCATGGCGGTTTCCAGGATCTGCGACATCTTAAAGCCGTAGCCCACGGGGACGATCACATACTTGGGTTCCACCATGATGGAATCACCAAACGGGTCTTTCTGGTGCAGCAGTTTCAGCATGGCGGCCTGCAGGGTGTCAATGGACGGGGCGGCGCCGCTGGCGATCAGGTTGTTGTGGGCATTGTCGAACAGGGAAACGCCGTCGAAAATGGCGGGGTTGTCGATCAGGATCTTGTAAACCTGCTTGTTGATCGTGCGCTTGGCGCTCATGGCGTAAAGTCCGGGCATTTCGGTGATGAAACCCACGTCGTCGTTGATAAACGCCTGGCGGGTCATGCTGAACTGGCGGCCAAAGGTGTCGATCTGGCGCTGGGGAAGCAGTTCCGTCTTGGGGGTGTCGGCTTTCAGTTCGCCGTTTTCACCCACGCGCAGGAACTCACCGGCGCCGCCGGCCAGATAGCTGTGATCCTTGGTGGGCTTAAAGTCGCTCACGCTGCCCTTGGTGGTCCACAGCTGGAACGTGGTGGGGATCTCCTGGTACATCTGGACAATGTTCTTGCGGATCGCGTTGTCCAGGATCGCGGGAAACGCCGCGGTGGGGTTGAAGAACTGGCGGCAAGCCTCGTTCCACAGGTCGTCCTTGCTCATACGCAGCAGGGAGGTGGTGGTGCCCACGCCGTCGCGGGCCATGCACTCAATGGCCAGATCGCGCAGGGAGTAGCCGCGCATTTCCTCCGCACCCTTGGCGGGGTTCTGGACATTCACACCGGTCCGCAGCAGCATGGCGTCCACAGCTGCCTGGCGGAAGTTGTCGCCCTCGTCGCCGTTCATGCGGCTGGAAACAGGGGCGCCGTGTTTCAGCAGATAGTCCACCGCCGCCTGTCTTACGGTGTCCATGGTGGCGCCGTTGCTGATATACTCCGCGGGATCCATGCCCGCCTGACGGCACAGCGCGGTAATGTCGCTCACGCGCTGGCGCTCCGTTGCGACGGCCTGGCGGGCTGCCTCGGTGGGGTCTGTGCCCTGCTGGCCGTTATCGTTGCCCATACCGCGGGCGCCGCCGGTGGGATCCTCACCGCCCTGGCCCTCGTTGCCATGGGCGGGGGG
>OLZV01000427.1_pt1 | contig 18325 bp, 13 predicted proteins | sample 1644531 | NCBI WGS metagenome assembly OLZV01 (sample SAMEA103958115, study PRJEB25191) | human gut metagenome | biome: human-associated habitat [ENVO:00009003]; feature: intestine environment [ENVO:2100002]; material: feces | place: Germany | collected 2013/2015
CCGCCGGGCGGTCCGTCTCTTCGACGACACCCATTCCGACGACATCGGTGCCTACATCCGCTGAATGTCCGTCTTCACGTGGTGGGCCGTTATCTTCGGTGTGGGATGCGGGCTGCTCACGTTCCTGCCGGACCGCTACATTGTCCTCTGGATCCTCTCGTCCATTCCCTTCTACGTCTACCTCTATTGGTCGTACCTGAACTACCTGCTCTTCTACGAACAGGTGGAGGGCATCCTGGAGACCGAGTTGCCCACCGACGATGCCACCGACGAGTCCGCCCCTCGGCCGACCGATGCCGACACGACAGACTTCCTCCCCCTGTACTACACCGCCATCGCCCAAAGCCTGGAAAAGTGGAAAGCTACCGCCGGCTACACCCGCCACAGCCTGACCATCGAAGAAGTGGCCGAGGCATTGGGAACCAACCGTACCTACCTGACCGGTTACCTCAAGGACATCTGCCACGCGTCGTTCCGCGAGTGGATCGCCGACCTCCGGGTGGAGCACGCCAAACGAATGCTGGCGGAACAACCCGAACTGACCGTCGGCTATATTTCCGAAGCGTCGGGCTTCCTTTCGCAGAGCTACTTCACCAAGATCTTTGCTGACAAGGAGGGATGCACACCCGCCTGATGGCGCAAGGTCAACGGGCAGGAATAACTCGACATTGTTGACCGAACTGAATAACACACTGCCCCAAAATCGCCTGCATGTACTGCCTGCAGACCGTCAAAAATTGCTCTAACAACAAAAAATGCAAAAATGAACAATTTTTGCTACCCCGATATCTTAAAAAAATTATATCTTCACTGCCGAAACAACCCAAAAGAGTGAACTATGATTAAAAGAAACCTAATGACTACACTGGCGGTAGCAGCGATGGCACTGCTCGCTGCCGCCTGCGCGGACGACTACGACGACTCCGCCCTGTGGGATAAAGTGAACGACCACGAAGAGCGCCTCGCCGCGCTGGAAAAATGGCAGGAACAGACCAACCAAAGCATCGCGGCCATGCAGGAGCTGCTGAACACGACGGACATGATCACCGGCGTCAGCGCCGTGACGGAGGACGGCGAGACGGTGGGCTACACCATCACGTTCCTGCACTCCGACCCTATCACCATCTATAACGGGGCGAAGGGCGCCGACGGCGAGGACGGAGCCGACGGACAGACGCCGCAGATAGGCCTCGCACAGGCGGCGGAAGGCAACTGGTACTGGACGCTGAACGGCGAGACCCTGACCGACGCCGACGGCGGCAAGCTGACGGCCTCGCGACTGCTAACCAAGGGTTACAGCTACGACAATAACACCTACACCGTTTACACCGCCGACGGTCTGAAGGCATGGGCAGAGGCTGCACAGAGCGATTTCTCGCTGAACTGCATCCTTGCCGCCGATATCACCTTGCCCACGGTTGCAGAAGGCGAGAGTAACTGGACGCCGATAGGCACATACGACCATTATTATAACCGATACACCGGCACCTTCGACGGCGGCGGACATACCATCACGGGGCTGACCATCAACCAGTCTGGAACGGACCATGTGGGTCTGTTTGGATGTATCGGTGGAAGAGGCACGGTAAAGAACCTGACGCTGGAGAATGTGAATATAATCGGCCACGACAATGTCGGCGGCGTGGCGGGATACAATGACATGGGTGCCACCATAACCGCCTGCTACTGGAGCAACTATGATGGCAACGGCATCGGCGCCAATTACGGCACCGGCACTCACACAAAAGTGGACGGCACGACCGTTACCTGGCAGACGGCCGTTGATGCCATGAACGCCGCCTTGCAATACTCAGAGTGGCGTTACGAACTCACCGGAGCGCTGCCTACCTTGAAGAAACAGTAAACCGTCGGGCCGTCCGAACGCTCGGGGAGTCAAGAAATCTCGTCGAAAGCTTCTCCGAACGCGCGGACAGCCGAGAATTCTCGTCGAAAGTCTCTCCGAACGCGCGGGGAGTCAAGAAATCTCGTCGAAAGTCTCTCCGAACGCGCGGACAGCCCGGAAATCCCGTCGAAAGCCTCTCCGAACGCGCGGACAGCCCGGAATTCTCGTCGAAAGTCTCTCCGAACGCTCGGACAGCCCGGAAATCCCGTCGAAAGCTTCTCCGAACGCGCGGACAGCCCGGAAATCCCGTCGACGGAGAAAAACAGAAGAAAAAGATTGTTTAACTTTAAATTTTCAAGCCCTATGCAAATCATCAGTCCAAAAATTCCGTACATCGGCTATTCCCGCAACGCGGAACACGACTACCTGTTCAACAAACTCGTCGAAGCCATTTCGAAGGAATTCGCCACGAAACACAACTTCCTCGCCTACCACCAGCGCATGACCGCCGCCCTGGCCGACGAAAACGCCAGCTACACGCGCACGACGAAGTACGTCGACACCGATACGCTGGTGCAGAAGGACAACGCGCGCGACAACCTCTTCCGCCGCCTGAAGCTCCACCTCCAGTCCGCCGAGCTCGACCCCGATGCCGACACGTCCGCCGCAGCCGCACGCTGCCTCGAAGCCGTCGGCTCGCAGAACCCGACGACCCTGCCCTACACCGAAAACACTACCGCCGTGCGCGACATCGTCGACAAGCTGGAGTCCGACCACTACGCCCCGTCGGTAGAGAAGGTGGGCGCCGCGCAGCTCGTGGCGGTGCACCAGACCGAGCTCACCCACGCGCAGGGGCAAATCGCGGTAGGAATGGGGCTGGCTGCGGTAGACCATCACGCCGCCGGGGCAGTTCATGGGCTTGATGCAGTAGTCTTCGTCGTCAATCTTGGTGGAGTACATGTTGTCCTTGTAGTGATCCCAGTGACCGGACGTCTCCCACAGGTGACGGCTCATAATCATGGGCGTGGACACTTCCACATAATCCGCCGCGTAGTGAATATCGCGCCAGTAGTCAATCAGCGCGTTCTTCAGCTGCATTCCCTTGGGCAGGAAGAACGGGAAACCGGGGCCTTCATCGCAGAGCATGAACAGACCCATTTCCTTGCCGATTTTGCGGTGGTCGCGCTTTTCGGCTTCTTCCATCATCTTCAGGTACTCATTGAGTTCCTCCTGATTGCGGAAGGCGATGCCGCTGATGCGGGTGAGCATCTTGTTGTTTTTGTCGTTCTTCCAGTACGCGCCGGACAGGGCGGTCAGCTTGAATGCCTTGAGCGCCTTGGTGTAGCACAGATGCGGGCCGACGCACATGTCGATGTAGTCGCCCTGCTGGTAGAAGGTAAGCGTCGCGTCTTCGGGCAGGTCGCCGATGTGTTCGACCTTGTAGATTTCGCCGCGCTCCTGCATGAGCTTGATGGCTTCCTCGCGGCCAAGCGCGAAGGGCTTAATCGGCAGGTTCTGCTTGACGATGGCCTGCATTTCCTTCTCGATGGTCTTGAGGTCCTCGTCGGAGAGCTTCACGTCGCCCAGATCGACGTCGTAGTGGAAGCCCTTTTCAGTTGCCGGGCCATAGGCGAAATGCGCCTGCGGATACAGGTGCTTGACTGCCTGCGCGAGGATGTGCGCCGCCGTGTGGCGGATGACATGCAGCTCGTCGTCAGCGGGGCATTCGTCCACATGACCGTCATTGTAGATGATTTTCATGCTTTTTCCCTCCATGTTGAATGATTGGGACGAAAAAACGCCCGTCCCTCGCGTTGTTTCGAGGGACGAGCGGAAAAATCTGCCCGTGGTTCCACCCTGATTGGTTCTCTTTGCCGCGCTATCGTGCAGCACACGGTACGATCAGGAGGTGGTCTTCCCCTGCCGCCGAATCAGCGCTTTTCACCAAACTGCGCCTCTCTGGACATCCTTCGGCAGGATACTCTTCTCCGTCATCTCGGACGAGTTCAGTATAGCCCAATTTATTGTCTTTGTCAAGGTGGAGAAAAAGACTTTTTCACTTGCAAAGCGCAGAGGCGAAATCCCCTGTATCAGCACGCGGGCATAGCATGAAAATGCGCTCAATTCAATCGCGCGGAAGGGTCAAGGGAGGGGACTTCGTCCCGTTTCATTCTCCCTTGTCACCCCTTGATGCCGCTTGCGGCGATGGATTCGACGAAGGAACGCTGGGCGAAGAGGTAGAGGACGAGCAGGGGGGCGACAAGCATCAGCGTGGCGGTCGAAACCATCTGCTGCTGATAGCCCATCGACGCGCCGCCGGAAAGCCCCAGCTGAATGGAAACGTAGCTGTTCAGACGGTCGGCGACGGTAGAGGCTTCAAGGCTCAGGAGCTTGATGTTCCCCAAGAACAGCTTGGAGTAGAACGTGTCCGTCCACTGCCAGACGAAGGAAAACAGGAAGCAGGAGACCAGAATCGGCACGGCGTCGGGCAGAATCACCCGCCAGAACGTCTTGAAGATGCTGCATCCGTCCACATACGCCGCTTCCTCCAGCGACTTCGGAATGCCGGTGAAGAATTGGCGAATCATGTAGATGTACAGCCCGTTCTTCAGCCCCATGCACGTTGCGGACATGAGTGCGTAGGGGATGGGCGAACCGCGCAGATTCAGGCTGCTGCCCGTCGTCACCTTGAAAATGCCGAAGATGTCGAAGAAGTTGAAGTGCAGGTAAAGCGAGGACGAAATCGTCTGCGGCGGAATGATGACGGTGATGATGACCGCCGCGAACCAGAACTTCTTGAACGGGAACTCGAAACGCGCAAAGCCGTAGCCCACGAGCGTGCAGGCGGCAATTTGCAGCACCGACACCGCGAGGGAGACGATCAGCGTGTTCAGGAACGTCGTGCCGTAATTCAGCAGGATTTTGCTGGCGGCGAGGGAGTAATTCGCCGTCGTCAGGTGACGTGGAATCGAGATGACCGTGGAGTCGTACAGGTCGCGCTCCGCCATGAACGAGACGCTCAGCTTGTCCAGCAGGGGCTGGATAATCATGAAGCAAAGCCCGAACAGCAGCAGGAAGCGAATCAGCTGATAGCCCTTGCGCCGCACTGTCTTGCGGAGCAGATATCCGCCGGACTTGCGGTTGCGCGCCCAGAAGCTGCCGCTGGGATGAGCATGGGTCACGGTCTGCTTACTCATCGCTGCTCACCACTCCTTTCAGCATCAGGGCACTTGCGCCGATGAGGACAATCGTGATGGCGAAATACACCCAAGCCATTGCGGAGGAGAAGCCGTAGTTGTATTTCAGCGTCATTTCTTCATTGATTTTCTTCATGACTTCGCTGTCTGTCTTCATGAAGAAGTCGATGATGGTGTAGATGATGTTGACAATCAGCAGGGGGGAGACCATCGGGAAGGTAATCGTCCAGAAGGCTTCCCACTTCGAGCAGCCCTCGACATCCGCCGCTTCGTACAGGCTGCGCGGAACGTTCTGCAGACCGGAAAGGAAAACGACAATCTGGATGCCGCTTGCCATCACAATGTCGTACACCTCGTCAATCAGGGAAAAGACGATGTCCAGCACGTCGCTGCCGATGCCCGTGAGTTTGAGAATCTTCATCAGCGACTCGGACAGCGTGAACGGGGAGGACTCCGCCATCATCTGCTGCATTCCCGCCATCAGGGTGTTGTCCGTCTCCAAGCCGATGAGAACGCCGCTGGAGAGGATAACGGGCAGGAAGAAGATGGCGCGGACGAACGCACGCCCTTTGAATTCCTGATTCAGTACGATGGCAATGACGAAGGATACGACGAGAATCGCAAAGGTGTGCGTGACCATCACGCCGATTTCTTCGCTGAGCAGCTTGTTGAACTCCGGGTCAATGGTGAAGGCGCGGATGTAGTTGTCCAGCCCGATGAAGGTCGTCTGGAAGCCCTGTCCGGCGGTCACGTCCACGCGGCACAGGCTCATCCAGAAGGAATCCACCAGCGGCAGCAGCATGAAGCACAGGAAGCCGATGATGAAGGGCAGAATGAACAGATAGCCGGATACTGCTCGGCGCGCACGAATGGAAATGCGTTTGCCGCTCATTTGCTCACCTCCTGTTGCGCTGCATAGCTGCGGGCGGGAACGGTGATGCCATCCACCGCCGCGTCGGTATAGCCGAAGTTGACGTAGACGCGTGTGCCGTTTGCGTAAGTCGTGATGGTGACGTTCCCGACGCGTTCATGGCCTGTCATTTCCTGATTGAAGATGCCCGAAAGCGTCTGACGGTACTGCGCGACCTGTGCGGTGATGTCATCCAGCACGAGCGACGCGTCCGCGCCGTAGAACTCGGAGTAGGTGGAATCCTGCAAAACGCGCGCGCTCTGGGCGGTCAGCGTGTATTGCAGACCCGCGCCCATTTCCGCGCTGCGCAGGAGGACTTCCTCCGCGTCATCCGCCAGATTCAGTGATGCGCCCGTGTAGGATACGCGGCTGTGCAGCGCCAGCGGGTAGAAGGGGATGTACTCGTCGATGATGGAATACTGTCCGCCGTCGAAGTCCATGTCGGTGATGAGCGTCGCCTGAACCGCGGCGTAGTCGTTGCCCTGACGAATCATCACGTCGCGCCCGGATGCCTTGAGTTCAGCGAGCTTTTCCGCCTGCTGATGCAGCACGGCTTCGCGGGTCGTGTGGTTTTTGCTGTCGTAATCAGCGGAGAGCATGTACCCGATGTCGCGGAAGGAAACGCCTGCGCCGTAGGAAGCCGCCGCGTCCACCAAGGTGTTGACGCTGCGCATGGCGATGGCGGGCTTGACGAGGTAGTAGGTGTCGCGGTCGTCGTTCGCGCCGTACCAGATTGGGCTGTATTCGGGGATTTCCGCTTCTTCACGCGTGGTGAAGCGGGCAGCGTCGCGGAAGGCGATGAAGCCTTCCAGCAGGCCACTGTCGCGCGCGAAAGCCGTCAAGCCGTCCAGATAGAGCGGCACACCCGCAATCGCGGCATTCTGTGCGAAGGAGAACAGCTCCTCCTGCGTTCCCAGCTGCCGAATCAGGCGGACGGAGGACAGCAGCTGCTGATTCATGCCGCCGTTCATCCATCCGGCGTAGCGAATCGACATGTTCTGCGCCAGATTGCGGGTGACAAGCTCGCGCAGGAGGTCTTTCGCTTCCGCATAAGTCGTCATGGCAATCGGGACGCTGGTGGGCACGCCCGCCACCTGCTGCACCTTGTCAATTGCGCCAATCAGCTCGATGCTCAGCGGCGCGTCCGCATCCACCGTCTGTGCGGCGAAATTCGGGTACTTTGCGGTCAGGTAGTCGCGGTAGGACGCCGCCATGTCCATGTAGCCCGATTCGGGCAGAAAACGGTAGCGCTGGCGGATGAAGCCCGTCGGATGCGCCGTTTCAAACATGTAGACGGCGTTGTTCGTGCGCTCGGAAACGTCGTAGGCGTCGCCATGGACGATGGTGTACGTTGCGTTGACGGTGTTGTAGGAGGTCAGGCGGCCGGCAATGTCCGCGCCGATGCCCGCCCACGATGCACCGTCCTCCAGAATGCAGATGAATGACCCGCTGTCGCCCGAAACGCCGAAAACCGGGAAGTTGATGCGCGTTTCGTTCGTCACCTGCGTGCGGATGGATGCCCAATCCCAGCCGTAGAGGTTGGCGTAGTAGGCGCGCTGGGAAACGCGGCCGTTGTTGAAGCGGATAATCGCGCCGCTGCCGTCGGGGACGAACAGGAAGCCGTTATCCGCCGTACCGCCCGCGCCGAAAGCCGGAAGCAGCGTCAGGCTCGTCAGCGGATAATCCACGTCGTAAGCAAGGTCATCCAGCGGTACTTCGACAACAAGGTCGCTGCCGTCCAAACGGAATACCATCGAGACGTTGAAAACGGCTTTGGCGATGGTGCTGCCCGCCTGCACGATGCGGCTGTTGTCGTATGCCAGATCCTCCGCCGTGTAGCCCGCTTCGGCAAAGATGCTTTCGCAGCGCTGCTTCAGGTGATCCTTTGTGCCGTCGCGCAGCACCCAGACGTGCTCGTCCGCCAAATCGGGGTAGGCGGCGAGCAAAGCGGCCTTGTCGTCAGTCTTGCGGAGCTTGTCAATATTGTATTCACGGTAGTATTCTTTGATGTCCTTCTTCTGCTTGGAGGTCATTTTCTCCATGAACTGCTGCATTCGCGCGTCGCCAATGGCAGTCGGCATGAGGAAAGACCGCTGCACGCGTCCGACGGAGTAGTTCACGCGGACGCTGCCATCCTCCTGCATCAGCACTTCGTAGACCCCGTTTGAAATGCTGTGTTCCTGCGAGGTGAACTGGGTGGTCATGCCGGTGGAGGCGGTGTAGGTGAGGCTCAAGGTGGAGTTCAGCTTGTTCTTTTCCACCGGCAGGGCAATCGGGTCGCTGTCCGCGTTATCAGGCGAGGACAGCCAGACGTGCCCGGTGCGCTTGTCGGTGAGGGTGAAGTGGGTCGTCGCCGGGTCAAGCTCAAAGCGGAGAGCGTCATTCTCCATGACCATTGGCGTGTCGGGCTCTGAGTAGCCGTAAAGCGGCACGTCGTGCCCTTCCAGCTCGCCGGAGGTGTCAAAGAGCGGAAGAATGACGAATTTCGTCAGCGGATAAAGTGCCAGAAGAAGAATCAGAACCAGCACGACCCGCACAAGGATGCGTCGTTTCATGGATACTTTCTCCTTTCGTCAGTACAGACGGAACAGCACTTCTTTGTAGAGGGAGACGAAATAGCCGATGCCGTCGCCAACGAGCGAAAAGAACAGCAGCAGCAGGAAGATGATGACGACCATCGCCAGCAGCGTCATGATGGTGAACAGCAGCGTCTTGCCCAGCGAGTAGTCATGCGTCTGCATCATGCCGCAGATGATGAGAGCGCCGCTCCAGCCCAGCGACAGCCCCTCCAGAACGTAGTAGAACGCGCCTTCCTTGGCGGTAATGACGTTTGCGAGGAGAATCATCGCCGCTTGCAGGATGACGTAGGGCGTCAGCGCGTAGCAGGTGGCGATGTAGACATCCTTGAACGTGCCCTTGCCCTCAAACAGCGTCGTCAGCCCCCAGTTGCCCGCCACGAAGAACAAAAGCGGCAGGAGGACGGCGAGACATTGCTGGATGATGTTCACGCTCGGCCAGTAGACGTTCATGAACAGGAAAGGCGTGAACTGCATGGACAGCAGGCGGACAAGCAGCACCAGAAACACGATGATGTTCGCCGCGCCGAGGCTGCCGCGCTTTTCGCGGCTCAAATCCCAGAAGCCATCGAAGGGGTGGAAGATAACGTAGAGCGAATAGCGCAGGGAGGACAGCAGACACTGCCACTTCTGCTTGTCGGTTAGCTTTGCTGCGAGCGTCATGCGTTGTCCACCTCCCACTTTATCTTGCGGATGTGCCCGATGACCATCGGAACGACCAGCAGCACCGCGACGATGCCGAAAATCCACCCGATGTTCTGCTCTACCCACTCGGAGCGGTAGTAGCGGAACGCCTCGGAGTAGTTGCGGCTGTCGCGCGCCATGGCGAAATAGTCACAGGCTTCTTTGAATTGCTTCTGCTGCAAAAGCGCGCGCCCGATGCCGATGTAGGCAAGGTCATAGTTGCCGTTGCGCTTCATGACCTCGCGCCAAGTGTCGGCAGAAGCGGCGTATTCGCCCGCGTGGTACTGCTCGGTCGCCTTGTAGACCAGCTTGCCGTATTCTGTCGGGGTCAGCACGGTCACGCAGCAGTCCTGACTGTCCAGCACCAGCAGGTCATAGCCCTGATGCTCCAAAGCGACGGGATTCAGGAAGTATCCGTCCATGTTGCCCACACCGCCGAACGCCCAGAGCAGGTTGCCCTGCTTGTCGTAGGTGAAGATGCGGTTGTGCGTCTTGTCCATGACGGAATAGATGTCGTTGTCCAGCACGGTCACGTCCACGAACTTCGAGGGGCCGGAGTTGGTGATGTTCGTGTCGCCGCGCGCCCACTGCAGGTCGCCGATGACGTGGCTCGTGCCGTTCTCAATCAGGATGTTCGTGCCGATGGCATTCAGGCGGCGGACGGGTTTCGCCGCGCCGGAGGTCAGCTCGTTGGAATTGAAGGTCTGCGTGGTGACGAAGAAGAAGCCTTCCGAATCCAGCGCAATGTTGTTGTATTCCGTCGGAACGAAGGATGCCTGCTGCGCGCGCTGCTCCTTCGTGGAGAGCAGCCGCCACACCAGCTCGTACCATGTGTACTTCACTTCGCTCGCGCCGATGAAGCCGGTGAACGTGCCGTCCGCCTCGTACTTCATGAGGCCTCGGTTGACGTTCTGCGCGAGGCAGAAGACGCGTCCGGTTGTGTCGCAGACGAGTTTCGTCGGCAGAAACGCCATCGACTGGTCGAAGGTCGCGTCCGTCGGGCGGGTGAAGACGCTCAGCAGATTCAAATTCCGGTCTGCTTTCAGGATGCGGTTGTTGTTCGTGTCGGCGATGAACAGTGTGCCGTCCGCCATGACGAACACATCCTGCGGGGCGGAGAGCGTATTCGGGGTGATGTCGCCGGAAATTTCGGAAATCACGCGGGTCAGCGTGAAGTCTTCGCCGTCGCGGGCGACCTGCAGAATGCGGTTGTTGCCCGTATCGACGATGTAGATGTCATTGCCGGAGACGGTCAGCCCGCGCGGGGTGCGCATCGGCGTTTCCAGCCCAAGGGAGACGCTGGACAGCATGGCGCTGGTGCGGTAAGCATCCGGCGACTGGCGTTCGTCGCCCCAGTAATCGTAGGTGTAGGTGTAATTGTAGTCAAAGCCGTCTGCGGCGCGCGCGACCATCCCGCCGCAGAGCGCGGCGAAGAGGGAGAACGCAACCAGACAGGCGCAGAGACGGGAAACCATGCGGTTCATCGGCGTCCTCCTCTCTTAATCTTTCAGACCGGATGTCGCCATCGTTTCGAGAATCTGGCTCTGGCTGAGGATGAAAATCAGTATCGGCACAGCCATGACGACGACCGTAACTGCCGCCGCCTGCCCCGTGCGGGCAATGCCGCCCGCCTGAATCTGCTGGAGCGCGTAGACGAGCGTCTTCTGCGCCTCGGAGTAGATGACGGCGGACGCCTTGGCGTTCCAGAGGTTCTGGACGGAGAAGATGATGAGCGTCAGCCACGCGGGCTTGACGTTGGGCATGACAATCGTCCAGAAAATGCGGAGCTCCTTTGCACCGTCGATTTTCGCGGACTCAATCAGCGACATGGGCAGCCCTTCCATGAACTGCTTCATCAGGAACAGCCCAATCGGCGCGGCGAACGCGGGCAGGATGACCGCCCAGTGCGTGTCGACAAGGTTCAGGCGCGTCATGGTCAGGTAGTTCGGTATCGCGGTGACGTAGCCGTTGAACATCAGCGCCGTCACGACGAGGGCGAAAAACTGCTTGCCGAGCGGGAAATCGTACTTCGCCAGCACATACGCCGCGAGGGACGCAATCAGCAGATGCCCCAATGTACCCACGAGGGTGATGACGACGGTGTTGGTGATGTAGCGCGAGAAGGGAACCCAGCTCTGCCCCATCGTGACGAGAAGGTCAGAGAAGTTGTCGATGGTGGGGTGGCGCGGGAAGAGCGTCGGCGGGAAGCGGAACAGCTCATCCAACGGTTTCAGCGAGGACGAAATGGCGAACACCAGCGGAAACGCCATTGCACATGCGACGAGGAACAGCAGCAGCCCCACCAGAAAGTCGCCCACGCGGGAGCGGTTCGGCTTCTTGTGGCGCATGTTCGACTTCTTCGTCAGCTTCAGTACCTTCTGCGGCAGCTCAATCGGCGTGCCGTCCGGTCTGACTGGACCTTTGTAGCTGCGGACATTGATGGTACTCATGTGCCAATCCTCCTCAGAGCGCTCTGAATCAGCTTGTTGCACAAAATCATCACCAGGAACAGCAAGGTGGCGATGGCGGAGGCATAGCCCATTTCAAAGCGGGTGAAGCCATAGTCGAACAGGTGGGTGACGACGGTGTGCGCGGCGTAATCGGTGGAGGGGAAGCCCGCCAGCGCCATCGGCACATCGCACACGCCGAACGCGGACGTGATGGACATGACCGCGCCGAACATCAGCATCGGCTTCATGTTCGGCAGGGTGATGTAGTACAGCTCCTGCCAGCGGTTGCGGATGCCATCCACATAGCCCGCCTCGTACTGCGAGCGGTCAACGCCCTGCAAGCCTGCGACGAAGGAAAGGAAACCCGTGGACATGCTCATCCACAGTGTGACGATGATGATGACCGGCATGATGTAATCCGGCGTCGTCAGCCAGAGAATCGGGGCGTTGAGGATGCCCAGCTTCATCAGGATGGCGTTCAGGTAGCCGTACGCGTCGCCGCGGAAGATAATGGAGAAGATGTAGTAGGCATTGCCCGCAATGGACGGCGCGTAGAAGATGACGACGGCAATCGTGCGCACCCAGCGCGGCAATTCGTTGATGAGCCACGCGAAGCAGAATGACATGATGTAGCCCACAGGCCCTGTAATCACCGCCAGCAGGAACGTGTTTTTCACGGCGGTCAGGAAAACATCATCCTTCAAAATCAGGGTGATGTAGTTGTCCATCCCGATGAAGCGCGCGGGCTCCAGAATGTTGTTGTAGGTGAAGGAGTAGTAGATGGAGATGAGCATCGGGAGGATGTAGAAGGTCAGGAACAGCAGGGCGTAGGGCGCCAGAAACGCATAGCAGAACTTCATGTGCTTCGCTCTGTCCCACGCGATGCGCGCATTGCGCTGTCTCAGCGCAAAGTACTTTTTCCAGAACGCGGTCATGACGAATGCTTCCTCCTTTCGCTCAGGGCGTCTCTTCGTCGATCGGCAGACCGAACTCCAAGCGCTTCTTATTGATTTCCTCGTTGATGGTGCGCGCGTAATCCAGCAGGGTTTCGCGCGGGTCGGTCTTGTCGTTGGTCACTTTGCGCACGGCGTTGGTCATGTGGCGCGTGGTGTAGTAGCCGCCGGCGACTTCGCGGAAGCCGACTGCCCACGTCATCTGTTCGCGGATGACTTTCAGCTGAGCTTCTGACCAGGAAAGCTGCTCAATGGCGGCGATATTCGCGGTGGCGTAGCGTGCGGACGACCCCAAGACGGCTTCAATCTCGCGTCCGAAACGCACCTGCGCGTCGGTGGACGTCCACCACTTCATGAACTGCCACGCATTCTGCTTTGTCGTTTCGCTGTCGGTGGCAATCATCATGCAGCAGGCGCCCTGCGAATGCCCGGAGTGGTCCACATAGGTGCTGCCGTCCTCTGCCGTGCGGGAAGTGCCGGGGAGAATCGCAATGTCCCACAGGCCGCGGATTTCCGGTGCGGAGACGGTCAGGGTGTTGAACGTCGTGTAATCGAAGATGCCAAGCGGCATTTCGCCGGAGCGGAAGCGGCTCACGAAGTCGAAGATGGTCGGCAGACCGTAGTCATTGTAGAGGCTGGTGTAGCGCTCAAACGCCTGCACACCCGCTTCGCTGTTGATGGTGGTGTGGGTCGCCGAATCGTTGTAGAGCGCGCCGCCAAGCTGGTAGAGCATGGCGTAATAAGAAGAGAGATTCGGGGCGGCAATGTCGGGGTAGGGGATGCCGACGGACATGTTCGCCCCCTGAATGGTGGGCAGCATGGCAATCAAATCATCCCACGTTTCCGGGACGGACAGCCCGTATTCTTCCAGAATGTCGCTGCGGTAGAAGAGAATCGAGCACAGCTGCGTCTCCGGCAGCGCGTACAGACCGCCGTTGAAGCTGAACGCGGCGTAGGCGCTGGGGTAGAATTGGTCGAGGACTTCCTGCAAATCATCGAACTGCGTCAAATCCTCCACCGCGTGGCGAAGCGCGTAGTTGACGGGGTTCCAGCTGTCGGTTGAAATGACGACATCCGGGCCGTTGCCCGCGACGACGGCGTTCAGCAGCGCGTTCGGGTCAACCAGCATGACGTTGACGGGAATGCCGGTTGACGGGGTGAAGGTGTCATCAACCATGGTTTTGAGGACGGTGGACTGGTCGCGGCCGGTCAGAATCCACACTTCCAGCACGTCCTCGCTGGCATCGTACACATCGCCCAAGGCATTGTAATCCACGAAATACGACGTGACGCAGGATTTCAGCTCATGCAGCGCGCGGTCGAGGAAATTTTCCGACGGCTGCGGCACGGTCACGCCGTCCGCGGTGATGGCAATCAGGTCAATATCCAGCTTGACCTGCCGCATGTTCTGCATTGACGTGCCGAGGGAGGTGATGTTGTCCTTGAAATTCGTGAAGGCTTCGGTAATCTTCGCCGGATCTTCGACGAAGGATTCCAGCTGCACTGCCAGTGTCTGCGCGACGGCAATGCGGTCGGATTTCTGTCCGGTGAGGGCGACGGTATCATCGACGAGCTTGTAGAGCAGGCGGCTTTCCTGCGCCATCGCTTCGATGACCTCCGGATACACCTGCTCCAAGTGGTAATCGCGGTAGCGGTCGGGGTTCACGCCTGTCAGCACCAGCACACGGCGGTACATCTGGTTCAGGCGGTAGATGCTTTCCTCCATGTCGGAGAGAATCTGCCCCATGTCGCCCAGCGTCGCTTCCAGACGAAGCGTGTGATGCCCAGCGGAAAGGTAGAAGCGGTAGGGCGTGCCGGAATCATCCGACAATGTGTTCATTTCCCATGCCGTGGTGTAGGGGAAGGAGACGTTCTCCATACCGGAGAAGGGAATTTTGCCGTCCAGATAGAGGATACGGCTGGACACGCTGCCGCGGTTGTAGGTCTGACGGCCTTTGATGGTGATGTTGTACCAGCCGTTTTCCGGCACGTCGAAATCCCACTCAATCCACTGCCCCGCGTCGCGCCAAGCATCGCCGCCAATGTAGTTCAGCACCGTCCGGCGCACGTCGCAGGGAGAGGTGGCGGGGGAAGAACGGTCATAACGCGCGTACAGCGACGGGGAGGAACGCAGGGTGCTGCTTTCACCTTCCAGCACGAGGGCAAAGTCAGCAGGAACGCTGTTCTCCTGTGGCTGCGCGGCGGCATAAGCGGCGTAATCCGGCATTTTTTCGGGGGCGGTGAGCGAAAGCGCGGTCAGGAGCATCGGCTCGCTGGTCGCAATCAGGGTGACGGTGCTTTCCCCCGCCTCGAAATAAAAGCGGTACGGCTCGGTGATGTAGCCCATCGCGTCGCGGCAGCAGGCGGTCTGTTCGCCGAACACCTCCACCTGCGTCGGACGGATGTCATTGCCCTGCGAGTCCTGCCGCACTTCGCCGCCGTCGTGCCACAGGCGGGTGAAGGTCAGCGTATCCGCGCCATCGAAGGGGACTTCGCCGTTGATGCGCAGTTCGCGCTCCAAGTCCACGCCGCGTGCCGCCTCAGTGCGGTAGGTCAGGCGGATGTTGTAGAAACCGGTTTCCGGTACGGTGACGGCGAACGTTGCGGAAGAGCCGCTTTGCATCAGCAGACCATCCTTCTGTGCAGTCACGCCATCCGAATCCACCGTCACCAGCGGAATGGAAACGTCCGAAGATGCGTCCGGAGCGCCTTCATGCGCGCGCAAATACAGCGAATAGGTGCTGCTGCGCCCGATGTCGCCAATCTGCTGCGAGAGGTCATAACCCTCGTATTTTGCCCGGTAGTTCTCCACGCCGCCGGACAGAACGAACCACAGCACCAGCGCCAGAACGACCGCCGTCAGGGCAATCCACTTCCCGTATTTGCTGCCAAAGGAACGCTCCATGTTTCCGTGCCTCCTTCAAACTGGAATTGAACCAATTTCGATACGTTGCAAATGAATAAAAACGGTTTGCTTTCAACCATATTATAAATTCAACGAGAGAAAAAAACTTCTTAAAATTTGCCCGTCTTTGGTTATAATTTGCTTGAAATGTGTTGCGCTTTATGGTATGATGGAAAAAAAGACAAGGCAAAATGCGCAAATTTGCACGAAAGGTTTGTGAAGAAATTATGAATAACCGAAGGCTCATTACGGAACACGAACGACCATTGACGGCATCCGGCTTCCGCGTGATGAAGGGCGATCGGGAGTTTATCACCTACCAGCGGGACGTAACCATCCGCGTATGGCATCAGCCGAACCCGGACAGCTATGCGCCGCACTTTCATTCGGCCATAGAAGTCTGCGTGCCGCTGCTGGGCGGATGCGAGGTGGCGGTAAGTGGGAAGGTATATCATGTGCAGGCGGGGGAGGTGCTGTTTGTTCCCTCCGACGCGACGCACGCCCTGCGCATGGCGGCGGGCAGCGAGCGTTACCTCATCATCTTTGAACACAATGCTGCATTTGCAATGAAGGAATTTGCTGCGCTGCGCCCGATGCTGCGCCAGCCGATTTATCTCACGGCGGAAAGTGAAGCGACGCCCATCGTTCGCAAAACGCTGATGCAGCTGGTGGAGGCTTACGAGGCGTACACGCCGCTGCGGAATTTGCGGTGCTATGCGCTGCTGATGGACGTATTCGCCACGCTGGGGGAATTGTATCTGCCCAATGTCGCCAACAGCGCGGAGATGAATGACATCCACCGGCGATTATCCGGCGAGGACGCTTTCAACCGTGCGCTGGATTACCTGAATAAAAACTACGCCGAAAACATCACGCTGGATGTGCTGGCGGACTACGCGGGGTTCAGCCGCTACACGCTCAGCCGCATGTTCAGCCAGCACACAGGCGCGACGTTCATCCAGTACCTGAATGCGCGGCGGGTGGATATGGCGGCGGAGATGCTCAGCCAGAGCGACCTGCCCGTGACGCAGGTTGCGCTGCGCGTTGGCTTTGGGTCGATTGCGACATTCAACCGCGTGTTCCGGACGCAGAAAGGGTGTACGCCAAGCCAGTATCGAAATGTGTATCTGGAGCTGAAAAAATAGCAGACATCAAATCACGATTTCATAATATAGGTAGGAGGAAAATATCATGATTGCGCAGACGCCCCCGATGGGATGGAACAGCTGGGACTGCTACGGCGCGGCGGTGGACGAGCCGACCGTGCGGCAAAATGCGGCGTACATGGCGGAGCACTTGCAGGTGTTCGGCTGGGAGTACGTCGTCGTGGATATTCAGTGGTATCAGCCGACCGCGACGAGCCACGCCTACGAGCCGTTTGCCGAACTGACGATGGATGAATACGGGCGCTTGCAGCCCGCGCCGGGGCGATTCCCGTCATCGGCAGGCGGAAAAGGCTTCAAGCCGCTGGCGGATTATGTGCATTCGCTGGGACTGAAATTCGGCATCCACATCATGCGCGGGATGCCGCGGATGGCGGCGCATCGGCACTTGCCGATTCTGGGGTGCGGGAAGGGCTGCCACGAGATCGCGAATCCAAACAGCATCTGCGCGTGGAATCCGGATATGTACGGCTTGCGGTGCGACATGCCCGAAGCGCGCGCGTACTATGACAGCATCTTTCGCATGTACGCCGAATGGGGCGTGGATTTCGTCAAGTGCGACGACATCGCGCGCGAATATCCGCACTGCAAGCGGGAAATCGAGGTCATTTCCGACGCCTGCCGCGCCTGCGGGCGGGACATTGTGCTGTCTTTGTCGCCCGGCCCCGCGCCGCTGGAACAGGCGGAGCATTTGAAGAAATACGCGAACATGTGGCGCATCACGGACGACTTCTGGGACGAATGGCGGTTGCTCAAGGGGATGTTCGAGCGGGCGGAAAAATGGTGCGTCCATGCCGCGCCGGGGCATTGGCCGGATGCGGACATGCTGCCCGTCGGCGCACTGCGGCAGTGCTACGACCCGAACGGCTGGACGAACTTCACACAGGCGGAGCAGCGGACGATGATGACGCTGTGGTGCATGATGCGCTCGCCGCTGATGATGGGCGGCGAACTGACGAAGAACGACGACTTCACGCTGAAGCTGCTGACGAACCGGGATGTGCTGGCGATTGAAAAGACGAGCGCGTGCGCCCATCCGCTGTGGACGACGGAGGATGAAAGCGTGTGGATTGCGCCGCGCAGGGACGGCAAGGGGCTGTATGTGGCGCTGTTCAATCTGTCGGAAGAGACGCAGACGGTTCGCGTGCCAGGCGAAATGCTGGAAGGGACGTACTCGGCGGCGCGGGAACTGTGGACAGGCGAGAAGCAGCAGACGGCGGACGGGCTGACGGCAGCGCTGGGGAAGCATGATGCGGCGGTGTTTTGGGTGGAGTAATCAGGCAATGGACGGATTAAGGCAAGCGATGACGTACAAAGGCTATGTCGGCTCGATGAAATTTTCCGACACGGACGGCGTGTTCTTTGGCAAGGTGCAGGGCGTTCGCAGTCTGATTTCGTATGAAGGAGAGACACGCGAAGCACTGCAAGCGGATTTTCGGGAGGCGGTGGATGCGTATCTCGAACTGTGTCAAGAAAAGTCATGAGAATAATGCTTCGCGGAAGATTGAAAGGAACTTCCTTGTCGATAAGCCGATAAATCGGTGTACTTTTCATGCACAATTATGCAAAAGTGACCAGCTTGCCAAGCAAATGCTGCTCTTTCCCGCAAGAAATTGAGGTGGCGGGGGGAGTCCAGAGGGGGCT